>Ga0247611_10004930_pt1 | contig 18145 bp, 11 predicted proteins | sample 177DNAGHGhighgp2_FD_192422 | JGI IMG/M metagenome (GOLD analysis project Ga0247611, IMG submission 192422) | Sheep rumen microbial communities from Palmerston North, Manawatu-Wanganui, New Zealand - 1770 DNA GHGhigh gp2 | ecosystem: Host-associated > Mammals > Digestive system > Stomach > Rumen... | reverse complement strand
AAAAGATATGAAGAAGACATATAAAAGACCAGAGACAAGGTACCTCGACGCAGAGATGCAACAGATGATTGCACTGTCGAAGATTAACGAGGAGGCCGATCCCAACGGTGAGGTCCTCGGACGTGACACCTACGAGATGGGTGATGGTCAGATGTACCAGCACCATAGCGTATGGGAAGACTAATTTTTAGAATTTGTTGGGGCTCGCATGGAGCATGTGAATGTTGAAAGTGCGGCCTGTTTTTATTAAAGTTTAATTATCAAAAGGTGCGGAACCGCGAGGTCCCGCACCTTTTTCTATGGTATGCTAAGTATATAATAGTTTGCAGCGTAGCCTACAACGGATCGACATCGAAATATACTTGCACGGAGGCATAGTGTTTGTCTTGCAGAACGGCCTGCTCTGCCTGGCGAAGATATTGGCGCACCAGCTTAAGATCGATGCCATGTTCCAACTTCAAGACAATCTTTCTGATGTGCATCGTCTTCACCCGTGATATGGACGGTTTGTCCGGACCGAGCACACGCTGGCCAAACCACCGCCGCAGCAGGCTTCCCATGAAAGTAGCTGCCGACTCGACAACGCTTTCATGGCGATGGCGCAGAAAGACATATATCAGGCGATAGAAAGGCGGATAGTGGAACTGTCGGCGTTCTGCCAGCAACGTGTCATAGAAGGAAGACCAGTCGTTGGCAACGACCTGTCGGATGACGGGCAGTTCCGGATTGCGTGTCTGCAGCACCATAAGTCCGCGCTGTCCTTTCCTGCCGGCACGGCCAGCTACCTGAGACATCATCATGAAGGCATGCTCATAGGCACGGAAGTCGGGGTAGTTGAGCATGGTGTCGGCATCGAGAATGCCCACCACGGAGACGCGGTCGAAGTCGAGTCCCTTGGAAATCATCTGTGTACCAATCAGCACATTGGTGCGACCGCTGGCAAAGTCGGCAATCAGTCGCTCATAGGCATTGCGGGAACGCGTGGTGTCGAGGTCCATGCGTGCCACACGGGCTTCGGGAAAAAGATTCATCACCTGGTCTTCAATCTTCTCCGTTCCATAGCCGCGCCCCCGCAGCTCAGTGCTACCGCAGCAGGGGCACGCCGTAGGCACACCATAGGTATAGCCGCAATAGTGGCATGTCAGCACATTCAGGTTCTTGTGGAGCGTCAGGCTGACATCACAGTTCTTGCAGTGGGGCACCCATCCGCAGACCTTACATTCCACCATCGGAGCAAAGCCCCGGCGGTTCTGGAAGAGAATAACCTGACGCTTGTTGTCCAAAGCACTTCGTATGGCGGCCAGCAGACGCGGCGAGAAGGGGCCGTTCATCATCTTGCGTCGCCGCAAGTCCTTGACATCGACTACCTCCACCTCCGGAAGGGCCATATCCTTATAGCGGGTCTTTAGTTCTACAAGTCCATACTTTCCCTGCTGCGCATTATAATAGCTTTCCACTGAGGGAGTGGCAGTGCCAAGCAGGATGAAAGGTTTCTGCTGTTGGCAGAGCGTGGACGAAGATTGCATCATGATGGCCGCACTGCGTGCATGGTAACGGGGCATGGGGTCCTGCTGCTTGAAAGATGTCTCATGCTCTTCGTCAACGATGACGAGTCCCAGACGCTGGAATGGCAGAAAGACGGCTGAACGAGCCCCGAGGATGACATCATAGGGATTCCTGGACAGTTGCTTCTGCCATATCTCCACCCGTTCGGCATCACTGTATCTGGAATGATAGATGCCCAGCCGGTTGCCAAAGACAGAGCGCAGCCGCTCCATCATCTGCACAGTGAGGGCTATCTCCGGCAACAGGTAGAGCACCTGTCGGCCCTCGTCAAGCTGTTTCTGGATGAGGTGGATGTAAATCTCGGTCTTGCCGCTGGAGGTGACGCCATGGAGCAACACCACACGGTTCTTCATCCATTGAAGAAGAATCTGGTTGTAGGCGTCTTGCTGAGCTCCACTCAATGGCTTGATATGGTCGGGATGGGGCTCACCGCCATGGTTCAATCGTCCCACCTCCTTCTGATAGGTGACAAGAATCTGGCGGTCTGTGAGACCCTTCAATGCCGCTGCCGTGCAATGGCTCTCATTGACAAGTTCCTCACGGGTTAGCTCCACAGCGAGCGTTTCGGCAAGCCTTTGTTCGTCAAAATCGTTGAGCTCCCCCACCCCGACCATGCTGAGGTAGTCGAGGAGCAGCTTCTGTTGCTTCTGCGCACGGCGAAGCATATCGATGGCTACATGCAAGCCCTGTTCTGTTCGGAAGGCCGGCCCCAGGGTGACGTATGTCTCTGTGCGAGGCTTAAAACCTTCTTCCGCCTTCAGTCCGGAAGGGAGGGCTGCCTTGTAGATCTCGCCCAGCGGAGCCATGTAGTAGTCGGCCATCCATTTCCACAATTCATACTGGGCAGGTAGCAGGACAGGCGAAGCATCGAGCACGCTGATGACCTCCCTGACCTCAAAGTCGGGTTTCTCGTCGTGCAGCCTTACAGCCAACGCCGTATAGGTCTTACTCTTGCCCAACGGCACCAGCAAGCGCACCCCTAACTGTACACCGGCTGCCAACGAGTCACCGATGGCATAGGTGAAAAGCCCCTCCAAGGGCAATGGGAGAATAACATCAACGTATCGCATGGCGTGACAAAAGTACAAAAATAAAATGAGGAAACCGCAAGAACGGTTCCCTCTTTTTATATTCAAGTCCCCAAAAATCAGAACAGATAGGCTACGCCCACCTGCCAAGTGTTGCTGGAGCCCTTGGCCCTCTTTTTGATGGTTTCAACATCATCGGCGACAGTTGAGCCTTTGTACTCACTGGTCTTGCCCAGACCGATGTTGTAGTTGACAGTGGCCTGCACATGCTTCAACACCGTAGCACCTACACCGATGTTCCAACTCAGGTTGGATTTCTTCAGCTGGAAGTTTTCCTTAGCATAGCTGACGGCACCATTAGTAGTGGTGGCCCCCCCCCAGTCAAAGTCGCGCTTGCCAAAATTGAAGGCAAACTGAGGTCCTGTGAAGGCGAAGACCTTGACTAAGCTGGCCAGTCCTATTCCATAGCGTACGTTAACAGGAATGTTGATGCTGTTCTGACGCACCTTCTGGTCGTTGATTTTGTTTTCACGATGCTCATAAAGTGCTGAAGCATCGATGCCTACGCCCACAATGGGGAACGTGAAGGCAACGGTCGGACCCAAGAAGAAGCCTGCATGGTTCTTGGTTTTGACGTCATTGCCCAGACTGTTGATTTTAGTAAAATCCAGTCCGGCTTTTACGCCATACTCAAACTGAGCCTTGGCGGGTGTGGCGCAAAAGAATGTTGCAGCCAACACCATCATGGTAAAAATTTTCTTCATAAGCTTTCTACTTTTAACTATCTATTTTTTTAATGTCTCTCTCTGCGTACGGTGACACGCGCACTGCCAGATGCTACGGATGAGCGTTGACCAGAGCGACGATTCTTAGAGACGGTTGTGGAAGATCCGGTCTGACCTGAGCGACGTGTCTTCTTGACAGCCTTCTTACTCTTGTCGGCCTCGGCAGCTGCTATGCTGTCCAACGAGTCGCGCTTGGCGGGATCACCCCAGATATGTTTCTCAAACTCTTTGAGCTCTGCCTCGATACGCTTCTGTTCCTTAGACATCTTGGCCGAGTCCTGACCACAAGCCTGTGCCAAGGTCTGTCCCAGCATATTGTTGGTCTTATAGATCTTTCCGTCATAGCGGTTGGTGGAGAAAAAGTCATCAACACTCATCGTGGCGGCATTGTTGAGATTGCTCGTCATCATGGTCTGCTTGGCCAGGAAGGGAGCCAGGTCATCGTACTTAATCCAGAACAGAGGATATTTGGCAGGAGCCTCACCAAAGTCATCCTCACGAGACATGATGGGACACAATGCCAGCACCTTGGTGTGGAATGTTGAGGTGGCCTGGTCGTAGTAGGCACTCTCCTTCAGATAATAAGAGGTGACCTCTCGCGACGGTATGTCACTATCGTCGATGCGGATACCCCGGTTGGTACGCTCATAATAGATATGATAGTCTTCCAAGAACTGCAACGGCTTGATGCGGGCACTGTCTGTGAAGACTTCGTTGCCATCGAGTCGATACTCATAGGCCTTGATGCCGCCGTTATTACCCTTCATCACCAACTTGAAGATATAGGTGAAAAGATTCATCTGAGAACCGACGGGTTCTACGGGATAGTAAAGGCCTGCGTTGGCGTCCTTGGTCAGGTCTATTTCCCGATAGATGTCACGCCGCCACACCACATCTTCAGACATCTTGGCCATTGTGGGGAAGGATATCTGCGCGCGTACCGTCATATTGTCGGCGTTCGACTTGTTGGCAGCTGCCTGCTGTTGCTGTTTTTGTTGCACACGGCGACGTGCTGGCTGAGCCTGGAGCATTGTGGATGCCATGGCAAACAGGAGTAAGCTTATCAATAGTTTCTTCATATCTTTGTTTATGCTTAATGCATCATGCATCATGCTTCATGACGAATGAATGACTTTTCGTTTTTACATTTTTCACTTCACGATGACCTCCATCGCAGAAGGCAGAGTTCGACTGATGCCGTCAGGACCAATGGCTTTCACGCCACGGATATAGAAACGGCGGTTGCGAGACAACTTGCGGAAGGCATCTTTCTGACGTCCAGAGAAATGGGCTCCGTCGGATGCCAATGGCACGGCATTACCCATGTTATCGAAGAACACGGTTTCAAAGCCCTGCACCTGAAAGGCTATATCGAGGATTCCATCATCGATGGCGGCCTTGATGCCATCGGCCTCCATCAGAGCAGCCTTGGTCATACCACCACCACGGAAGCGGTCGGTGCCAATCTTGATGTATGCCATGGGGTCGGGTAACTTGCGCACATGGAATGTGAAGGTTCCCATCTGACGTGACCGTCCATTCTGATTGGCCGACACCGTGATGGTGACGTCCTGGCCGACTGCTGTAGGCTTGGCAATATAACGCCCCATACCGATGGAACGGAAAGAGCCACTGCTCATCGTGGCTGACACGGCGTTCAGAGGAACGCCAGGAATGCTGATGCTGACCGGGTTCTCATATCCGGCATAGAGTACATTCATCAGGTCGGCCGAAACAGTGGCACTCGGTGCCACGACAGTGTATTTCTGAGAGAAGTCACGACGGATCACATCGCCACTGCCATTACGCATGGTGATATATCCACTGAAGGAATGTTCACCCACAGCACCCGCCGTGAAACGATAGTTGCTCCCAGTTAGTTTTGTATTACCAATAAAAATCTCCGGCTGAAGAGTGGTGTCAACGGCTGCCATGACAATCTCGGCATTGAACTGGTCGCCGCTAATCACCGTGCGCGACTCGGGAATGACGAAGGCACTGAGCTTGTTGACACGAATATCCTTCAAGTCGATGTTGGACACCAGTGTGTGGAGCACTTCCCCCTCTGCATAGCGAACATCGCTCTGTAGCTTGGAGAGCAACGTGACGGCTGCCGCCACAGGCATATTCTCAAACATATACTCCTGCCAACTCTTGCCGAGTGTATTCTCGTTCTTGGGGATTGACGTCGAGAGGTTGCCAGCAATGATCTCGCGCTGCTGCGGGTCGGTGATCATCTTCAAGATATCCTCCCGATAGCCATTGATAGCTTTGTAGAGTTGGTTGCCCTTCCCGGTTCCGGGATTGAGCATCACGAAAGAGGCTGCCTCAAGGTCTTCTTTATTGCGTATGTTGTGAATGTCAGCATCCTTGCCATCGGCCTCCCTGACGATTTCACGCTTCAACTGCTCCGCAAAGTTGTAGAGCGAATCGCTGTTGCGCTTCACAGCCATGGCCTTGTCAAACCACGCCTTCACCTTTCCGGGGTTGGTCTTCATCTGTTCCTCGAAATCTTCATAGATGGAAGCATTCTGTTTCGTGGCATTAGAGGTAGTCCTGTTCAGGCTCTCCTCAACCAAGGAGAAGCCGTTGAGCACCTCTGTTGAGACGTTCAAGGCAAGCAGCGCCATGAGGACGACATACATCAAGTTGATCATCTTCTGACGCGGACTGACTGGTCTTTTTTTGATTGCCATAATATCTGTTCGTTCTTATAGGACTGATGAACTCTTATTGTTTAGGACTGCCAGGCATATTGACCGTCATTGCTTCGATCATGCGGGCATAGATGCGATTGAGCTCTGCAATCTGCTCAGCAAGCTTGCGACTCTGGCCATTGATTTCGTCGATGGTGCCCATCTGCGAGCTGGCACTCTTTAGCTGCATCTCATAGACGCGGCTGATACCCGTTATCGTGCGGTTGAGATTTTCCATCTCCTCGCTGTCACTGATGAGTCGGTTGTTTTGCTCAGTAATCTTCGTGAGTGTCTCTGTGAGTTTCTTCAGTTCTTCCACATAGGTGGTCTGGGCATCGGCCAACTCGGGCGTGTTCTCCTGTTGTGACACGATACCGCCACCAAGGACAGCTGCACCGCCCTGCACAACACCAGCACCACCCTGCACGACAGCAGCACCACCCTGCACGACAGCAGCGCCAGAAGACTCACCTTCGAAATGAATGGCTTCTCCAGAAGCTGCAGGTTGAGAGCCACCGCCACCTATAATGATGGTGCCGCCACCTGTGGGTGCCCCATAATGTCCAGCTTCCACATGTTCGCTTACTGCATCGGCTGTCACGCCCTCCAGATCCTCTTCTGTGAGATGGGTGGGCAGCTCACGACCGTCTGCAGTCTTGTCGAAGGGTCGGTCGAAGGCTGAAATGAAGAACACGAAGACCTCTGTGCCCATGCCGAGGAACAGGAAGAAGTTGGCTCCCGGCAAGTGAGTCAGCTTAAACAATGTACCCAAGATGACAATAGCCGCACCCCAGCTATAGGCATAGTTAAGGAAGGTCTGACCGGGTACGCTATCCATCCACTTCTGCAGACGATAGACAATGTTGAATTTGCTATATGCAGTCATTTTCATTTCTTTATCTTAGAGGGTTTCACTTTTGTACTTGTGGTGTTGGCCAGGCTGCGGACACAGCGGAATCCGATATAGGAGCGCGGCTGATTCTGATATTCCCAGGTGCGCCATGCGCTTCGGATGTAAGACTCGGGGTCTTTCCATGAACCGCCACGCACACTCTTCTTCTTTAGTCGGTAGGGGTCTTCCTTCGCTGCCTTATAGTCGAGTTGCGGATTCAGGTCGTTCATGGCATCCACGCCAGCCTCTGTATAGATGGTACTGGTCCACTCGGCCACATTGCCTGCCATATCGTAGAGGCCATTGCTATTGGCTGAATAGATGCCCACCTTGCTGGAAATGAGATTACCATCCTTGGTGTAGTTTCCTCGGTCGGGCTTGAAGTTGGCAAAGAAGCAACCGTCGCCACTCTTCACACTGGCATCTTCCCAGGGGAACTCATTCTGGTCTTTACCACGGGCGGCATATTCCCACTCAGCCTCTGTCGGCAGGCGGTAGCGTTGCACATAGCGTGCCTCAGGACCAAGTCCGCGCAGCAAATAGTCGGTACGCCACGCACAGAAAGCATTGGCCTGTTCCCAGGTGACACCAACCACAGGATAAGCGTTGTAGGCCGGATTGGAGAAATAATTGCGCAGATAAACCTCGTTGTCTGAATTCTGGAAATCGTTCACCCAACAGGTTGTGTCCGGGTAGATGTTGACGATATATGTGTTCAGGAAGTCCCAAGGACCTGACAACGGGCGGTTGATCGTTTGTGAGATAATGCGTCCCTCATCATCGATGTAGGCCGTATCTTTGGAAATCATAACCACCTCATTGGGATTCACGGCAATATCGGTATTCAGATTCCGCTCAGCGGGATTCAGGCGATTGCGACGCAAGGCGGCAGCCGTATAGTCGTAAATTTCATAGCGATAGTTCATCTGACGGTAGTCGAGCATCTTTTCGCCAGTCACAGGATTCGTGAAATAAAGGCTCTCGATGGCTCGTTGTTCGTCTTCATTGGGCTTTCGGGGCAACTGTTTTTTCCAGTTCAAATGAGGAGTGACGGGGTCGCCATTCTTATCTTCAGTAATCATGTAAGTCTCATCACCACCATACGATGGGTCGGCAAGACGCGTACGCAGAATGCTGTCGCGCACCCAGGCTATGAACTGTTTATACTGAGAGTTGGTAATCTCCGTTTCGTCCATCCAGAAACCATCTACAGAAACGTCTTTGACCGGCATCTTCTTTCCCCAGAGGCTGTCTTGGTTTTCAAGACCCATGTGCAACCAGCCACGATTGATCTTCACCATGCCGTAGGGAGCGGGTTCATTGAAGGCTCGTCCGCCGACGCCGACCACCTCACCGCCACGACCGGATGACGATGCCGACTGAGCACCATAGCACCCCATCAGCACAAACGAAAGGCTGAAAAGGCTTAGAGGCAGCAATGCAAGCATCGCCCTCCATGCCCTATTCTTAAAACTTTTCTTCATCATATCTTGTCCTAACATTTTCTTACACATATTATATATATTAGAGAATCCTCACGCTCTTGTGTTTGTTGCGGCCTTTCTTCTGAAAATCTATATCCACCTGATATCCGGCGTAAAGTTCGTGACTTCCGTTACCGGGATTGATGGGAGTTGTATAGTATTCGTAGCTATAGCCTAACACCACCCCATGAAACTTACCGCCAATAAGGAAGGTGATGCTATTGGTAGGACTGTAGGACAGGCCACCGTACATCATCTTCGTATCATTTGTATATACCAGACGTGCCGTTACATCTCCGCGATAGGCAACCAAGTCTGTACGCACCAGAAACGACGTCTTTATATTCAAGAACGGATTTCTCAACTTAATATTGTATCCACCCGTCAAATAAAAGCTGGGATCTATCTTGATTTCGCTGGTTTCTCCCAAACGAACGGTCGGAGCATTGAGATGTTGCCCTGACACACCGGCATACCACGGACCTCGCTGATAATAGGCACCGACACCGACATCGAAGCCGGAGCCGTCAATAGACGACTTAGTGAAAGCAGGGTCTGACGTATCTTCTATGTCCAGCTTGCTGCCATCAAACTTTTCACTCAGCAGGGTCAGTTGTGCACCTGCCGCAATCTTACCACCGAAGAGTTTGTGGCGGAAGGCATACTGGACTCCTAAGCGCTGGTGGGTGAAAAGTCCCAACTGGTCATTCATCAACTGGACACCTACGCCATGATACTGGCGAAGCAGGTAAAACGGCAGGTCACCAGCTGCATACATTGTTTTCGGATTGTGCTCAAAACCAGCCAAGTCCATGGCATAGGCCACAGTGACGTTCAACTTGTCTTCCTTACCAACCGAAGCCGGGTTAAACCATGGCTCCATATCGAAGTAGTGAGCAAAGTTCACGTCATACTGTGCACTGGCGCACAAAGGAGCCAATGCAAACATCGTCAAAATGATTAGTTTACATTTAAACACGAAAATATAACGAGATAATTTACGAATTATTGCATCACTTTTGGAAATAATCATTACCTTTGCAACAGGAATAGTATTCAAAGCATCATACAAGACAAGGCCAACATTAAAACAATATGAAAACTTTTGCCTTTACCTTCCTGCTGACAGTATTCCTGCAAACCTGCCTGCCGGTTTTCTGTGCAGAGGAAGAAACAATAAAGACAGACACCCTTACAGCCCCATTGAGCGAAGTTATCGTCACGGGAACGCGCAGTTCTGCCGAACAGAAGAGCCTGCCTGTGACGGTTAACGTCATTGACCGAAAAAAGCTGACAGCCTGCCACCAGACCAGCATCCTGCCGACAGTGATGCAACAGGTTCCGGGTCTTTTTGTCACCAGTCGTGGTGTCATGGGCTACGGAGTGTCGGGAGGAAGTGCTGGCAACATCAGCATGCGCGGCCTCTCTGGAGGCATCGGACAGATGCTGGTACTCATTGACGGTCATCCGCAATATAACGGCATTTACGGACATCCCATCGCCGACAGTTACCAAACCATGATGGCACAACGCGTAGAAGTGCTGCGGGGACCGGCCTCCATGATCTATGGCAGCAATGCCGCCGGCGGTGTCATCAACATCATCACAGAAAACCGCCGCGAAGGATTCTTTCATGAAGTGACCGCCGGAGCCGGCAGCTATGGTTCTCTGCAGGCCGAGGCAGCAAGTCACCTGAAAAGCGGAAGATTTTCCACCAGTATTGCCGGACAATATCTGCGTTCCGACAACCATCTGCCCCGCATGGGCTATGAACAATATGGCGGCGATCTAAAGATGGCCTACGAACTGTCAAGCCACTGGCGAGCAAGTGCCCATGCCAATCTTACCCACTTCTCGGCAACACAGCCAGGCACGACCGCCAAGCCCCTTTTTGATGCAAGCCAATGGATTACGCGCGGGGCTGCATCTGTAGCACTCGAGAACCACTATCGGAATTTTAGCGGAGCCGTGAGTGTCTATACCAGCTTCGGGAGACACAAGATTAATGACGGTGTCAACAAGCCAGACTCCATCAATGTCAGGCTCTTCCGTTCGAAAGATGCCATGAACGGTCTTTCGTGGTACGAAACCCTTCATCTTCCCTCTTGGGGTACACATGTCACGGTGGGTGCCGACTATCAGCACACCTACGGACGGGCCTACTACACCAGCACGAAGACTGGTGCAGTGCTCAACCTGCCTGTCATGAGCGGGCACTCCCATCGCAACGAGGTGGCCGGATATATTGACGTCAGACAAGACATCACAACCTGGCTGACGGCTGACGCAGGTGTGCGACTCAACCACCATTCCGTCACAGGAACCGAGTGGATTCCGCAAGCCGGCCTCGTGGTACGTCCCACCTCTGACGGCGAACTGAAGGTCATGGCAGGCAAAGGATTCCGCAACCCAACCATGAAAGACCTATACCTCTACAAGTCGGCCAACGACGAACTACAACCTGAGCGAATCTGGAACTATGAGCTATCATGGCGACAACGCATAGGGAATCTTTCTTATGGTGCCAACCTGTTTTATCTAAAAGGTGACAACATCATTCAGACCGTCAATGTGGGTAACATGCCACAAAACATGAACACCGGCAAGGTGGAGAACTGCGGCATGGAGGCCGAAGCCGCATGGCAGGTAAACAGTCTCTTCACGCTGAACACCAACCACGCTCTGCTCCACATGCACAACAAAGTGTTGGCAGCGCCTATCTATAAGGGTTTCCTCGGCACCACCTGTCACTATGGTCCACTGACAGCTAACCTCGGACTGCAGTACATTGGCCACCTCATAACCGCCCTACCCACGGCCAACAACACAGAGAAACGTGAAAACATCTGTCTGCTGGATGCCAGCATCGACTACCAAGTGATTGCCGGAATGAAACTCTGGATAAGAGGCGAGAATCTGCTGGCACAGAAATATGAAATCAATAGCGGATATCCCATGCCACGAGCCACTTTCATGAGTGGCGTGAGCATGCAATTCTGAAACAAACCAAAATAAAGCGAACACAAATGAAACATTTACTTCTAACCTTTGCAGTCCTGCTTCTCCACGCCGTAGGGATACTGGCACAAAACAATCTCTCCTCTTATAATACTGACAGAGGTTTTAAACACCCCGGCGGACTACATACACAGGAAGACTTCGACCGTGTGAAGCGCCAGTTGGCAGAAAAAAACGAAAAGGTCACTCAGGCCTATCAGATACTGAAGACGGCTGCTTATGCGCAACCCAGTGTGCAGACCAGCCCGGTGGAAACAATCGTTCGCGGTGGCGGAAGCGGCGAAAACTATATCAATGCAGCCCGAGGAGCAGCGATGGCTTACCAGAATGCGCTTCGCTGGAAAATTGAAGGTAACACCAGTTGCGCCAATGCCGCCGTGCGAATACTGATGGCATGGGCCAACACCACCAAAGATATCAGCGGCAACTCTGACCAATGTCTGGCCGTCGGCCTCTATGGCTACCAGTTTGCACAGGCAGCCGAGCTCATGCGCGACTATGAGGGATGGAGCCGCAGCGACTTTGAAGCGTTCAAGAAATGGATGCTCGACCTGTGGTATCCCAAAGCCATCGGTTTCCTTCGCTACCGCAACGGCACCTGGGAGAATACGGGCAAATGGTGGCAGGCTCCCGGTCACTATTGGTCCAACTGGGGATTGTGCAACGTGATGTGTGTCATCAGCATCGGAATCCTCTGCGATGACGTGTTTATCTACAACCAAGGCATGTCTTATTTTAAATACGACCAGGTGGGCACTTTCCGAAATCCTCGTACCGCAAACCCCATTCTCAACGACGGACTGACAGAGTTCTTGGGCAACCTGGTCGTCACGACCACCGACTCCGACCTTGAAACTGGCGCCTACGGACAACTGGGACAGATGAACGAGAGCGGACGTGACACAGGGCATTCTGCCATGGCTCTGGGCCTGGCCATCGACATCGCCAAGGTGGGATGGAACCAGGGCGACGACCTCTTCGCCTACATGAACCACCGCCTGGCTGCCGGCATTGAGTTTGTGGCAGCTCAGACCCAAAGTGTCGCCAACCTGCCCTGGACCAACTACCACTATGGCAGCAGCGGCTACTATTACAGCGACTCACGCGCATGGCTGATGACAGAGCCGGCACTCGGAGCACAGATGCGTCCCTACTGGGGAACCGTCATCGGACTCTACGAAGGGGTGAAAGGCGTCAAAATGCCTTTTTCAGAAACTTCCTACGAGAACATGGGCATCGATGCCGGAGGCCAGGGAAGCACCAGCGGCGGCTACGACCACCTGGGCTACAGCGTACTTATGAACACCCGCGATGTGCAATTGGCTCCTGCCAACCAAGTTCCCACTGAGCTGAGCCCCCAGATGGAATACAGCGGCACGCTGACCGGATCGCTCATCCCCAGCCTGAGTGTTGAGAAGACATTGGGCAACGTCAGTGGGAAGGTGACTCGTCACAACGAACTCGGCGGCTTGGTCAACACCTATACTGCCAACAATAAGACATGTCTGCCCAAGGGACAGACCGTCAAGCTCATGCCGCAGCTACCTGCAGGTGAAGAAGACAGTGGATTATGGTCGTGGAATACAGGCGAGACCACCCGCGACATCACCGTCACAACAGACAAGAGCTACCTCTACCGCGTCACCTATACCAATAGCAAAGGGGTGAAGAGCGAACAAGTCTTCTCCATCGCCGTTGAGGATGACAACATTCCTTCCACCGTCAGACCCTCCATTACTTATAAAGGGACAACCAACGAGGGCACCGAGGTGGAAGTCTTCTATGGCGAATCGGTGACGCTTGCCATCGACGGCATTGGAGGCTATGGCACCTACAAATGGAACAACGGAAAAACTACCAGCTCTATATTGGTCAGCAACATCCATGAAGACCAAGACCTACAGGCAACTTTCACCAATCAGGGAGGAACCAACACCACTGTCACCTTCCACATCAAAGTGAAATACATACGTCCAGACATCGTCATCAACAATGAAGTTCTTACAGACACGCTCTATGTGATTGCAAACACAGGCGACCAAGTTGAAATTGGTCCATTCGTACCCTCCTCACTCACAGACATCACCTACGAATGGAGCAACGGAGCCATCACCCGCACCCTGTCATTCCCTGCCATCACCACTTCAGGCACCTACGACCTGACTGTGCGCTATCTGGGAAAAGAAGAAAACTTCACCTATCAAGTCTTTGTCAAGGAACAAGCATTCAAGCTTCCCTCTGGAACATACCTTCTTCGCCACATCGACACCGACACCTATATGACCAGCGCTGGCAACAAGAACCCCGTCACCTTCCAGCCACTGTCCGGAGCTACGCCATCACGCGAACAGTTGTGGCGGATTGTTGACGAAAGCGACGCTGCCCAATACACTGTCACTTCCGTAGCAGACAGCTGTTACCTCTCCTCATTGGCAAGGCTCACGACGACAGCCATCAAAAATCTCTTCCGCATAGACCGCGCCGCCGGTCTCCAACGCTACGCCTTCTATCTCCGCACAACACGTTACATGAACGTCACGGCAGATGGCACCGTCACGCTGACCGACAAACTTCTGACCTCCTTCCCCTTTGAATTCATCCCATACAATGACTCCACAGACGGAATCTCCACTATACAACATGACAGGAAAGCCATGTCCGGAGCCTCAGCCATCTACGACCTGCTGGGAAGGAGGATCATGAATGCTGACAAGAAGCAGTCGCAACCCTACCGCCTTCGCCCCGGAGTCTATGTCGTGAATGGAAGAAAAGTCGTTTGTCAGTAAAAGAAAACACCATATATGATGATAAGAAACATCCTCCTGACGGTTGCCGCCTTCTTCTCCCTGATGCTGCCAGCCACAGCCCATCAGCCAGAAGGCGAAGAGAGCACAGAAGCCTTTGTCAACACACAGCTGAACTATTGTCACCTGCAAGTGTGTCGGGCTTTAACAGAACTGCGTGGCGCAGACGGGATGCACGACTTCACCATGATGCCCCGAAACATTCTTGCAGAAGACCGGCAACTGGGTTGGAACTGCAGGAAAGCATCTGCCGAAGAGTGGTGCTCCGGGTTCTGGCCCGGTATTCTCTGGATGGACTATGCCTATAGCCACGACCCACAGATACGCCACGCTGCCGAGCGCTATACCGAGAGTCTGAACTTTTTAGTACATCAGCCTGTCTATGACCATGACCTCGGCTTTCTCATCATCAACTCTTTTCTCAAAGGTATTGAGACACAAGAGACTGCCAACACACACCTCTGTGAAAGATATGCCCCTATTGTTCTGGCCGCAGCCGACTCTCTGGCAACACTCTACAACCCTATGGTTGGCACCATCCTTTCTTGGCCTCGTCATGTTAAGGATTACGGTGGGCACAACACCATCATGGACAACATGATCAATCTGGAGCTTCTGTTCTGGGCTTCGCGTCATGGTGGAAATCCACTACTTTACGACGTGGCGGTGTCGCATGCCAAAACGACCATGCAGAACCACTTCCGACCAGATGGTTCCTGCTATCATGTAGCAGTCTATGACACTCTCACCGGTCAGTTTATCAAGGGTGTCACCCATCAGGGCTTCAACAATGGCTCCATGTGGAGTCGTGGCCAGTCATGGGCTATTTACGGCTACACCATGGTATATCGTTACACGCAGAACCCCATATTCCTTGATTTTGCCCAAAAGGTTGCAGACATATACATCCATAGGCTGAATGGTTCATATATCCCACGCTGGGACTTCGATGCCCCTGGACTTGACGCGCCTGTGGATGCCTCGGCAGCCTGTGTCGTTGCTTCCGCCCTCTTGGAACTATCTCAATATGTTCAAGGAGAAAAGGCTATCTGCTATCGCTCGTTTGCAGAGAAATCCCTACACCAACTCAGCACCGAGAAATATCAGAGCCGTGAGCGAAACGTGGCTTTCCTCATGCACTCTACAGGCCACCATCCAGCCGGCACCGAAATAGATGCCAGCATCATCTATGCCGACTACTACTATATAGAGGCTTTGCTGAGACTCAAGAAGCTCATAGAATCCCAAAAACTAAAATAAAACAATCACCATGAAACCGTTATCTGTCTTCTTCCTGTTTCTTGTGGGTGCCGTGTCATCCATGTATGCACAATCTGAATACAAGATGGCGGGGCCCTATGAGGTGGTTGCCCGCGACGGCCAGTATCGCAGTAGCAAAAGCGGAAGCGAACGAGACATGAAAGCCGCATGGGAACTTGCAAGGCAAGGCAGCCACGACCAAGCCACCGCCATCATCAATGCCTACGCTGACAAGTTGCAACGTCTTGACGGCCACGATGCCCCGCTTTGTCTAATTCAAGGCTATTGGCTCTGCCGTGCCATGATCATCGAAAAGGACCACAGATCCTCTGCATGGGAATCCATGTTGCGCCGTGCCATGGTTCCCGTCATGAACCAGTTTGAAGCCAACTCTCCCTATGCCAACGGAAACTGGGGTGCTATCGTCAACCGTTTTCGCATGGCTTGCGCTTTGGCTATCGGCGATTCTGCGATGTACCGTGCAGCTATCGACTACTACCTCCATGCCAACGATAACGGTTCGTTGGCCAATTATATTGATGAAACGGGACAATGCCAAGAAACAGGACGCGACCAAGCGCATGCGCAGTTGGGCTTAGGGGCACTTTGCGAAACATGTGAGATGGCCTGGCAGCAGGGAGACAATCTCTGGGGTGCCTTCGACAATCGTCTGATGAAAGGCATAGAATATACAGCCCGATATAATCTCGGCTATGAGATACCCTTCAAACAATGGACCGATTGCACGGGACTGTATAACGATTGGACAACACCCGGTGCCATGCGCCGTGGTGTCATCCAAAACATCTATAACCTCCCCTATCAGCACTACGTCGGTAGAATGGGAAAGAAAATGCCCTATACGAAAAAATTGCTGGCCCTACAGCACAAGGCTGAAAAGCAGAACAAGGTAAAAAAAGGCTTAGAATCCAACGAGTTCATAGTGCCAGGAGTTACTGAGGGTACTAAGCTCCATCAAGTCTTCACCTACCCCGCTCCTTCCGGAGCTCCCCTGAAACACGACTACGACGTCTTCATCCAGCCACGAGGCCACAAGGATTGGACTAAGATCGACACCTACATGGCAAAGGTCAATGCTCCTTCCCCGTCAGCTAAAGGCACCGGCCACTCTATCTCTGAGATTTCATATTGTCTTTTTGACTTCACAGGCGATGTCTTTGTACGCGTCATCAGCAAGAAAAAGATATTTCGCTCGGCACGCATCCGTCCCGACTATCGTGGCACCATTGCAAATGTGCTAAATGACTCTACTGTGCAGTTTCTGCTCTTCCAACCAGAAAACGTCAGTGTAGAGTTTGATGGTGACATCTGCTCCAACCTGCTGGTCTTCACCTCCAAGCCCACACTGACCAAGGAAGAAGCAGAAACAGAAGCCAAGAAACAAGGACGTGACTTCCGATACTATGCCGCTGGACTATACACCGAGCAGACCATTCAGGTTCCATCAAACACAACCATCTATCTTGAGGGAGGTTCATACTTCACCGGCACTTTTGCTATTGAAGACTGTCACGATGTCAACATTCTGGGACGTGGCATTGCCCGTCCAAAGAATGGATTCGAGGGCTGCCACATCAGGCGCTCGACGCATGTGACCATTGACGGACTCGTGTTGAACACCTGTCCCATAGGTGAGTCGCACGATGTAGTGCTGCACGACGTGCGTAGCATCTCACACCCGGGATGGGGCGATGGTCTGAACGTGTTCGGCGGCAGCTCCAACATTCTCTACGACCGTGTCTTCTGCCGTAACTCTGATGACTGCACCACAGCATACGCCACTCGCAAAGGTTTTAACGGAAGCGTTCGCAACATCCGCATGCGCAACTCTACATTGTGGGCCGACGTGGCCCACCCCATCTTCATCGGACTGCACGGAGCAGCGGCCGGTCCTAACCCCGAACTGCGCGACACGGTAGAAAACCTTGTGTATGAGAACATTGACATCCTGTGTCAGGCTGAACCGCAAATCGACTACCAGGGTTGTCTGGCCATCAACTGTGGCGACAACAATCTGGTACGCAACATTCTGTTCGACAATGTGCGCATCGAGATGCCCACTCCCACAGCCAGTTCCGAATCCGTACACCGGGGGAGCCTGCTGCAGGTGAAAGTGGGATGGAACGACAAATACTGCGCCGCCCCCGGACTGGGTGTAGAAAACATCACCTTCCGCAACGTGCGCTACTATGGCGGTCCGCTCTACCTGTCGGTCATCAACGGTTACAACGAGGAACGCAAGGTGAAGAATATCCACTTCGAGGGATTGAAGATCAACGGACGCACCATTCACGATGACATGCCAGACAAACCCAAGTGGTACAAGACTTCAGACTATGTGCCTATCTTCATAGGCAATCATGTAGAGAACATAAAGTTTACAAAATAAATGAGGAAATTGGCACTCCACATCAAGCCCGTTCTTCGCGCGCGCGTGCGCGCACTCAGAAATTTTTATTTTTAAATTTTTCCTCATTTCCTCATTTTGTGAGCTGAAAAGCCGATCAATAAAGGCTTTGTGAGGTGTGAGGAAATCATGAGGAAATGAGTTAATATTTCTTAAAACGCAGTTTTCCCTTCAAAAAAGGAAG
>Ga0247611_10004928_pt1 | contig 18150 bp, 15 predicted proteins | sample 177DNAGHGhighgp2_FD_192422 | JGI IMG/M metagenome (GOLD analysis project Ga0247611, IMG submission 192422) | Sheep rumen microbial communities from Palmerston North, Manawatu-Wanganui, New Zealand - 1770 DNA GHGhigh gp2 | ecosystem: Host-associated > Mammals > Digestive system > Stomach > Rumen... | reverse complement strand
GCCGCAATGGCCGCTGAGTCACCAGAGGCAGCAGATGCGGCTGAGGATGCCGAGGTTTCCGACGGAGACGAGAACGTGATCGACGAGGGAGCTCCAGAGGAGGCTCTCGCAGAAGAGGCTGCCGACGATGCCGCTGCCGAAGAGGCTGGCGACGAAGAGGCCGCTGCTGAGGATGTTCTCCCAGAGGACGCCGTTGCAGAGGTTCTGATGTCTCAGCTCCAGTCTGGCGATCTTACAGAGGATGACCTCGCCGAGATCGTGTCCGAGCTCGCCGAGGAGGAGCCGGAGGTTGCCGAGGAACTCGGAATGGATCTTGGCGTCGATGACGCCGAGGCTGCTCCAGAGGATGAGGCCTCCGCTGCAGCCGTCGAGGAAGCTGCCGCCGAGCCCGAGGAGGGTGAGAAGGTCGCTTCGATCCAGAAGCGTGCAGCTCTGGTCGCAAAGATCGCAGCAGCATCCAAACTTCTCGTTGCACATCTTAGCAAGTAAGGTTTGACAATGGTTACGGAGCAGTCTTACAACGCTCTCGCACAGAAGACAGTGCAGTACATAGAGGAGGCCGAGCGCAAGCTGGAGAAGCTTGCTGCTGCGGAGGCTTCGAAGGCTGCATTTGTCGAGAGAGCCACTAAGGCTGCCTCCGTGCTTGTCGACCGCGGCTTGCTTCCAAAGAGCAACGAGGGCGCGTTTGTCGACAAGGTTGCGGAGGCACCTGAATTGGTTTTTGATCTGGTCGAGAAACTGGCAAATGATATTGGCCCAGAATCTTTCGGCTCAGAATCTACGAAAATCGCCGCCAGTACCAGCGACGATCCTTTCGAAAAAGCATTCTTCCCTGCAAAGGGAAATACAGGTACGATAGACTAAACACAAAACAAGGAGTAAAACCATGGGATGGTTCACACCTATTAAGGGCGCCACCTACACGATGGCACAGGTCGACAAGACCCTTCCTGTAGACCCGGCCGAGGCGAATGAGAAGATCGTTCGTGGATCTATCATTCAGGCTAACGAAAATGGGGCTTTTGAGCTCGCAGACGGCACGAAGAAACCCGTCTACATTGCACTTCAGGACTACGCTGATACTCAGGCTGCAATGGCCGGTGGTGTCGTGTACGAGGCTGGTGACATCACGATCACCCAGAAGCCCGACATGCGCTCCAACGTCATCCAGTCTCAGCCTCGTATCACCGGCCTCCTGCTTGGTGAGGGCGAGTTCCAGACCGACGTGTTTGATGGCGATGACTTCAAGGTCGGTGACTTCCTCACCGTTTCGGAAGGCATGCTGACCAAGGGAACAGAGGACAACGCGGTTGCGGTTGTGACCGTTCCTCCGTTCACCCGCTGGGTCAACAACGCTGTTGCCAAGGATGGCAAGGATGGTCTCCCGTGGCGCCGCGGTGCCAACAGGACGGTCATTCAGTTCGCCAAGGCCTAAGTTTAGGAAAGGAGATCTACAATGACACAGAACGTTCCTACCGACGTCATGAACCAGGCGATTCTCAGCGAGCTCACTCGCGAGAATTCCAACAACATCGAGAAGACCGCACAGGCTTCGAACGAGTACATCCGTCTCGGCCTCCGCGAGGATTCCTTCGCAATGAAGATCCTTCCTCCAGAGCAGGCCACCGACGACATGCTCGACCGCGGCATGCAGGAGGGACTCTCGATCACCATCGAGCTCGAGCCTGACTCCCCTGGAGCCAAGTTCGTTCCGTTCCAGACGGTTCCCGATGCCGAGTACATCGAGTCCACGAACTTCCGTATCCCGTTCGCGCGTCTGCTCACACCGAAGTTCCAGAAGGACATCGACGAGCTCCGCACGACCCGCATGGACATCCGCAAGATCCTCACGGACAATGCGCTCAAGGATGCTCACACGGAGTACGACCGCAAGTTCATCGAGCTCTGCTACTCGATCGTTAACGACTGCGACGGCCCTGGCCTCCCGAACCACCAGACTGGCAAGGTCCAGCTCATGGAGTTCGAGGATGGACTCAACCGCCGTACGTTCGCGGAAGCTCGCAACATGCTTCCTCGCGGCAACAAGGAGGGCAAGTTCCGCCTCCGCAACGATCTCTGCCTTATGAACGAGATCACAGCGGGCGAGCTGCTCACCTTCGGACGCGACGAGGTTGGTGGCGATCTCTCCCAGACCTTCTTCACCGATGGTCTGACGATCGACAAGTTCATGGGCGTGAAGGTCCTCTTCACGATCAAGGACGACCTGATCCCGGACGGCTATGTGTTCTTCTTCGCTGCGCCTAAGTTCCTCGGCCGTGCGTTCTACCTCACGGACTGGACTATGTACATGAAGAAGGAAGCCTACTTCATCGAGATGTTCTCCTACTGGCTGGGCGGTGTCGGCATCGGCAACGTCGCTGGTGTTGCTCTCGCGAAGTTCGGAGTCAAGCACGAGGAGTCGTAAGGCTCTAACGGTCGACGTACCTCAAGGCCACCGGTGTAAAAGCCGGTGGTCTTTTTATATAATTTGGTGTAACATAGTAATAACCGAGGTTGTTTCAAGACATGAATTCCTACGAGCAATACAAGCTTGCAGAGCTTGGATTTTTAAATGAACTTGTTTCGCGCGGAGTTTCTGCAGATCTAGCAGAAATGGCAATAAAGGACGCCGAATACAACAGAATGCAGCAAGCCGACAACGAATCCTTCATGGATGGATTCAACGAGGCTATGTCTAAAAATATGATGCGCAAAAAGGCTCAGAAAGTAGTTGTGCTGAATGATGACGATGAAGATGATGACGAAGACGACGAGCCAGTGATAACGAGAGCTCCAGTTATACAACAGAAGAGAAACTTGTTTGACGACGACTGGGTTGAGAAGTTGAAGAAGTGGGGAAGATATGCTGGTATATTTGGGCTTGGTGCGCTTGCCGGTTATGCCACTCCACACGTACGTAATATAGTGTCGCGTGGGTGGTCTGGCCTAAGAGACGTGTACGGCACGAAAGGATAGCAGATGGCTGATCTTAAAGGCGGAGAGACATTTCTTACAGAGAACGACGTCAGATTCTGGTTGCGTGACAACAATCCAGAGCTTAATGTTCTTCTAGATGATTACGAATTTACGCCTGAAGAGATAAGGCAGGCTCTTACGTATACGCAGGATTATTGGAACGAGCAGCCACCGTACATAGGTAGTATCGATTACGACAAAACACCATATAGGTTCAACTTGCTGCAGGGAACTGCAGCCAACCTGTTTTTCATAGCAGCAAACAGTTATAGAAGAAATCATCTGCAGTATCAGGCAGGTGGACTTACCGTCGATGACAGCGACAAGGCACAGGCATACGAGACTGCTGGCGCAAGGCTGTGGGAGCAGTACAAGCAGTGGGTTCGAATGAACAAAAGAACGATTAATGCTTCGAACGGCTGGGCTACGTTTTAAATGGATCAGGTAATAACAAGATTACATGTTTTTCCAGACTACTCTGACGGGTTTGTTTTCTCGTGGGAGATAAATGGCAGTTTTAACGTAAGACCACCGTGGATTTTTCATGTCGAGGAGAGTTCGTCTCCGGCAGGCCCGTGGGAAGATATCTCAGGTCCAGTTGTTGATCGTTTTTACTTCAAAGACAAGAGGCACGGCCTGATAAACAAGTCTGCTGTGCTGTATTTCAGGGTTGTACTTAATGTCGGTGATGAGACGTATTTTTCGAGCGTATTACAGCCTTACGGAGATCTCGGTAAGAAGGACTTTCTTATAGCCAGAGAAGTCATGCGCAGAGAAGTATTGCACATGAAAGGAATGGCCGGTACTGCTGGTAGGCTGTTTATCCGTAACACGTTCGGACCTTCGTGTACGAAGTGTGTAGATCCGATAACACACGAGATTAGAGACTCAGATTGTCCTGTGTGCATGGGTACGAGAAAACTAAATCCGTATAGCGGGCCTTTCGATGCTTGGATGTCGTTTTCTCAGGATGCGAACCACGAGATGCAGGATGACGGCCTTGGTACGTTTGAACATAAAGTGTTCGAGGTGCGTCTGGTTGCAAATCCAGTCGTAAAGAAAAACGACATAATTGTTGATACTGCGACGGATAAAAGATATTATGTCAATAAAGCAACTGTAGCAGCCGAGATACGTCGTATACCTCTTGTGCAGGTTCTTGTTGTTAAAGAGGCACCTATTTCCGACAAGATATACGAACTGTAGGCATAATGAACGAGAAACCACTAAAAGTAGATTCCTTCGAGGTGTACTTCGATCACGCGATCGAAGACAGGGAACTTATATGCGAGTTAGCGAAGCATAGCAGCGTCCTATACGGGTTGTTCGTGGATCTTATAAGACAGTTTTACATGAATGGCGATGGGTTTATAAAAGGTTGTCCGGTTAAAAAATTTGACTACGACAAGAATAAAACGCAGATATGGATAGACAAGGAGATGCGTTGGAATGACGAGCACCCAGAATTCAGACCAGCCATATACGTTAAACTATCGCCTATTCAATATACGTATCCGACAGGCAGAGTTCCATACGCAGTAGATGAACGTACCGGAACACGTTATGACCTTAGACATGGCGTAGGACAAGTTACGTTTGTGCACATAGCAAAGACGTCGGGAGAATCAAATATACTGTGTGATAATACCGCTAGTTATTTATGGAGATTTGCGCAGGCAATAAAAAAAGACTATTGTTTTATCGCGTTTAAACCTTCGAACGTTACGCCTATACAAAAAGCCCCTGATGGCTCAAAAGAGCACTGGATTAGCACGTGTACTTTCGATTTTGAATTTGGTGAAGCTACTGGAATCAGGCCTGAGGCACCTGTTCTCCAGGAAATTAAAGTAGTGCCTTTACAAAACAAGATACCTAGTGATATATTAAGAACTGATCTTGATAAACCAAGACAAGGACAAGGAGTTTAAAGCATGGCAACTTACAGCACAAAGATGCGAGTTTTTCAGAACTGGGGCACGCCTCAGGCTGGAGATCCTGGTGAGCAGAACGTGTTTGTTTTCGGACCTAAGTATTCGCTTAGCCGTTACACTGATCCAGTAGAGAAGGAGCAGATGGTACCGTACTCTTTCGAGTCGACCGGCGAGTCTGTCACGATCAAGGACGTAGTTCCTGTTTCGGCTAACTACAAGCTGACGTCGTTTGAGATGTACGCAGAGAATGCGTATTACAAGAAGGCCGATCTCAATTCAGACGACGTTACCGTAGATGGACAGTACCTTGACGGTGTTCTTCTCGTTCGCGGTGATGTCGATGTCGAGAAGGGCGATTACATCGCGGTCAAGTCCGAGCAGTCTCTCGACTTTATCAGGGTAAACGCGGTTGAGAAGGTGGCAGATGCCGAGTATAGCGAAGTTTCGTGGACAAAGATCGCGTTGGTCGAGGGACTTCCAGATGCGTTTGCAGATGGCGGAGTTCCTGTCGGTACGACAGTTTTCGTTGCGCACAAGCTGGATTCTGTTAAGGTGAATGACGCGGCCGTTTCTGTTTCCGCCGCGGATGTTACATTCAATCCGACAGGCGCTATAACAGTTAACGGCGCAGATGTCGACATCATTAAGGCAGATCTGTTCTTCAGCACGAAGAGATTGTACACCGGAACCGCTTCTGGAATTCAGATGGCTGCTTCTTCTGCTGATGTAGAAGAGGTTCTCGGACCGGCAGATCCAGAGAACCCTGTTTCGATGGGAGTCATGAATGCGTTCCTCGGCGGCGCGAGAGTGGTCTACTACTACGTTACCGAGGGCGACTCGGTTGATGCCTTCTCCAAAGCACTCGAGAGAGCAACACTGAACTCCACCCTGTATTATCTTGTTCCTATGACTCAGGATGAGAAAGTGCTCGCACTGGTTGTGTCGCACGTAAAGACCATGTCTACCGAGGAGGTAAAGCGCTGGAGAGTTGCTGTCGTGTGCACGCCAGTCAACAGGACTGTAGTAACAGACGAGCTCGTCGTGAAGTCTAACGGAATATATATCAACCAGAATACGGCGTATAAGACACTCGTCTTCGCTGACAAAGCACCAGATGTTGTAGATGGTGACGTTATCACGGTTGGTGAGACAGAGTTCACATGCGTTAAAAAGCTTAATTCTACGACTGTTCTCACAGACTCAACTGATACAGATTCCGCTTCAATCGGAGATGCTAAGCTCACTCATGTTCTCACGGACTCAGAGTATGCCAAGGCTGTGGCAGGATCCGCAAAAGGACTTGGAACGTTTAGAGCGATAGACGTATTTCCGAAGACATACGGTTTTGCTGGTGACAGATACAGCGGGTTGTATCTTGCACCGATCGTAGCAGGCATGGCAGTATCCGAATTGCCGCATGCGCCGTTAACGAACAAGGTCGTGCCCGGTGTTGATGATATTCCAGAGATCTACAATGGATTCTCTTCAGCACAGCTCGACACCATGGCCGCTGGTGGCACGTTTATAGTGACTCAGGATCAGATGGGCGAGGCTTGCTATGTACGTAAGCAGCTTACAACTGGAACATCGTCCAACGTGCTGGCGAAAACCGAGTTTTCGATGGTAAGGAACTTCGACTGGATTTCGTATTACTTCAACAGCGTTGTCGAGAGCTTCAAGGGATCGTACAATGTCACTCCTTCACTTGTTCAGCTGATCTATAACAGGCTGTGGACAGCGGTTCACCACCTGGCGAACTTGAAGTACGATGACATGATCGGACCGATGATCCTTGGCGACTCTAGAGTTGAAGACGTGTACGTCGATCCTACAAACGCGACAAGAATAATAGCGCACGTCGTTGTCGTTCTTCCTGCTCCGTTCAACGAGATGGATCTGTATCTGTCCGTGGAGGTTATGGCAGAGTACGAGGTGAACGCACAGACGCAGGAATCGACCAGCAATTCGTAACTTCACAGCACTACAGGTACTTAACACGAGGAGAAGATAAATGGCAACTGACATTTTCAGCAATGAAGTAGGAACGATGACCGTTATTAACGCGTCAATGTCCAAGATCTCGACGGACAAGTCTACAGGCATATGCCTTGGCGCTAACATCCAGTACACGTGTCCTATAAATCCGATTGCTTCGTTTGGTTCGGATGTTCTGTATGTTAGAGCACAGCCGCAAGGTTCATTCAGTCTGCAGAAACTTGCCGCAGATGTAAATCTGTTTGCAAGCATATCTGCCGGAGATTGCCAAGGAACAACGCTGAGCATCAAATTTGAGTCTGATGATAACTGCAACGCGACGATTAACGGACAGAAGATTACAGGTACACGGTCTATTCCGATGGAGGGCGTGTTCTGGAACTCGTTCCAAATGCAAGGACAGGCGCAGGACGCTTACTTCTTGGCTAATGTAGGAGGCGTGTTCCACTACATCCCAGCTGGTAAATAAGCCAAGCCTGGCATATTCTAAAAGAAGGGGCCGAAAGCCCCTTCTTTTTTTACTGTTTTTAGTGTATTATTCATGAACCATGCCAAAAGATAGACAATCAAGAAATGAGTCGGCCGCAAACGGTAAAAATACCGAGAGGCTGACCAATGACATAAGATCACTAAGGGCCGAAGGAGTTGGTATAGGGAAAGTCATCAACTCCGGTGTCGGGACATATTCAGTAGAGGTTCAGACGGCGGAGGGCAACATTATACCGTGTGTGATTGCGTCTAAGGCATACGGCTCTACGTTTGGATACTCTGACGGAACTCTTCCAAAAGAAGGTTCAGCTGTTATATATGTCGAGGGCGCTGATGCGAGTAAACTAGGGTACATAATAGGTATAGTGCCTGGTGTTAAGGTTACGTTCGACGAGGAGGAAGCTGGATCTGAAGAGTCTACTACGCAAAAGATCTTGCAGCTAAGCACCCTTGTTGGAGGACCAAACAAGAATACCGAGACGGCGTATTCAGATCTTATTGCTGACGAGGATTCAAAGCTTCCAGACATGGGAGCATTTATGCCGTTTGACGTGTTTCCTGGTGAGTTTACTGTGTTAAACGAGCACGGTGTAGGCTTTGATGGTGACATGCTTACAATGTCGATACGCGGTGGCGCAGCTAGTGTTGCCGCGTCTAGAATGGATAGCACGGTTCGTATAGTGTGTCGTAACTTCAAAGAGTATACCGCGCTTGGTACTGGAAACATATTTACCGACTCGGGATGCATAACAGAGGAGTCGAGGTTTTCTCCGTATGTAGGAGAAAGATGTGGTTTGTCTGGTTTGGAGCTTAAGGCTGGTGTAGCTAGAAAGACAGACGCCGAGAAAGAGAAAGAAGAGGAGCCTGAAGAAGACAAAGGAAGGCCGGTAGGCAAGTATAGACTTAGAACATTCATAGGATATCTTGGCGGATTAATAAGTGCGTTCATTTCAAAACCTGAAAAGCACGACGAGAAACAGGACGAGGCAAGAACAACCAAGGATACCGAGCCAATAGACATCGGTCTTCTTCAGCTGAATGTCAACGACAGTGGAAAGGTTATGTTCAGATCTGCCGGTGGTTTCGTACTTGAGAGAAGTGACAGGATACCTGTTCCAGTAAGAATAAGAGACCCAGAGGATCCTGCCGGTATCGACGCTGACGACATCGACAAGGAAGATATCGATATGTTTGATCCGCCTGAGGATAGCGACGGGAATACAAGTCCGCACTACGCTGCGCTTGCGCTGTCTGACAAGTTGGCATATGACTACAAGCAGACATACGAGAGATTCATAGAGCATATCAGTTCTTTCGGTTCTGATGGAAGTAGCGGAGCAGGTGGTTCTGCCGAAGATTCTACTGGGGATGATTTCTACCTTCGAAACGAGAAGGACTTGGACCCGCTTAAAAACGACGCCGGGATACCGGATAGGAAGGTAGAATCCGATGATTTCGAAAATGCAACAGGCAGACGTGCCGGTATATACACGCTTCCAGACGGTCAGATCATAGTAAGAGACGGCTGGGGGTCCGAGATAATAATGGGTGGTGGAAACATCGTTTTCAACGCAGTCGGCAATGTAATGTTGAATCCTGGCCATACGTTTGTCGTACAGGCAGGTGATGATGCTGTCATTAAGGCCAGGAACAGTGTTGATATAGATGCTAACGAGCACGATGTCACAATAAAGGCCGATGCTGTTGTACGCGTTGCCGCCGGATCAGATCAGTCGCCAAACAGGGGAGGTATTGTTCTTGAAAGTCTAGCGTTGTCTGACGAAATAGATTTCAGTGAGAATCAGGGAGAAGAGTCTACTGTTACTGGTATTGTCATTAAGGCAAATAACGCACACGTGACCGTAGCAGGTAAAGACACGTTGCTAAGCGCTAAAGACGAGTTGCGGGTGGTTACAGGCTCAGCAGCGTATGAACGTGATGGTACTGTCACTATAACGTCCGGTAACGTAGGAATCAACGCACAGGGTGGCACCGTAATAACAAGCGGGCGTGCTGGAATGATCGTGGCAGGCGGAGCTGCTTGTGTCGCTGGAGACTCTGTCGTGTGCGCCGGAGCTGACGGCGTTTTGTTCGCTTCTTCTGGTAATATCGGAGTTCCTATATGGATGGAGAGCAAAGCGAATTTCGTAAATCCGTACTTGAACCGGCTCAAGACATACAGTGCTTCGCAGGAAAAAGACGAGAAGAACGCTCCTGTGTACGTCAGTAAGCTGTTTGAACGCCACCTGTTTTCGTATAGAACGTCTGAGCAGTGCCACACATGGGAGGGGTCTGAGATAACAGATACTCCCGAGCAGTTTACATTGTATCAGCCGTTCTGGTCTGTTCTTGCAGATCTAGAGGTAGGAACGTTGAAGGATGTGAAGACGGAAAAGCTTGAGCAGCATTCTATAGATGGTTTGTATCCGTGGCCTGGTAAAGACGCGTTTGATAACGGAAATTATGCCAAGCTTGATGAGTATGACGAGACGAAAGAGATGTTGAATAGCGAGAAAGTCTCAGTGAAGGTAAAAACAAAAGACAAAGAGACAAAGAAGGAAAAAGAAGAAGAGGTTGATTTCCTGTATTCCAAGGATTTTGATAAGATACAGGGAGGAAAAAACGACGAGAAGAAGCTGAAAATAAAGCTGGAGAGCTTATCCGAATACATTGTCCCTGTCATACAGGACCAAAAATTCAACAAAAACGAAAGAAATACAAATAACTAGGACCAACCATGGAATTGATCAACACAGTAGAGCAGAAAAATGAAGATACTTCTGCTGATACGAATAAAGTCGAAAAAGAGAACGAGCCCGCGTATGTACCTCTAGAGGCAGTAAACACGGCAGACACAACCGCCGTGAAGGAGTCCGACGGACTGCTCAATGTAGCTGATTCCGTGAAGCTTGATGAGGATACTCTAGTAGAAGGTGGAAACGATACAAGTGTTGAGATAACACAGCAGGACAAGAACAAGTTCATAGAAGCCGTTATTACTGGAGATAGATTTGTCTCAGAGGCGAAATTGTTTGGAGGAAGAGTCACTGTTAGATTCAGAAGTCGCAGCATGGATGAGACTGAGGCAATCCTCGCCTATATACACAGGCAGGGAGTGCTTGGAAAGTTCGAGACAAGGACAGACGTCCACAATGCTACGCTCGCAGCTCTTCTGGTTGCACAGGTGCAGGAATATTGCGGTGTTGAGTATCCTCCAATGAAAAAGCCGTACAAATTTACAGAGGGAGTTGGAGGAGTTCAGCCACCTGCGTGGGTGGACGATATGAAGATCTGGAGTTCGAAATCTGATGCTGTGGTTGCGGCACTCGGAAGTGCTCTTGTTTCGTTCGAGGCAAAATACTGGAAGATGATAGAGGCTTCAAAAGACGAAAATTTTTGGAATCCCGGTGGATCTACCGGGGAGTAGAAGACTCAATTAGATCTGTCGATTTTTCTTCTGGAAAATATCCACACAGCTGGATAACGCTTTCATTGAGGTATTCAATAAGGGAGACACATGATTTCATTAGCATAAACAACACTAATGCAGCAGCGCGTGCCGCCTGGGGAGCAGGTCAATCATCTGATGAAAACACAAGAAAGGCTAACGAGGCGTTGAGGACTGCGCTTACTACACTTCCGTACTTGAATGCAAAGAAGAAAGAAAAGCCTAAGACAGAGGAAGAACACAAGAGCGATTGGGATATGCTGGCTGATGCTTTGAGGAAGGCAAAGGAAGAAGAAAAAGGGAAGAAAAAGGGCTGAGTTTTTAGATGAGCGGCGGATTATTCAACAGGCGTGATAACGAAAACGACCTCAACAGGGTCCACGATATCATCATGTCTGGATATGGTGGCTTCGGAGGCAGAAACCCGTTCGAGGACGACTACAGATATTCAGTATCGTCGTCACGAGGGCCCACTGGAATTGGTGGTACTCTTCTGGACTTGGCTCTTATGAATACAGTCGGAATACGCAACCCATTTAGATTTCCTAGTTGGTCAGAGCCTAACGCAGGTGACTTGGGGGCATATGGCTACTCACAATTCTCCGCTAACGCAGCAAGAATGGGACACGCTTCTGGACTTAAAAACAAGGCTGCTAGGAGAGCCCTGTCAAAGTTCGCAGATAGCCACATTCTAAAGGAGTTTGGATTCTTCGATAATGACGAAGATCTCGCCGCCTTCAAGAAGGATATCGAGAACGGAGGGGACACTGTCGATCTTATATCAAACCTGACTATGTCTGTATTTGGCGCTGGCGACTTTGGTGCATCTACTGTTAAAGCAGCAAAGCACGCAGAAAGCTTGTATATGAATATAGCGTCAGAAAACGCCAGAAAGATAGCACTTGGCGATACTGACATAAACGGCGATGCGTGGAAAAATAGAAGAGACTCGCTCATTTCGGCATTTGATCGTGCCAAGAACGACCTGATGTATAAGAATGACTCGTTTGAAAGAAACGAGGAGTTTATGCGCGGATTCTCTGATACAGAGGTTGGATCAATACTTGAACGCGTAATTTCAGGCGCAGATGCTGGTGGTACGCCTGAAGCGATGAAGGAAAGGTTCAAGGATGTTGGTGGTGCCGCTATAAAAACGTTGGAGGCATTTAAAGATCTGTTCGGAAGCGCTGAAAAAGCAAAGTCGATGCTTAACCAGATGACCGGCGGAGGCTGGTCACACCTTAAGAAAGAGGACTTCGAGAAGCTTACAAGTCTAACAAGAGGACTTCAACATATCGGTGCAACGGCCGGTATCAGCCACGAGGCCGTTGGAGGAATGCTTCAGCTTGGAATGGCTGGGGTAAAGACAGCGATGGGATACTCTGCTGCGGATGTCGCGGGAGGGTTTGTAAGTACTCCGGTGGTTAATGGTCTTGCCGAACAGTTCTTGGCTCAGAAGATACAGGATCTTGGAGTAGACGCGAGCACACTAGATCCAGTTACACTACAAAGAATGAATAGCGAAGCCGTGTGGAGGGCTACGCAGTTTGCTGGGTCGTCTGCAAACAAGACAATGACGGCATTCCTGTATGCTGCTAAGAACGGTTACATAGACGAGGGATCCGACATGTATAAGAATATTCATCGGATGCTTACAAGTGGAGACCAGGAGTCCATGGCGGCGGCTACCCAGATGGTTGCACAGACTCTTAATCTAGACGTGGCAGATATTCAGGATCCTACTAAATTCAAGTTGTTTACAGCAAACATTGCTTCTGATCTTAATAGTGTAGCAAAGCTGAGGGACATGGCTACAGCAGCCGCTAACGCAGAAGACAGGACGCAGATGGAGTTATCGACTGCAAGAGCGGCTGTAGAGATCGCATCAAATGCAGCAAGCCTTACCGGTGCAGATACCATCAAGATAGATGAGACCAGGAAGCAGGCCACGTATGACAGCATAATACGGCAGCTTGGCGAGAGTAACGACTCTGGTGCAAAATTTGTGCTTGAGAAAGTAAAGGCTGCAAAGGCAAAAGAAGGGACGGAAGCAGCGCTTAGCGCGTTTGATGCCCTGCGCGGTACGTATCTAGACGACACTACCGGCACAGACATAATGACGAATGCAAATGCGGCTGCAGCGGGTGCTGTAGGTGCTATCGCTACTCGTGCTGTAGAGCTGAATGGTGTTTCCGGGGCGAGAGCATTTGTAGATGCGCTCACTGGAGCCGGTGCAAAGAAGCAGGAATCTGGCACGGCCGCTCGGGCTGTAGACATAGCGGCAACGTTCAAGAGACTTGCTGACGTGTACAGATCATCTGGCGAGGAAGAAAAAGCGGCAGATATTACGGCAAAGCTTAGCAACGGTTCGTTTGCAGATCTCGTATCTCAATACGGTGGCGAGATTGTGGCAAACAAGGACGTGTTTTTTAAGAATTTCGCATTCAGCGGCGATCTAGAGGAAGTCGCAACTGCAAGCAGAAAGACAGGAAGAGAGCTTGAGCGCGCTTTGTCTGATGCAGGTATAGAGTATGTAAAGACGTATGCAAACGAGATAGGAAAAGATGTCGATCACGACACATTCAGGAATGTTGGAAGAAATATAACAAATGCGCTATCTGTTGAAGTAGAGGACGAGGAAGGCAACAAGCGTAGGAGAATAAACGAAGATGTGGTCAATTCTCTTGTAAAGAGCCTTGAACTTTCACCAGACAAGAAGACTACGGTAGAAACAATCGAGAAAGCTGCACAGATCCAAGACCTCAGTGACGATGCCAAGACCGTTTTAAACAATATATTGAATGCTGGGCAAGAAGGTGCCAGAAGCGCGGCGCTGGCGGCTTTTATCGGAAAGGATGCAGAATCGCTAACAGAACCTGAAAGAGAGGCAAGGAAAGCAGTTCAGGCAGCGAGACAGGGTGAGGAGACGACATACGATGCTGTTGTGGCTGCTGTTGGATCTGCCGGATTAAGCGATGAGGCAAAAGCTGTATTAAACGGGATAATCAATGCTAGCAACACTGAGGCACAGAATACCGCTTTAAGCAATTTCCTTGGCAAGAACGACGATGAGTTAACAGATGGCGAGCGAGCGGCAAGAGAAGCTATAACTAGTGTCAAGAACACTGATCTGGAAGCTTTAGAGAGTGCTAAGAAAGCAAGGCTGAAGCAGGACATAATAAAGGCTTATACTGTGTTCAACAACGAGAACGCCTCAGACGAAGAAATACAGGCGGCATACGCAGATCTTTATAAGGCTCTCGCTCCGTACGGCGAGGCTGGTGACGAGATACTGAAAGGGGTTGTTTCACCTGAGACGCTAGAAGGTGCAGGTGGATCACAATCAGTTTCTGGGCTTGTTTCAGCACTTAGCGCTGGAAGTAATGATGTAGTCAAGATTGGCGGAAAAGAGGTAAGAAAATCGAGTCTAGAGGATTTCGTGCACAAGGCTGCTGCTACAGCGGCAAAGCAGGAAGATCTGTCAGAAGAAGCAAGAGAATACCTTAAAGGACTTGCGTCTGGTGAAAACAACTCTGAAGAAATAGCTAACCTGATAAATTCAAAAGAAGGAGACGAGGGTGTAGACGGTCATGTTCTTCAGGCACGTGCAGCACTGCTTAATTCTATATATACGCAGGAGGGTGGCGTCCAGTTTGGATCTGACATAAAAGTAGACAGTGTTCAAGGCCTGAAGGGTGGTGCAGATCTTGCTGAACGTGGCTTTGCTGGATCTTTAACCGCTATACAGGACTTCCAGAATGCTGTATCCGGTCTAGCAGACAAGGCAGATATAACTACTAAAAAACTTATAGATCTTGGTGAAGGTATACAGAAACTTGTGGATGCGTCAGCTGGCAAGGCTTACGGAACACTGCAGCAGAGCGTATTGAAGGCGCTTGAATCACCAGAGGGCAAGGATGCATTCACGGACTTCTTCCATACCATTACAAAGCAGGATCTGTCAGAAGAGAAGAGACGGGATGCGTTCCAAAAGCTTGATAACGCACTGAAGGACGTCGGAATAGACATACCGGAGCTTGTGAAGAATGCACTTGCACAGCTTGGTGATATAATAAAGGGTGCAATCAAGGACGCTTACAAGGAAACAGGAGACTAATGCGATGGCAACTATATTTGGTCAAAACGCTAAAACGAAGACAGTAATACGGTTGGAAGATCCAGACTCGCCTGGTATTGACGCGTCGAAGATAGTTAATATTCCTGGCTTTACCCCTGATGGGTCGAACGCTTTTTTGATTGATTTCAGCACCGCGCTTCAGGAGAGATTTGGTTTAATGCCGTGCTTCGGAAATCAGACATACGTGTTTGCGTATGGGCATGACATAGGAGTAAGTAGGAGCACATGCACAATTATAGTATTCTTGAGCTCTTGTTCTGTTCTAGACGCAAGATCTACAGTAACAACACTGGCAAGCCACTATGCTGCTAATAGATTATCTAAAAACGGAAATAAACAAGTGTTTTCTATTTGTGGAAGTGGCGATTTTTCGAGTGGGTTGTTAATAGGCATGCAAATAAAAGCATACAGTGCGGAGTTGAACGCTGTTGCGATTACGTTGACATACGCGCCTACCGCACCTGCGTCTAGCGGGAGTTAGTCATGGTTAATCACGTTAAAACACTGCTTTTAAACATGACGGCATCGGATCTACAAGATGCTGGCGTTGAGTTTTACGTCGATCCAGGTTTTGTTAAGTTGCACATTCCTGAATACTTACAAAAATCTATGCGTATTATCGTACCAGATACCACGTCAGCGGCTGATAGGCTGAGGGCAGTCGAGTCGTTGTTCACGGTAATATCCAGAGTTGATCTGTCTGATAGACTTGGAATGTATGATGATAGGATTACACCAAACTATTTCACGGAAGAAAGTGTGTTTGTGCCTGGTACGACAGCCACAGATATCAACATCTCAGTATTCGTCAGGTCGCATGACGATGATTTAATATTCAGGGCAACTGGGGACGAATCGATTGACAATGAGTTACGTGCGCTAAAGAAGTTGTATTTAACTGAGAATGACGGTCACAAGAAATTCGCAGCTAAAGTTTTAGCGTTGGTCGCTCAACTAGAGAACATCAGAAGACACTCGTAGTTGCCATGAATGAGGTAGTATCAGTTTACAAGCCAAAGGCTTGGATCAACCTTGGTGGTTCGAACGTGTTTGTAATGGAAGTTCGAGTCGAGTGGGGTATGAATATAATACCGAAAGCGACTATTCATGCGCCCATAATTTTTGGAAAAACTGCTGGGGTTGTTACTATACGTGGAGACGATGCTTCTGATAATACTGCATCAAATACGTACAAGACTGCGTGTGATATTAAGGATAGCGGCGGAACCATAGACATTCACATAAGAAACACGTACATAGGCGGAGAAGACGGCGGAGAATCGTCTAACTTCTCGTTCAGTGTGAGCGGATGGTTCATCACGGACGTGAGAATGGATCCTCAAAGTAGGTCTGCTCCAGGTGGCGTTGTTATTGTGGCTGAGCACCCCATGTGCAAGCTTATGGATGCAGCCGGATTCTTCTGGGCGCCAGGAGTAGATTTTGACGAACTTCTGACAGAAAGAAGTTCAGAGATAATAAACATACTCACGGCTGGCGATACGATCTTGGACATAATATACAAGCAGCTTGTGTCGAGCGACTATTGTCAGATGAAGCTCGGCGAGCTTAACGACTACAAAAAATTGCTGAGCAAGGCTGCAGATGCGAAATTGTCTAAGTACATCAAGCCAGAAGGAAAGACCGCAGGATTGCCTACGTTCGGGGCCGCGCTTGAGTCTGGCGGAGATTCATACAAGAAAGCTTGTGGCATCGAGCTCGCAATGCAGTTTCTGCAGTTGTCGAACTCTGTTCCGTTTAAGGCATTGATAGCCCTATGTGATTTCTTGGGATGTTATATTGCTCCTGACCCTAAGGAGGATCAGGCTAAGTTGAAGGTACTAGATCCATGGAACAGGGCTGGGGCATATGATGCCGTCGATAAGACGGTGTACAGCACAGCTATGACTGGAGATAGTGATCCGATAGTGGGCGTCAGATTTTTGACGTCTAAAAAGGATTCTATGATCATATCTACACTCGCAAACCTTAAGCCAGAGGACAAGAAGGATAGGGTTGGAGGCGAGTACGTGTATCTGTATACAAATCCGACTGGTGACGACGTGCACATGGGTAGGATGATAAACATGGCAATGCCACAGCTTATTGCTGGCATATTTGCAAGAACTGGCAGGATAATAGATGCCAAAAAGACATCGACGCTGCAACAGAGCGGAGTGTCAACAGAGGCTCCAAACGCAGAGTGGGTAGATCCAACGCAGAATCTAAGTTCTGTAGCACAGGATGTGTACAGCGCTCGCGCGATATATGACAATATTCAAGGCTCAGTAGCAAAGGCGGTGTTTTTGAAGTTACATAGGGAGACACAGCGGTTGTCTATTATACGTGTTCTTACCGATTCGAAGTTGCCTGAGATCGGCAAATTCATAAGTGTAGATGCCGGAACTAACGGAGAAAAAATAACAGGTATGGTGACTTCTAACGCAATAGACGCATCCTCGACCAGTGGGTGTACCATTACTACGACGGCATCTTATTGTGGAGAAGTGGCAAAAGATCCGAAGGGTGGCATTCTAAGCAATCCGATGTGGTAGTTTTGTTGGAAAAATTGTATATTTAAGCAAACGAATGAAGAGTAGCTATCAGCAAGCTTACGACACTTGGGTAGTAGACCAGACACCTGAAAACATGTCTGGTGTACTTGATTCTTTGATGCCGACGATAAATTCCGAAATAATGAGGTATGAGGGTCCTAAGTCGCATCTTAGATCTAAAGCTAAAGCAATTGCAGTAAATGCCGTCAAGACATTCAATCCGATGTCTGGGGCAAAACTACAGTCGTGGGTTACTACGAACTTGAAGCAGCTTTCTAGGTATGGACAGGGTCTGCGTGATGTCAAGGCACCTGAACTAGCCATAAGAAGAGCGGCAGAAATCGATCGCGTGAGCAAGGAATTGGCTGATGATCTCGGAAGGGATCCGACAGACGAAGAGCTAGCCGACGAAATAGGTATTTCTCCGAAGAAAATTAAGAGAATAAAGCACCAGGTAGCCGCTTCTGTAAACACAGGAAGCATGGAGGTCGAGACTTCCGAGGAGATGGGCACAACGCCTGGAGTTATAACACCGAGCAAACTACCGTTTGCAACAGAGGCCGTGTATATGTCGTTATCGCCAAGAGATCGTGCGATATTCGACATGAAAACGGGTGGGCA
>Ga0247611_10004927_pt1 | contig 18151 bp, 17 predicted proteins | sample 177DNAGHGhighgp2_FD_192422 | JGI IMG/M metagenome (GOLD analysis project Ga0247611, IMG submission 192422) | Sheep rumen microbial communities from Palmerston North, Manawatu-Wanganui, New Zealand - 1770 DNA GHGhigh gp2 | ecosystem: Host-associated > Mammals > Digestive system > Stomach > Rumen... | reverse complement strand
AAGGCTTAGAGGTTGTTATTCTTTCAGGAGATAGAGATACATTTCAGCTTGCAACAAACAAAACTACAATAAGAATTCCAAGAACTAAAGCTGGTAAAACCGAGACTGAAGATTATGATAGAGAAAAAGTCTTGGAGGAATATGGATTAGAGCCAAAAGCCTTGATAGATGTAAAAGGATTACAAGGGGATTCATCAGACAACATTCCAGGTGTTCCAGGAATTGGACCTAAAACTGCAATTTCACTTATTCAAAAATATGGGACAGTAGAAAATCTATATTTAGCAATACAAAATGGAGAAGATGACTTAAAAGGAAAGCAAAAAGAAAACATTGTAGCAAATAAAGAGATGGCATTTCTTTCAAAAAAACTTGGAGAGATAGATGTAAATGTGCCACTTGAGGATGATTTGGAAACTTTAAAAGTGGAAGAATGGGACAAAGTAAAAGTATTAGAGATTTTTCAAAATTTGAATTTTAAAAGATATATAGAAAGATTTAATTTAGAAGATGTCCAAGGTACAATGACTTCACAAAAAAAAGAATGGGAAGTAAAAACAATTTCTATTGCAAACGAAGAAGAGATTTTAAAAAGAATTAACGAATTAAAAAAATGTGTATATTTTATTGGTACAGAGCCATGCGAGAATACAGAATTAATTTTAAAACAGGAAATAAAGTCAATTAGTATTTTTGATTTTGAAAAAGATGAAGTTTTTAATTTAAAAAAGCCTAGCCAAGAATTTTTAAAAAATATTTTTGAAGATGAAGAAATAGAAAAAATAGGCACTGAGATGAATTACACATATATTCTATTAAAGCAAAATGATATAACAATGAAGAATATTAAGTTTGATATATCTGTCGCTGGATATATTTTAAATCCAACAGATGGAAAATATCCAATAGACAAAATGATAGAAAATTATTTAATGTTGACAACAGCAGGTTATCTAAAGTCAAAAGGAATAGAGGAAGGCTCAAATCAAATAACTTTATTTGAAACACAAGAAGAAAAAGATTTGTGTTTATATAAATATTCATTTTATGCAAAGGCAATTTATGAATTAATGAATATTTTAGAAGAAAAATTAAAAGAAACAAATCAATTGGAATTATTTGAAACAATAGATATGCCTACAATAGAAGTACTAGGAGATATGCAGGCAAATGGTATGTATGTTGAGCAAACTGAGCTAGAAGAATTTGGGATAAAGTTGCAAGAAGGAATTGATTTTTTGACACAAGAAATATATAATATAGCAGGAGAAGAATTTAATATAAAGTCTCCAAAACAACTTGGAGAGTTACTATTTGAAAAATTAAAACTACCTGTAATAAAGAAGACAAAATCAGGTTATTCAACAGATGTAGATGTTTTAGAAAAATTACGAACAGAGCATCCAATAATAGAAAAAATATTAGAATATAGGCAACTTACAAAGCTTAATTCAACTTACGTTGAAGGCTTAAAACCATTTATAAACCCAAAAACAAAAAGAATACACTCGTTTTTTCATCAAACAATAACAGCAACAGGAAGAATAAGTTCAACAGAGCCAAATCTTCAAAATATTCCAACGAGAATTGAATTTGGAAAACAACTAAGAAAGGTATTTAAGCCAGCAGAGGGAAAAGTCTATATAGATGCAGATTATTCACAAATTGAACTTAGAGTTTTAGCACATTTATCTGAAGATGAGCACATGATAGAAGCCTTCAAAAATGGAGAAGATATACACAGACAGGCTGCCTCAAAGGTTTTTGGAATTCCACAAGAAGAAGTAACAAAAGAACAAAGAAGTAGTGCAAAAGCAGTAAATTTTGGAATAGTATATGGAATAAGCGAATTTGGACTTGGACAACAACTTGGAATAAACAGAAACAAAGCAAAAGAATATATAGAGCAATACTTAACAGAATATTCAGGTGTTAGAATTTTTATGCAAGAAGCTATAAAAAAAGCAAAAGAAACAGGATATTCTATGACAATGTTTGGAAGAAGAAGAGAAATTGCAGAACTAAAGTCTAGCAATTATATGGTAAGACAATTTGGAGAAAGAGCTGCAATGAACACACCTGTACAAGGAACAGCAGCAGATATTATGAAGATAGCTATGATAAAAGTTTTTAAAGAATTACAAAAAAGAAATTTAAAGACAAAAATAGTTTTACAAGTGCATGATGAAATGATGCTTGAAGCACCAATTGAAGAAAAAGAAGAGGTTAAAGAACTGCTAAAAGAGTGCATGGAAGGTTCAGCTAATTTAAAGGTACCACTAATTGCAGAAGTTTCAGAGGCAGAAAATTGGTATGAGTGTAAGTAACGATAGAAGGAGCTAAATTATGATAGTATATATAGTATTATTAATAATAGGATTTGTTATATTAATTAAAGGAGCAGATGTATTTGTTGACGGAGCATCAAGTATAGCTGGGAATTTTAGAGTATCAAAAATGCTAATAGGATTAACTATTGTTGCATTTGGTACAAGTGCTCCAGAATTTGCAGTTAGCGTAAAATCTTTAATAAGTGGTAGTGGGGATATGGTACTAGGCAATGTAATAGGAAGTAATATCCTAAATATACTATTAATCCTTGGAGTATCTGCAATGTTTCATTCATTAACAGTAAAGGATAGTACAGTAAAAAAAGAACTTCCAATTACATTATTAATGACATCAATTTTTATGGTTTTATTATCAGATAAATTATTTGATACAGGATTTAATAATACTTTTACAAGAAGTGACGGGATAGTCATTTTACTATTCTTTCTTGTGTTTATTTATTACTTAATAAAAATGGCTAGAAATAAAATTGATAATAATCAAGAAGAAAATTATATGTCGATGAAAAAAGCTATTATATTAACTATATTAGGATTGATTGCAATAATATTAGGAAGCAATTTAGTAGTTGAAAATGCATCAAGTTTAGCTAAAGCTATTGGTGTAAGTGAAAGAATGATTGCTTTAACAGTTATAGCATTAGGAACATCACTCCCAGAACTTGTAACCTCTGTAACAGCAACGAGAAAAGGAGAATATGATATTGCTATAGGAAATGTAGTTGGAAGTAATATATTTAATATAGGTATGGTTATAGGAATCCCAATAGCACTTTTGGGAGGAATTGAGCAAATTAGTATTAATTATATAGATCTAATTACAATGATAGCAAGCGCTTTTCTTTTGTTTGTATTTTCTTATAATGATAGAAAAATAAGTAAAGTTGAAGGAACAGCATTTTTAACAATGTTTTTAATATATTATGGATATGTAATTTATAGAGGGTAACAAATTATTCTAATATATAGAAAGGATTCGATTTGAAAAAATTATGGAAATATATAATTGTATTAATTGCTATTATAATAATATTAATTGTATTATTAAATAACAAAAATACAATAATGAAAAGTTTTTATATAACTAAATATAGTGAATATGTAGAGAAATATAGTAAAGAATATAATGTCGATAAATACTTAATATATGCAACAATAAAAGCTGAGAGTAATTTTAATGAAAAAGCTGAATCTAAAAAAGGAGCAAAAGGATTGATGCAACTTATGGATTCAACAGGTCAAGAAATTGCAAAAGGTCTTAATATGACAATTGATAATGATGATTTGTTTGTGCCTGAAATTAATATTAATCTAGGAACAAAATATATTTCTAAAATGCTTCAAAAGTATAACAATATCGAACTTGCCCTTGCTGCATATAATGCAGGAAGCGGAAATGTAGATTCATGGATTAATTCTGGCAAAATAAAAGAAGATGGATCTAATGTAGAAAACATTCCTTTTAAAGAAACAAATAATTATGTTAGAAAGATTTTAAAGGATTATAGAATATATAAAGAATTGTATGAACAAGAAGGTTGAATTATGGATATAGAAGAACTAAAAAAAAATTCGAATAACAAAGATTTTATTATGAAGGCAGTTACCATGGAGGGAAAGCTATTAGAATATGCATCAGACGAATTAAAACAAGATAAAGATGTAGTAAAGACAGCATTAAATCAGGATGGAGAAGCTCTTGAATTTGCAAGCGATATATTAAAAGATGATAAAGAAATAGTAATGCTAGGAATAAAAAAAGCGCCATGGACAGCTTGTTACGCATCAGAAAGACTTAAAGCTGATAGAGATGTTATTAAATCTAGTGTAGAAACATATGGACAAACTCTTTATTTTGCAAGTGAGAAATTAAGAGATGACGAAGAAATTGTTAAATCAGCAGTTTCAAATAAAGGATTAATAATCAAATATGCAAGTTTTAGGCTACGTGACAATAAAGAAATAGCAACTCTTGCAGTTGAGCAAAATAAAGAAGCGTATCATTTTTTAAGCCCAAGGTTAAAGCAAGATGAAGATATAAAGAAATTAATATTATAATAAAGAAATTGTTTTAACAAAACTTTTTATGATAAATGAAAAAAGAAAAAGCAGTGAAATATTTTGAAATCACTGCTTTTTAGCTTGGCAGGGGTAGAAGGACTCGAACCCTCACAGGCGGTTTTGGAGACCGATGTGCTACCATTAACACTATACCCCTAAATTGACTACAATATATATAATAACATATTAATTTATAAAATACAATACTTTTTTGAAAAATCTTTTTTTGTTTTAAACATTTACATTAAATATTTTTTGTGATATAATAATTTTGAAATTTAATGTAAGGAGGCTATTATGGAAGAAAATTATAGCAATAATAGCTTGGCAGAAAATAAAGTATTAATATTATATACATTAAAAAAAATAAATAGAGAAGTTACAGATGCAGATTTGTTTAAAATTATTTCCGCAGTTAATGATATTAATTACTTTTATTTTAGAGATATATTAGCAGACTTAGTAGAATCCAAGCTAGTAGGGACTTACACTAAAGAAGAGCAAAATGTTTATGAAGTAACACATGAAGGAAGAAATTCTCTTGAGTTAACAATAGATATATTACCAGGATTATTAAAGCTTCAAGCTGATAATATACTAAAACAACAGCTTATTACTATAGCTGACGAGGAATCAATATCTGCTGAATTTATTCCAGAAAATGAGAATGACTATACTGTAAAATGCAAAATAGTTGAAAATAATCAAACCATTTTTGAAATAAAAACCTTTGCAGGTTCTAATATTCAAGCAAAAAATATAGCAGATAATTGGAGAAAAAATGCTAAAGAGATTTATCCAAAAATAATTGAGTTATTAAATAATGAATAATAAAATGTATAGCAGTCTTCATGCAATTTCAATATGAAGACTGCAAGTTTTTTATTGATTCAACAATAGCCTGAACATATAAATCTTCATTTTTTACTATATTATCAAGGTCTTTTGAAACATTCATGTATCCAAGCTCTATTATATATGCCTCAATACCAACATTAGAATCATAATATTTATTTTTTCCATATGATTTATTTCTACCATCTACAAAAGCATTTGTTGCAATTCCACCTACTTCACGTATCATGTATTGATATGGAGTTTGTTTTGTAATTGGATAAGGTTCAAATTTATTTAAAACAGCAGTTGCTTTATAACTAAGAATATCAAATTCTCTGAAATTTCTGACATAGACCCCATCTGTTTGCTTATATAGTTTAGATGAAGAATAAGTAGTTTTTGCAGTTTTTACAATATTGTTAGCTAGAGTACTTGCAAAATCTAAATCACACATAGTAGGTGCATAAACTTCAAGGCCTCCGTTTTTTAGACCATGAGCTATTAATTCCTAAAGAAATAAGTAACTTGCTATGAGAGTCCTGAATTTTATTAATTCTACCATTATCAGCATAAACATCTGATAAATCTTGATTTGGAGCTTCTGAGCCATCGCGAGAAAGAAAGACTTTATAACCAGATTCTTCTAGTTTTTGCTTTATATTTTTTGCGTATTTTAATACAATATCGGCTTCTGTGTATTTTTTGTTTTTGGCACCTGAATCATTGCCACCATGTGAAGCATCAATTGCTATGTCATAAATATTGTCTGGTAAAGAATCTGATTTAGATACAAATAATCCAATAAATGGATTTTTTTCAAATGTATCAAATTTTAAATCAATTTTATTCTTGTTACCTATAGTGTAATAGGTCATATTAGTATAATTTTGTGTATTTTCAAAAGAATAATATTTTTCTTCACTATTAGTGAAGATTACTTTTAATAATAAATAATAATTTGATGCTTCAAGTTTTTCTAAAGATAGGCCCTTGTTTATTTTGTCAATTGTTGAAAATGTAAGAATATTGTCTTTATATGAATATGTACAAGTTAAATGTTCTTCTTTTCCATCTAAATTTTTGGCAACAACATGAACAGAATATATAGAAATATCTGAAATTTTTGGTATTTGAATATTTCCTTCAATATTAAAATGTGTACCATAAATTATATATTTATCAACTTTTGCATTGGTAGATTGACTTATATTTTCAAATAGTGTTTTTGTTTTTAATTCAATATTGTTATCATTTCCATGTTTTGTAAGTATTTTATTAAATATTAAAAAGCACATTAAAACTGTAAAAATAATTACAATTGCTTTAATTTTGATTTTTTTATTCATAAGAATTTCACTCCTTTAGCTTTTGTTATATTTTGTACTTAAACTTGAAGGCATTATATCATAAGTAAAAAAATAAGTAAATGGATTTTTCGAATTATCAAATTTATGTTGACAAATCTAATTTGTGGTTATATAATAAAAACAATTTAAGGGGGCAGTTTTAGAAAGGACATGATAATTTGCAAAAGATTTTTTATCAATTTATTTCAATTCTAGTTATTTTTACAATATTTGTTAGCATTTTTTTTATTCCGCTAAATACAAAAATCAAAATTATAGATTATATTGAAACAGGAGAACTTTTGTGGCCTGCACCAAGCTATTATGGAATAAATTCATATTATGGAAAAAGACATGCACCAACATCTGGAGCATCAACTTTTCATAAAGGAATAGATATTGCTGTACCGCAAGGGAGTGAATATGTTGCTGTGACAAATGGAACAATAACCTTTGCAGACTTTTTAGGAGGAGGCGGATATACTGTGACTTTAACAGATGAAAATAAAGAAAATGGAGAAATAAAATATTCATATTGCCATTCAGATCCGAATTTTATTGTATCTGTTGGACAAAAAGTTGTAAAAGGCCAAGTTATTGGGAAAGTAGGACCCAAAAACGTATATGGTGTAGTAGGAAATAGATATTTTGATTCAAACGGAAATCCTACAAATGGAGCTACAACAGGACCGCATTTACATTTTGGAATGAGGGTTAATGGAGAATATGTAAATCCACTAAATTATTTAAAAAGAAAATAACAAAAAAATGCATTTTTTGTTGACATTTATATAAAATAATGATAGTCTTAAAATATAAGTTAAATAGATATAGTGCGATAGTTAAACTAATCGCTAGAAGGAGGATATTATGGAAAATGAAGAAATAAACGAGAAGAAAGATGTTGCAATAGCAAAAGAAAGGAGTAAAGAAATAAGTATAGATTTATCAAGAATTTCTCTTTTTTTTGAAGAACAGTACAAAGATAAGACTATGCCTGTTTTTGTTTTTGATGAGTTGACACGTTTAAATAGATTAATTTCTATTTTAAAGTCGTCTTATGAAGTTGAAGATAATAACATAACAATTTATGATGAATGTGCAATTAGCTCTAATGAAATTGATAGCTATAAATCTACTTTAGAAAATCATAAGAGTTTTATGCAAGATGCAGAAAAAAATGGTATAAAACCTGAATTAATAGATGACTTTCAACTTCCAAAAATATCATATGAAGAATGGGAACAAAAAATATCTGAAGCAAAGGATCAAGAACAATTAGACAAGATAAATAGAGATTTACAAATACTAGGAAGATTATCTTGGCCAAAAGAAACAGAGCAAACTATATGGAATATATGGATGTCACTAAATATGAAAATGAATCAACTAGGTGCCAAGCCAAAAGATGGAATTGATACAAGTGTTTATGAAAAAATATCTAAGAGTGTTCCAAGTGAAAATACAGTTGGAGCACAAAATGCAATTAGCTCTATATATAAAGGAATAGAAAATGGAGACAATGAGCCAGAAAAAGAATAGTAGTATAAATTTTAAAGTTTAACGAAAGAAGGAGTATAATGGAAAATAAATATAAAGAAGCTTTTGTGGAAGTATTAGAGGTTTTAAAGAATTCAAATGATACAATTAAAAACAAAGTATCTAGAAATTTTATTAATTTTTTAGAAAAAAATAAAGACAAAGATTATGTTGCCAAAATAGATTTTAGTAATGAAAATTGGATAGACTCGCTAAAACAAGAATCTTTATCTGTTTTGGCTTTAATTTATAGAGATTATTTGGCTTCAGCAGAAGAAAAAGAAAAACTATTAGTTGAAGAACAAGAAGAATTTACAAGAATTGAAAAAGAACTAAGAGAAAAGTATAGTCCAGACAATATTTTCAAAACACATACTAAAGAAATACCAAGCTATTCTAATGCAACAGAAGAGAACATAACAGATAATAATAATTCACATAGTAGAGCATTAGTTAATTATAAAGATACAATTTTTACTAAAATAAAAAAATGGTTAAAGCAAATCTTTAATAGAAAAAATTAAAAAATGTTATAGATTACGAAAAGGCATTACTAATTATATAACTGAGTTTATAAATCTGTATTATTTATTGTAATAATGCAGATTTTTAATTGTTCAATTATTAAAGCGTAGGAACACTAGATAACTAAAATTTAATTATTAAAAGTATTTAGAATCTGCGCTAAACTATTTCAAAGGAAAATGACAAAAAATGTTGAAAAAAGTAAAATATTGTGGTAATATATAAATTGTAAAAACTATGTATTTTTGGGAGGCGAACTTAATTGAAATTACATATAGTTATGGTGGAACCTGAAATACCTCAAAATACAGGAAATATTGCACGAACATGTGCAATTACTGGGGCAAAATTACATTTAGTTTACCCATTGGGTTTTGAAATTTCAGAAAAAGCTGTAAAGCGAGCGGGCTTAGATTATTGGGACAAGTTAGAGCTTGAAGAACATGAGTCTTTAGACAGATTTTTAGAAAAATATCCACCAAAAAATAATAATATGTTTTTTGCTACAACAAAAGGAAAAACTGTATATTCTAATGTTGATTATTCTAAAATGGACGAAGTATTTGTATTGTTTGGCAAGGAGACAAAAGGGCTACCGGAATGGCTTTTGGAAAAATATTTAGATACAAAGACTATTAGAATACCAATGCTTCCAACGCTAAGGTCACTGAATTTATCAAATTCAGTGTGTATAATAGCTTACGAAATTTTAAGACAAAAAGAATTTGAAAATATGCAAGAAATTAGTTTGTATTTTGATGAAAAATAATTAAAATATTAAAGAAAGAAGATAGAAAAAAATGGATAATAAAGAAATTAATATGTCAAAAGTTATAATAACAGCTGTGTCAGCATTAATTCTAGTAATAATAATAGCAGTATTAACAATAATTTTAACAAACAAAAAACAAGCAGCAGAAATTGTGGCAGAAACATCACAAACACAACAACCTCAGGTTTCAAAAGAAGAAAATGTTTGGAAATCGACAAATGTTACTCCAACAGAAAATACAATAATTAATAATTCAACAACAGAGGAGGAGAATGCAACAGCTAATAATACAGCAGAAATCAGTAATGTTGTGGAGAATCAGCCTGGTATAGAAGGGGAGAACATAGTAGCGAATAATAATACAACAGAAAACAATATTACACCAGAAAACAATAATGTTAATCAAGCGAATTCTACCCAAAATCAAGGAGAAAATAATATTATTCAAAATAATAGTGTAGAAAATCAAACCGTAAATAATACAACTCAAAATAACACTGTGCCAAATAATACCGGAAATACAGAACCCAAAAAATCAAATAATGGAGTTATTTGGCTAACCTTTGATGATGGACCAAGTGCAAAGCTTACTCCAAAAGTATTAGATATATTAAAAAAGGAAAATGTTAAAGCAACATTTTTTGTAATTAATTATTCTGAGTCAAATGAACACCTTATAAAAAGAATAGTAGCAGAAGGGCATACAATAGGAATACATGGTTATTCGCATGAATACTCAAAAATATATAAATCAAAAGAAACCTTTATGAGTAATATTTATTCTTTACAAGATAAAATATATAAATCAACAGGAGTTAAATCCATGTACATAAGGTTTCCGGGAGGAAGCTCTAATACAGTTAGTAGAAAATATTGTAAAGGTATAATGACTGAGCTTACAAAAGAAGTTTTAGCAAAAGGATTTAAATATTTTGATTGGAATATATCATCAGGAGATGCAGGAGGAGCTAAAGATGCAAAAGCTGTTTACAAGAATGTAAAAAAGAGTTTAAGCAAAAAGAGAGGAAACTTAGTTTTATGCCATGACATACATCAAAAAACAGTAGAGGCTTTGCCAGATATCATAAAATATGCAAAAAAAGAAGGATATACATTTGCCAGAATAGATGATGATACACCAATGTATGCACAACATGTGAATAATTAATTTTGATATATAAATTATAATTAAATAATATTGTGTATGAAAAATAGTGAAAATTGAATGAAGAAAATATATCAAATGAAAAAGATGAAATAAAAGGGGTAATAAAAGATGAAAAAAATAGTAAAAATTGTATTAATATTTTTAGCAATATTAGGATTATTAAATTTAGCTGAAATACGTGCAAATGCAGTAAATGTTGAAATAAATAATTCACAGGGGAATGTAATAGAAGTACAAGAAAGTGAAACAACTACAAATAAAACAGAAAAAGAAAAAGAAGAAATTAAACTTAGCAAAACAAAAAAGACACTATATGTAGGTGAAAAATATACATTAAAAATAAAAGGAACAACAAAAAAAGCAAAATGGTGGAAAAGCTCTAATACAAAAGTTGCAACAGTTAATTCAAATGGAAAAGTAACTGCAAAGAAAAAAGGAACAGCAGAGATTAAGGTTAAAGTTGGAGATAAAAAATTAAAATGTACCATAAAGGTTAAAAACTTACCAACAGATAATAAATCAACAAAAGGAGTTATTTATTTAACATTTGATGATGGACCAAGTGCAACTATTACTCCTAAAGTTTTAGATATATTAAAAAAAGAAAAAGTTAAAGCAACATTTTTTGTTTTGAATTATAGCAAATCAAACGAAAAATTAATTAAAAGAATTGTAAAAGAAGGACATACAATAGGAATACATGGATATTCACACGAATATTCAAGAATATATAAATCTAAAAAAGCATTTTTAAATAATGTATATAAATTACAAGATAAAATATATAAGTTAACAGGTGTTAAGACAAAATTTATGAGATTCCCAGGAGGAAGCTCAAATACAGTTAGTAGACACTATTCTAAAGGAATAATGAGCTTACTTACAAAGGAAATGTTATCAAGAGGATTTAGATATTTTGATTGGAATGTATCATCAGGAGATGCTGGAGGAGCAAAAACTTCAAATGATGTATATAAAAATGTAACAAGAAATTTAAGTAAAAAAAGAGGAAACATGGTACTTTGCCATGATTTTGCAGGAAATACAAAGACTTTAAATGCATTATCAAAAATTATTAAATACGCAAAAAAGAATGGATATACATTTAAAGCGATAGACAAGAACACTCCAATGTATGCACATGGTGTGAATAATTAATTTGACATAATATAGTGAAAAATGGTATAATATAAGTGTAAGAACTAGTTGGTTGTTGTCAGAGGGCGCAGAGCGCCAGGAGGCAGTTAAATGCATTTTGAGTATATCAAGGGAATCCTTTCAGTATTGGCGGTAAGTTGCCTTGCCTGGATAGTTACAAGCATGGTCGCTGATTGGCGGATTGGGCACAGTTGCCGGCGATGCGAAGATGCTGCCGAGATTAGAGGCAGCGAATTCGAAGCGAAAGTAGCCATTGTGCTTATCGCACTCTGGCTGCTGGGAGCCTGTATTAGCGGGCTCCTGTACGGATAGACAAGAAAGAGAGAGCCACTACGATACAAATGTGTCGAGGTGGTTCTTTCTTTTCGTAAAAATTTATTTCAACCTCTTGAAAAATCAAAAAGAATGTGTTATTATATAAAACATACAAGTAAAAAACAAAATTAAGGACACGGAAAATATACAATATCTAACAGAGAGCTTTGCATAAGCTGAGAGCAAAGTAAGTAAAAATTATTTTTTATCACCTTAATAGTTGCTTGGCAGAAAATAGATGTGATTTTTATTTCCTTTTAAAAGTAAGCCTTGCCGTATATCTGCGTTAAAGATAGCAAAGAGAGTAACAAATAAAGAGCAAGTAGGTACGTAAGTAATCTAAATGTGCTTTAAATAATAAAAAGGTTACTAACTTAGGTGGTACCGCGGAACAAGTCATTTCGTCCTAAATATAGGAATGGCTTGTTTTTTATTTTGGGTAAGGAGGTTACTTTTTTCCTCCGTCCCCAAAATGAACCTAAAGGAGGCGATAGAATGAACGAATTACATGTTCATGGTATTTACAGACATTTTAAAGGAGATAACTATATTGTGGAAGGTGAAGCTATAGATAGTATAACCGGAGAAAAAGTAGTTATTTATAGAGGATTATATGGAGATGGAACTCATTTATTTGTAAGACCAAAAGATAGTTTTTTAGAAGAAGTTGATCATGTTAAATATCCGGAATATAAGCAAAAGTATAGATTTGAACTTCAAGACATACCAAGAGAAAGAACTGACATTCAATAATATAAATTAATATAAGAGAGGAGAGAAAATTAATGGGAAAACAAAGAACAGAGTTTTTTAAAACATGTATAATTGTATTAGCTATTCTGATGGTTATAAGTAGCATTATGATTGTTGCACTTAGTTTAGATGGCTTAATCAGCTCTGGACCATTGAGTGATAGCGATACAGGAATATTAATTAATATAATACTAGGATTAATAATAGCCAATATATTAATTATAATAGTGTTATACTTTTTTTGGAGTATTCTAAAAACTTTAGAAGAAATTAGAGATAGATTTTATAGTATAAGTATAGAAAAAAATAAAAAAGAGGAGGAATTATAATGTATAAAAAAGTAGAATTACCAGAAAACAGCTTCGCAAAGATGGAGCAAAATGTTCACGAAAGATGGGTGAAAAATAACATCATCAAGAAAAATCTTGATATGAACAAAGGAAAAAAATATTTTATGTTTTATGATGGACCACCAACAGCAAATGGAATGCCACACGTTGGACATGTTGAAACAAGAGTTATGAAGGATATAATTCCAAGATATAAAGTTATGAAGGGATATTATGTTCCTAGAAAAGCTGGATGGGATACTCATGGACTTCCTGTTGAGCTTGAAATAGAGAAAAAACTTGGAATTTCAGGAAAAGAACAAATAGAAGAATATGGCGTAGAAAAATTTGTAAAAGAGTGTAAAGATAGTGTTTTCCAATATGTTGGAGAATGGGAAAAGATGACAAATAAAGTTGGATTTTGGGTAGATATGGATAACCCTTATGTTACTTATCACAATGAATATATTGAATCTGTTTGGTGGGCTTTAAAAGAACTATGGAATAAAGATTTACTATATGAAGGACATAAAGTAATGCCATATTGTCCAAGATGTGGAACAGCACTTTCTTCACACGAAGTTGCACAAGGATATAAAGATGTTAAAGATTTAACATGTATTGCAAAATTTAAAGTAGAAGATGGCCAAGGCTTTGATAAAGACACATATATTTTAGCATGGACAACAACTCCATGGACATTACCTTCAAATCTTGCTTTATGTGTTAATAAAACATATACTTATACATTGGTAAAAGCAAATATTGGAACAGATGAAGAGCCAAAATATGAAAAATATATTTTAGCAAAAGACCTACTAGATGTAGTTTTGAAAGAAACTCCATATGAAGTTGAAAAAGAATTTAAAGGTGAAGAATTATTAGGAACGAAATATGAGAGGCTAATGCCATTTGGCGAAGTTGATGGAAAGGCATTTGTCGTAATTCATGGAGACTATGTTAACTTAGAAGATGGAACTGGAATTGTTCACATTGCACCAGCTTATGGTGAAGACGATAGCTTAGTTTCAAAGCAAAATGGAATTACTTTTATAAATTTAGTAGATAAATCTGGAAAATTTGTAGCAGAAGTAAAACCTTGGGCTGGAAGATTTGTTAGAGATTGTAATGAAGATATATGCAAATGGCTTGCTGAAGAAAACAAATTATTTAGCAAAGAAAAACATTTACACTCATATCCACATTGTTGGAGATGTGATACACCACTTCTATATTATCCAAAAGAAAGTTGGTTTGTAAAAATGTCTAGCCTAAGAGATGAGCTTGTAGCAAATAACAACAAAGTTCATTGGTATCCAGACACAATTAGAACAGGAAGATTTGGAAAATTCTTAGAGAATGTTATAGATTGGGGAATTTCAAGAGATAGATATTGGGGAACACCACTTCCTGTATGGAAATGTGAATGTGGTCATACAGAATGTATTGGTTCAATTGAAGAACTAAAAGATAAGGCAGTAGATTGCCCTGAAGATATTGAATTACACAAACCATATATAGATAATGTTCACTTAAAATGCCCAGAATGTGGAAAGAAAATGGAAAGATTTAAAGAGGTTATAGATTGTTGGTTTGATTCAGGTTCAATGCCTTATGCACAATTACATTATCCATTTGAAAATAAAGACTTATTTGAAAAAGAATTCCCAGCAGGATTTATTTCAGAAGCTATTGATCAAACAAGAGGATGGTTCTATACTTTAACAGCATTAGGAACAGCATTATTTGGAAAAACACCATTTGAAAATTGTATAGTTTTAGGACACGTACTAGATGGAAAAGGACAAAAGATGTCTAAATCTAAGAAAAATGGAGTTGACCCAATGCTTCTATTAAATACAGTAGGAGCAGATGCAACAAGATGGCATTTCTATACATGTTCAGCACCATGGCTTCCAACAAGACTTTCTCTAGAAAATGTACAAGAAACCCAAAGAGGATTTTTATCAACACTTTGGAATGTATATTCATTCTTTGTTCTTTATGCAGAAATAGACCAATTTAACCCATTAAAATATGCTGATTTTAAATCAGATAATATTATGGATAGATGGATTATTTCTAAATTAAATACTTTAGTTAAAAATGTAGATGAAAAACTTGAAAAATATGATATCACAAGTGCAGCAACAGAACTTGGAGAATTTGTTGATGAACTATCAAACTGGTATGTAAGAAGAAACAGAGAAAGGTTTTGGGGTTCAGAACTAAATGATGATAAAATTGGAGCATATGTAACTTTATACAAAGTTTTAACAACTGTTATAAAAGTTTCAGCACCATTTGTACCATTTATGACAGATGAGATTTATCAAAATTTAGTAGTAGGACTTGACAAAACAGCTCCTGAAAGTGTTCATTTATGTACATGGCCAGAAGTAGATGAAAAAGCAATAGATACAAAACTAGAAGAGGAAATGGATTTGGCATACAAGATTGTTAAACTTGGAAGAAGTGCAAGAAATTCTGTGAATATCAAGAACAGACAACCACTTTCTAAAATGCTTATATCTGCTAAAAATTTACCAGAATACTATAGTGATGTAGTAAAAGAAGAACTAAATGTAAAACAAGTAGTTTTAGGTGCAGATATGAAAGACTATGTAAGTTTTGAGATTAAGCCTAACTTACCAGTTTTAGGAAGAGAGTATGGAAAACTAATTCCTGCAATAAGAGCTAAAATTGCAGAATTTAATCAAATGGATTTAGCTGTAAAAGTTCAAAATGGTGGCACAGAATACATTGAAATAGATGACACTCAAATTGAATTATCTTCAGAAAATCTATTAGTTACAATGCAAGGAAAAGAAGGATTTGCATTTGCAGGAGAAGGAGAAATAGGAGTTGTTTTAGATACTCATATTACACCAGAGCTTAAAGAAGAAGGAATGCTACGTGAAATTTTATCGAAAGTTCAAAATATGAGGAAAGATAGGGGATTTGAAGTATTAGACAGAATAAATCTTTATGTTTCAGGAAATAGCGCAGTTGAAGCAATTGTTAAGAAATTTGAAGATACAATAAAACATGATACTTTGGCAGATTCTGTTGTATATAACGAGGAAAGAAAAAAAGCTGAAGAGGTTTCAATAAATGGTGAAAAAACAATGTTTGATGTTGAGGTTATTTAACTTGGACAAAGTGACGGTTCTTTTGCCTATGAGAGATAATATTATTTGAAGGAAAAATTTACCAATTTTCTTGACGATACGAAAAATATATGATATATTAAAAATATAATTTAGACAATATCGTTTAAATTATACAATAAATCAGAATTAGACAAAAAGAAAAAGTAGGGTGATGCGACACCCTACTTTTTTAACGATTATGTAAAATCTTACATTAATCGTTTTTGTATTTAGATTTTTCTTCTTCTTTTTTGGCATCTTTTTCTATTTTATCAATAAGCATGTTAACTAAATTCCAAATCAAATCAGAATTAGACATATAATCACCCCTTTTCTTGTGTGAGGGCGAAAGATATTTTATCAAAAAAATTTTGAAAAGTCTGTCGATATTTGTCGAACGATTTTTCTTGACATAGCACTTATTAGGTGATACAATACTTGTATGCAATAAATATTTGTATTGCAAAAATTTTAAATCATATTTTTTAGATTTATAAATTTTTTCATTAATTAGTTTTATTAATCATTAATTTTAAAACTGTATTTTTTTTTCTCTGTATTTCAAGGAAATTAGCAGAAATAGAATAATTTTTAAATATTTATTGCAAATTTTTTAAGCCATCTTGTAAAAAAAATAAAAAGATGGTATAATTGGAGGTGAGAAAAGATATCAGGTAAATTATTAGAACTAACAAGAGATATAGTATTTCAAGAATTATTTGGAAAACAGAAAAATAGAGAAATTACAGCTCATCTATTATCTTTAATTTTAAAGAGAGAAATTAAGAATATAGATTTAGATGTAAATAAAAGAATGCTTGGAAATAGAGAAAATTCAAAAACAGGAAGACTAGATATTAGAGCTAAATTCAATGATGGAGAAGATTGCAATATTGAGTTGCAAGTAGAATATTTTCCATATATGGATAAAAGAATGTTAGAATATTGGGGCTCAATGTATGATGCTAAAATTAATAGTGGGGATTTATATAGTGTTTTAAAACCAACTATTTCAATATTAATAACAGACTACAAGGTTCCAAAATTAAAACATATCACTAAATATCATACTAAATGGAATTTAAGAGAAGAAGAGTTTTCAAATTTAATTTTAACAAACGATATAGAAATGCATGTTTTAGAAATTCCAAAAATAGATGATAATGAAATGCTAAAAGATGAGTTAGTTCAGTGGCTTAGATTTATCAAAGAACCTGAGAATGAAAGGGTGAGAAAATTTATGAAAGAAAATAAATATTTAGAACAGGCAAGACGTGAATTAGAACATTTAAGTGGTGACCCAGATTTTAAAAGATTATTAGAATCAAGAGCAGGTTTTTTGAGAGATGTTGATACTAAATTGCATGTAGCAAGAGAAGAAGGCAAAGAAGAAGGCAAAGAAGAAGGCAAAGAAGAAGGCAAAAGACAAAAACAAATAGAAATAGCTAAAAAGATGCAAGAAGAACAAATGAGAATTGAACAGATTGCTAAAATTACAGGTTTAACTATAGAGGAAATCAAAAACTTATAAAATAGAAATATCATATTTAATATATTTTAGGTATGATATTTTTATTTAAAAAAGTATTGAAAAATTAAAGAATATGATTTAAAATGTATTTATAAAAAATGAAAGGGAACGTAAGATGAAATTATTTATCAAAAATACAAAGAAAAAATGTGAAAATGGTATAACACTAATAGCGCTTGTTATAACAATAGTACTAAATTGCTCGTACCTCGCAATGGAACGAATGTTGAAGAAAGAATTAATATTGAAAATAATCTAAACCTCGTGTATAATATAGATTATGTAATCTAACGATTGCAAATATATATACAGGA
>Ga0247611_10004926_pt1 | contig 18151 bp, 31 predicted proteins | sample 177DNAGHGhighgp2_FD_192422 | JGI IMG/M metagenome (GOLD analysis project Ga0247611, IMG submission 192422) | Sheep rumen microbial communities from Palmerston North, Manawatu-Wanganui, New Zealand - 1770 DNA GHGhigh gp2 | ecosystem: Host-associated > Mammals > Digestive system > Stomach > Rumen... | reverse complement strand
ATGAAGAAACGAATGAACTTGATATGCGAGTAAGAATGAATGTTGGCATGCATGCTGAATTCGACTATAAAGATGGTAAACATGTCGTTATCAGAACTAAGTATAAGCCGGAAGATTATGAAGGCACTTGGGAAAACATGCCGGAATTTCAGAAGTGGGTCAAAGGTTCTGCTATGATACGAGTTCTTTATGAATTTTATCGTCAGCATCGTCAGGCTTTGACTGATATTGAACATGACACTATTGTTGCTCTTTTGGAGGCCTAAAATGCAAACTTTCTTTGAAATGGTAATGGAACAGGAAAAACAAAATTTGACAAAAGCACTATCGATTATTACGAATAGGATCATTGGCAATATTTCTGTTGACCGCTTTGAACATTTTGGATCTGAAGTAAATTTGAACAATCTTGGTATTGATAAAAAATATCAGAAAGATATTTTTAAGACTCTCGATGAAAAATATCCGAATGAATATAAACTTGTAAAGGGTGTTATCAAGAATAAGAGGAAATAAAAATGAATACGAAAATGATTTGGGAAAAGTATCTGAAGGAAGTAATTAACCGTCTTTATAACGACATCTTCGTGGACTGCGATGATGCGGAAGACACGGCCTATAAGTATCAGGACGTGATTGTCAAGAATTACAACAATGACGTTGACGTTGCTGATTGCGCAAAGGAAATCGAAATCCTTGATGGCGACGTAGCCTTTGTGGAGGCGTAAGATGGATGATTGGACTTGGAAAGATATTTTGTTTGTGATTGTTGTGACTATAGTAGGTGGTTATTTTAGCTATGTTGCAAGTGAAAATTACAAAGAAATCGTAAATGCCGCAAAGGTGATTAACGCACAAAATCAGCAAAGGAATTAAACTATGAAGAAGTGGTGGAATGATTTTATCAATTCAGACGCAAGCATTAGCGCATTTATTTTCTTGATTATTATTGTCATGTCGACAGTAATCATTTTTGGCATAAAAAGTGAAAATAGTAAATGTGAAACTAACTGTGATGAGAAGGTTCACTATTCTCGACCAATTAAAGACCGTGCTCATGGTGGAATTGGTTATGGTTGGGGTTATAGTCTACGAACACATCGCTTTGGATTTGGTTTTGGAACTGGAACAATTAACTTTCACTAATTATGACAGAAAAAGATTTTAAAACAATTTGCAGAAATTTCATTCCTGATTGTGTCTTTAAGGATAATGGCACATGTGGAATTTGTTGTTATTCTGGCGGGGATGATATTTTTTATATCAAAGCGGCATTGCTTCAAGATGGTAGATTGGCAATTTATGACAAGTGGCGTGATATAACGATTACAAATGATATTAACAAATTAACAGATTGGCTTTACTTTGTTAGTAAAGACTATTATAAGTAAAAAAATGACTTTAGAAGAATTTAAATCAATTTTTGAAGCACATGGACTTGAAATAAATGAGTTTTTAAGTCTAGATAAACAGACTGATGCAAACGTATACATTCAAACTGTATATGGTAAAGCAAAATTAGCAGATTTTACTTCTGATACGCCAATATATGAACGTGATCCAAAAACTTTGATTACTAAAATTACTTCTCATGTTCTTGGTCAAGCAACTGTTTATCCGTTGAAGCGTATCAATACTATTAAAGGTCCGGATTTACATGAAGGTGAGCTTTGCGAATGGGATACGTATAGTGATTGGTCTGAACAAAATTATTGGTTCAAAACTACAAAGCAGGTAAAGCTCAAGAATTTTGTTGATGAACAGATGGAAATTTTGAGGCATCTTCGTAGAGAATACAAAAGAAATCAAATTAAGTGGATTGGAGAAGATTAAAATTCTTGGTTCTTAATTTTTCTATAGGATTGACAAAATAGTCATGATTTATTATATTTAGACTATGAAGAAAGCAAAATATCCTATAAAAGATGAAGATTTATTGGCACTTATGAAAAAGTACCCGTTTTTGAGGTATCATAATTATAAGGGCCAACAAATGTTTCATGGAAAATCCAAAAATCTAGAAGTTAACTATTACAATTATTGGGATGGTAATGGTTGGGAGGATTTATGGAAAAATCGTTATCTTCCAAGACTTTTTAAAGAATATGACAAAATGTCAAAAGCTGACAAAAAGGCTTTTAGATTTGAAGATATAAAAGAAAAGTTTGGGCAATTAAGAATTTATTGTCCAACAACAGATGACCGTTTGGAATCTATTGCAGAAAGTTTATCAGAATGGATTTGTGAAGATTGTGGAGCAGAGCCAAGAGAAAATGGTAAACGAGTAATATGGACAAGTAGTTCTGGTTGGATAAGAAATCTTTGTCAGGATTGTGCTAGAAAGTATATGGAAATTGACCATCCTGAATGGACAAAAGAAGAATTAGATGTTGAATTAGAAAAACAAAAAGTAGTCAATTCAAGATTTGGTTATACTCAGTTTGGTAAGGAACATAAAAGAGTCACTTACAAAGAAACTGAAGATGGTTGGTTAGAAGTTGACAAAGTGGAATTAGAAAAATGAAGCCGTTTTACAATTCAGAAATGAAGATATTAAAGAAGGAAACTCGAGTGATAGATGCTCAAGTTGTTAATTTTTATATTGTACAAAAGACACGTTCATATTTCTTTGGTTTAATTGAGACAAATTCAAAAGAATTACGCTCAGATTATAATGCCAAATTAGTCAATATAGATGAAAAGTATAAGTATGATATGGCTGTAAAAGCGGCTGCATATACTATTTTAGCAAAAGAACATAAATTAATGACAAATCATATTGAGGGATAAAATGGGTTTAGATGTATATGCACATAGAGCAAAGAATTTAGATTTGTATAATAAGTATTTGACTGCTTCATATAATTATAACAATTATAATACCTTCTTATGGACAAAGTATGAAAAAGAAGTAAATGAAGCGTATGACAAATATTGTGATTGGGAATCAAAGCATCAAAGTGATAAAAATTATGCAGATGAAGATAACCCATATTCATATAGTATTAAAACTTTTGCTACAGAAGAAGAAATAAATAATGACAATGAATTAGCGACACGTAGAGAATGCGCTAAATCGAATTGTAATTATTATGAGATTGAAAATTTATACATGAGAAAACATTATTGGTTCATTCAATACTTATATAGTTTGAATATGGATCAAATGTCTGTGAAAGATGGAGATACTTTTAAAACATTTGATGGTGATGATTTTATTCTTAAAAAGTCAGATGTTAAAGTCATTATAGATAAATTGAAAAATGTTATCAATAGCTCAATTGTCGTAAGTTATTTTGATGATTTTAAGCCCGTTGCTCCTGAAGTAAATAGAAAAGTGATGGATAAAGAATTTCCAATTTTGAAAGACTGTATTTTTAATTCACGTCCAGATTGGAATTATTCATTAGATACAATTAAGCATTATTTAGAAGCATTCAAAAATGTTTATAATGATATGACTGATGATGAATTATTAGTTTATACGGAGAGTTGGTAATGGAGATTAGAAAACCTATTGTTGATGGCAAATTTACAAGTTTAGATGATATTAAGAATAAAAGAAGTATCTTTTTAGCAGGTCCATGTCCAAGAATTGATTTTAATAATGATTGGAGATTTGAAGCATTTAAAATACTTAAAGATCTTGATTTTGATGGTGTAGTAATTTCTCCATCCAATCCAGATTATCAAAATTATAGAAAGAATGATCCAGATACATTAAGAAAACAGACTGAATGGGAATATAAAGCAATGCATGATGCACAGTTTGTAGTATTTTGGATTGCAAGAGATAAAACTCATCCAGCATTTACAACAAATATTGAATTTGGTGAATGGTTTAAAGAACCTAATTCTGTAATTGGTTTTCCAATTGATGCACCAAAGAATGATTATATCAAAATTAGATGTGATATGATTAATAAGAAAGTCTTTTATGATTTGAAAGAAATGTTGACTGATACAGTTAATAAAATTTATTGGTTAAATACAAGATAATGGATAAAGAACTTCAAAAAGAAATACAAAATAAAAGCAAGAAAGAAAAGCTTGAACTCATTGGTGTATATCAGTGGTGTTATAAAGCTATTGACTTTATTTGTTATTTTATGATATTGCTTCTTTTAGTTTGTTTAGCCTTATTAATTGAATCATTTTTATCAGCAACAGCTCCAATGTATGTAGTGTATATTTTTGGAGTCTTTGTTTTCTGGTATGTGTTAGATTATCTTAGTCAAATGATTAAAGTGACAGATCAAAGAAAACGTCAAGTAGATACTTTATATAGAATGGTGGAGAAAGAAGATGAGCCAGGAAAATGATTGGGAAGAAGTTGAAATTGAATTGACTCAAGAAGAGTATGAAGTTTATAAGAAATTAGCAGATGAAGCTGGTGTTGATATACCAACTTACTTACAAAATCTAATTTCTGAGGCTGTTAAATCAGGAAAGTTTAAAGAAATTGTTGAAAAATACGTTAAGGAAAATAAATGAAATATCTAGTATTATCAGATATGCATGCTGACTTTAATTTTAGGCTTTATAATAAGAAGCAACAAAATGATTGGTCAGATGAACAAGCAAATGATACTTTTACAAAGTGGTGGAATATGAAACAACTTCCACAGACTGAAGGTATCGTTATAGCTGGTGATATATCTAATGATGCACGATCTTGGAAACAATTTGTTAATTTCATTAAAGACAAATATAAAGAAGTTGTTATAACACTTGGTAATCATGATTTGGTTGTCAAAGGTGCAACTTGTTCAGAATCAAATAGAAACTTTGTTAATTCAGAAATGAAAATAAAGCATTTAATTGATTTCTGTAATAAAATTCCAAATGTCCATTTATTAGAAGGTGATACTTATGGTCCATTTGCTGGATGTATGGGTATGAGTGACTTCAAAGCAGAAGTCATGCCATCATTTGCTGGAACAATGCCTCTAATTTGGAGAAGACAATGGTTTGATGGTTGTTATTGGAAGTATTTTGATCAAATGCCTTTAGTCATTTGGGACCATTATGAAAAACTTATGATGGAATTGGTTAAGAAACAGCCAAAAGTCATGGTGACTCATTTTTGTCCTGTTGAATTAGGTGTTGGTTGGGAATATAGAAATAACTATCTAAATCCAATGTTCTATTTCACTGGAAAGAAATTCTTAGATGAAATGGCAGATGGTTCTATTTGGATATGTGGTCATATTCACCAGTTTGCTACTGCTGAATATATCAATGACAAAGGAAACAAAATAACTATTATGGCAAGACCTCATGGTTATCCAGGAGAAAACTCTTTACAGGGATTTGAATGGAATTATGATGATACTAAAGGTAGACTTGGTTATAATGGTAAAATATATACAATTGAAGATGCTATAATTGATGTTTAAAAAAGGAGTGAAAAATGGCATTAGTAATCGCTATTAGTTTATTGGTTGGATTTGCTCTTGGCTTTATGATTGGATTCTGTATAAATCCATCAGACAAGAAGAAATTTGAAAAGACTGAATATAAGGAAATTATGACTTATAAGGGTCATACATTCTATGTGACAAATTCAGCATTGAATATCTTAAATACTTCATTCTCTGATAAGAACCGTCTTGTCTTAGAAGGTGGTATCATTGATGCAGTTGAACACATGGATAAAGATATAAAAACAAGAAATTGGATAATTTACTTTAACAAGAATGATTTGACTGATAAGTTTGATTGGTCAATCGCAGCAAAATAATATGAAACTCTATTGTTATTCACGTAAAGACTTTGTAAATGCAATGAAAGAAAATGGTTGGACTAATGGTCACATTCCAAATAATGTGGCTATAATCTCCATTTGTTGCACAAAAGCAGTAAGAGAAAATTACCATTCTGCTCATTATCAAGGTAAACATGATGAACATTATTTTTATGATGCTCCAAATGTATTAAATCTTGATTTTGATGATATTAATGAAGCAGTAAGAAATTGTGGTGATTATACTGCTTACAATATCAATAAAAGACAAGTCATTCGTGCATGTGAATTTATAGACAAACATATTGATTGCGATTTCTACATTCATTGTAATGCAGGAATGTCACGTTCTCAAGCTTTTGTTAAGTATATTCAAGATTGTTATCCTGACAAAGAATGGGAAACACGTAAGGAAAATCCATGTAGATTTCCTAATATGTATACTTGTAATATGTTAAAAAGATGGATGTGGTGCTCATCTGAAAATGGAATAAAGATAAATGAAGCATTTGATAAATTAGCACCTGCACCTCTTGGCGCTAATATAGACGACGTCTCACTAAAAGGTAGTCTTGGATTTAGCATTACAGCATTGTAAACATTTTATTTACATATTACGAACAATCTACGAACAGCTACGTAAACAAAATTTTACATTTAAAAGGGTTTCCAATGAAGCCCTTTTTTATTATATTATATCTTGTAAAAATTAAGGAATTATTAAATGTTGCAAAGAACTCGACAGACTTTTATTATTTCAGACCTTCATTTGGGTCATTCCAATATTATCAAGTATTGTGGACGTCCTTATCATGTTGAAGGCTCGAATAGAAATCCGGCAAACATTCCGGAAGTAAATCGCATGAATGAAGATATTTTGAAAATGTTCGACTATCTTCCTGACAATTGCGATATTTGGAATTTGGGTGACTGCTTTTTCTGTGGAACTGGTCGTCACAATGAATATCTGAATGAAGACAAAATAAATGAATTGAAAGAAATTGTTAAGCGTATGAAGGGAAATGGTCGTCGCTTGTTCCTTGTTCTTGGAAATCATGACAATGTGCATTTCGAAGGCAAGTCTCGTGTTGACTATTACTATGCGCTTGGTTTTGACAAAGTATACGATACTCCTGTCATTATCGAAAACAAATACATTCTTTCTCATGAACCTGTCTATATTGCAAAGGGTGGAAACTTCGTTAATTTGTATGGTCACACTCATGACCTTGCGATTGAGGAAGATTATTTCTGCTATGACTTTGAAAACTACGCAATGGAAAAGCGTGTATTTGACGAAAATGGTCAAGAACAGAGCAAAATTGAAAAGCGCTATCCTGAACGTGTAATTGATTTGACGCATTATCGCAATGTGTGCCTTGATTACAACAAGGGAATTCTCGAATGGAGTGGTGATTACTTCAAGACTGCAGCAATTATTTGGCGTAAGAAAGATGCTTAAAATTGAAGAACTTATCCCATCATTAAATTCTGACTATAAGATTGAACGTCATCGTAATTCTTATGGTCAGGGTTTTGGAAGTTACATGCATGGCTACCCAATTTCTTATGGTGGCTCTGCACTTCCTTCTAGTGAATTGAATTGTTATGATTTAATTTATAAGAATGATATGGTTTTGGGAGAAATTCGTTTCATTCCACTTAAGCATGTTGAAGGAATTCATTATATTACTTTGTATGGTTATTTAAAGCGAACTGTCAAAGATCAATTGAGAAATGCTGTTTGTTCTATCGCTAGATTGGAAGATAGAGTGACTATGCAAAAGATATATCAAATCTCTATTCCAAATACTAATGCAGAATCACATCAAGCAAGTAAATACTATTTGCCAGCTATGGCGGATGAGCCTACAGCTATGCATTGTCCATTTTATGATGAATTAGATTTAGCAAACTTTATTGTTGATTATACGCAAAATCTAGAAGCACAAAAACAAATGACTATTGATTTGTTAAAGAAGTATAATAAAGAATTCCGTGATGGTGTGCAAGATATTGAAAATAGAATGTCTGCGCTTAGAGAAGAAAGAGATCATTTGGGAGAACATTTACAATCAAAAATTGAAAAGGAATTTTTAATCAAGAGCATTTAATGAAAAGAATACTCAAGAAAATAAAAGGTTTAATTATGGATGCTGTGACTGAAACAAAACGTGAACGTTATAAGGCTGAAGTTGGTGTTAATGGTCATGTATGCTTTTATAAGCGATATGGCGCGTCTGAAGATGAAGTAAAGAAAGAATTGGAAAAGGAATTAAAGGAATACTACACTAACATTACTATTTTGTCAGTAGCAAAAGATAAAACTCATCCAGTAGTAAAGGAGAATTAAAAAATGTACGGAAAGAAATTGGCATACGGTGTAAAGATTAAGGAAATCCGTGAAATTCCAGGTGCTGATAGAATTGAATTGGCAACTGTTATGGACTATACTGTTGTTGTAAAGAAGGGCGAATACAAGCCTGGTGATATGGGAATTTATGTTGAAGTTGATTCTCTTCTTCCAGATGGTCTTGATAGTGAATTGTCTATTAAGTATAATTTGCTTAAAAATCATGAAATCGGTAAGAACATGACCGATGAAGAAATAGAACATGCAATGAAGGCACTTCAAGAACAATCTAAGTACCCTTACTTTGAATTCTTGCGTGATAAGAAGTTCAAGATTAAGAGTATGAAGTTGTCCAAATTTGGTGTAATTTCTCAGGGTATTTTGTTCCGTCCTGTTGATCTTGGAATTACTGACAAGGTAAAGGAAGGTCAGGACTTCACTATTCAGTTCAATATTACAGAAATTGTGCAGGATGAAGAAGAAGCAGGATTGAATACTGGAAAGAAGGATGGATGGCTTGTCCGTAAGTTGATGAAATACAAGTGGTTCCGTAATTGGCGTAAGCGTCATAACATTGCGGAAGTATGGGATCCATCATTCCCAAGCAAGTCTGATGAAGAAAACGTCCAGAAGATTTACACTAAGATGTTTGCTCAATATGCAGACAAGGAATGGGTAGCAACTGAAAAGCTTGAAGGTCAGAATATCACTGTATACTCTGAAATTGTTAATGGTTGGTTTGGAAGAAAGACCAAGCGAATTGGTGTCTGTTCTAGAACTCGTGAATTGAATCCTAATGGTAATTCTCATAGTTTCTGGGACACTGTCAAGAGACTTCATTTGGATGAAAAGATTAAGAATATTCCTGGAGAATGGTTCTGCCGTGGTGAACATGTTGGACCAGGAATTCAAGGAAATATCTACCAATTTAAGAGAACAAAAGTATATTTCTTCGACTTCTACAAGAAGGTTGAAGGAAAGTGGGTAAAGTTGAACTTCGATGAAAGTATCGCTTTCGCAAAGAAATGGGATTTGCCATTTGTTCCAGTTTTGGATGAACATTACAAGCTTCCAGAAGGTCATACAAATGAACAGGGAGTATTTGTCTCTGGTGCAGATATTATGTTGCAACAGTCTGATAAGAATACTGTAATTGGATATAATTTGAAGCACAAGAGAGAAGGATTTGTATTGCGTCTAAAAGATGATTACAATGTTTCTTTCAAGGTGAAAAATCCTAACTATTCAATTTAAGATACGTTCGAAAGAGCGTGTCTTTCTTATGAGGTGTGATGATTAAGTTTATTATTAAGAAATTCCTTTATGCGCAGTCAATAGTTGAATACTTTAGGTATTTTGGCCCTGAAATGGTTATGCCTAAGGAAGACTCTGAAGATTTGAATAAGTCTACAGAAATTGCATATAAATGGTTAGTTGAAGCGATTAAGGAATATCTTCCTTTGGTTGCTTTTATTGGTTTAATTTTAACAGGAGCGTATATCGGTCTGACAAGGATTTAATTTATGATTGATATTGTGGTGTATGGTTATACTGACTCAACAGATAGTCAGGGAAAATTAAGTAGATTGTTTAATAGTTCATATCAGATTGAAAAAGAAGGTTGGCGTTGTACTGAGCATCATGATATGATTAGAACTGATTTAAAGTATCTTGGACTTGTTGAAAATTATCATGTCTATAATCTAAGAATGGACAAAAAACAGTTTGCAACTGAAAACGTTTTCCAAGATTACTTTAGAAATAACATGTTGATAATTTTCTCAGATGATGATTACAACAATTATAAAGCAAATAGAGGTAGTCTTTCTCTTCCATGGACACATCGAGCATCTTATATTCGTGATGTTGTGTCACTAATTATGGAAGAAAACGCTAATGTTGAAAAGGGCATTAAAAAACCTAATCAAAATGGAGAATATGTCAGAGAAATTAGATATTCTTTACCATGGGGATTGGTTCAAGAATGGTCATTGCCTAATTTCAAAACAGATAAGAAGGCCGCTGTTATTTTAGCAACAAATAATCATGTCCTTTATAATAACGTTGATAATTTCTGTTATAAGAAAGATGCTCAGTTAACTACTTGGAATGATGAAACAATTAAGAATGCCGCAATAAGAATTATCGGTCGTTCTAAATCTGCAACATTGGCTGTTCAGAAAAAAGCATTAGAAGCTAAAAAAGAAATTAAATCTATTGTAATTAATACACTTAATATTGAAGACCATTTTGAAGAATTTGATTTCTTAAAGATTGAAAAGCATCCAACTGATGAACAAATTGATTGGCGATTTACTTTTAAGACAATTTACGATGATTCATACAAGAACATTTATGTCTATTATGATACAAGGACAAAATTGTATTCATTTTCATGTGGAATATGCGGAAGAAAATCGGCCAATTTTTACATGTATTTTGAACAAGATAATATTGATATGCTATTTAGTGCTGTAAAAGGCCTAATTTATGCATTCCGATATGGAGCAGGTACACAAAAGAGCATAACAGAGTATAAAAAAGCGCAAAAAAATGCGCAAAAATAGCACTTTGTAAACATAATTTTACTAAAAGAAAAAGAAGTGTAAACTTCTTTTTACATAAAACAGGGTTTCCAAAAGCCCTGTTTTTTGCTATATTTTACTTGTAAAAATAAAAGAGGTTAACAATGAAAAATCTTAAAGAAAATTGGAATGTTTACTTGACTTTGACGGTCATTCTTGGCATCCTAATTCTCATGATTGTTGGCCAAATAAATGGATGGACTTTATTTGAAGGCCATGAAGGTTGGGGTCAGGGCATCCCGATGGTATGGTAAAAAAGAGGTATAAATATGGCACAGTTTGAATATCTGCTTGAATGGAACCCTAGAAAAGCTGACTTTTGGCGAGTCTCTAATGTGACTCATCACATTTGCCAGGAATTCCATGACGTTGATGAAGCATTTGACCATATTGCTGAACATAATTCTGTTTGGCCTGATGAACGTATTTGGGCTTATCGTTTTGGTGACAAAGTGACTTTGCTTCACATGGAAAACGAAACTCAAGAAAAGAAGAACATTTTGGAAATGAAAGGTTGGTAATATGATTTACTATTACGGTGGAACTTTTGATCCGATTACGAAAGCGCATGAAACAATTATCCGCACTATTAAGAAAGAAATGAGAAATTCTGATAAGTTAATTATTGGAATTGTCCAAAATGATGAAAAGAATTATACTGTTTCTGTAAATGACCGTCTAAATATGGTCAAGAAGTCTTTGGATGCACATGAAATTGTAATTCAAGACAAAAGAACTTATGCATATCTTGATGCTCATTATCGTGGTGAAAAGATTACGATTTGTATGGGTGAAGATGAATGGCATTCGCTTTGCGCTGGAAAGTGGGTAAATTGGGATTTACTTTTGAAGCATTATGAATTCTTGGTATTTTATCGTGAAGATAATGATGAAATTACACTGCCGGCAGGTATAAATCCAAATGTGACTTTCATTGGTGCTGAAGATACAACTGATGGAATTTCTTCGACAGCAGTTCGTGAAATTTTGTTTAAGAATCCTGAATGCCATTACAGTGACGTTCGAGATTACATTACACATGTTGTATTCCGTTATATTAAGGACAATGCACTTTATTTTCAGAATGAAAATGATTACAATGAAAAGGAAAAGGAATTCCTTAAGGAATACGCAGTTAAGAAAGAAAAGAATCATTGGGGTGAGCCGAGTGTGACTACAGACACGGTTGCTTACAATGGTGATAAGATTTTGCTAATTCGTCGTGGAAATTATCCATATAAGAATTATTGGGCATTGCCTGGTGGATTTTTTGAAAAGACTGATGCAGACTTGAATTTTGGTGCTCAGCGTGAGCTCAAAGAAGAAACTGGAATTGATATTGATCCGAAGTATTTCAGACAAATCAAGACTTATGGCCATAACTTTGATCCTCGTATGAAGATTGTTGACGTTGCATTTAGTGTGCGTGTCTCCAAAAAGGATATGGACAAAGTAAAGGGTTTGGATGATGCGTGTGATGCAAGATGGTTCCAAATCGATGAACTGCCTAAACTGGCATTCCATCATGAACAAATTATTAATGACTTTTTAAAGGAAGAATAAAAATGGCAACTTATAAAGAACTCCGTGATGCAGTCGCTGCTCGTGTAGATAAGCTGAATTGGACTGCTTATGAAACTAACCGCACTTCTACTGAACGTGAACGCAATTCAATGCAGCGTTATCAATATGACTCAAAGATTGTGCAGGATTTCTACAACAGTTATCGTGAATTTATCAGCTGTTGGATGACTGAAAATGTCCTTGATGTTCCGGTTGATAATCTTGGACTTCCTAAGAATGTTCTTGTTGCTGATGAAATGCGTGGAACACCTCATGATGTTCCATATCATGGAAGTCTGATTTTTGCATGTGATTTGAATACTTCTCGTCCTTGGGATGGAAGTGACCTTAAGATGGTTGGTGGAAATACTCAGCCGCGTGTAATTGCTCTTAATTTGGATGCAGTCGATGTTAACTTTGAAAAGGATTGGCATCGTCTTGATAAGATGAGCTCTACGTATATTAAGGCTCCAATTGCAAATGCTGTAAAGTCTGTATATAATGCAATGACTTCTACAGATGCAAATCTGTTTAACCTCAAGAATACTCGTCATTTTGGAATTCTTGGTCAACTAATGAATCCAGAAAGTGACTTTAACTATCTGACTTTGACTTCTGTTGATGAAGTAAATGCTTGGTTTGACAAGATGGAAAAGCTGAAAGATTACTTTATCAGACAGGGAAATGAAGTTGTCAAGATTAAGGCAGAAATTAAGGCAGAAGGTAAGCAGTTTAAGGATATTATCAAGACGACTACTGACCGTAAGGCAAAGAAACAAGCACGCCAAGATTATGAAGATATGATTAAGCGTAAACTGCTTCGTATTACTAAGAAGGAACAAATCCTGGCTATTGGAATGAAGGAAGATTAATGTTAACAGCAGAACAAATTATACGACAATTCTCTTTGAATGATGCTCATACAGAAGCATTGACAAAGGAATTTGCACCTTATTACGATGAACTTGTGAAACTTAGTCATTCGCTTGGTTGTAATGAAGTGAATCAGTATAATTTTGATGACAATAATCATAATTCAGAATGGAGTTCATTCAATCGCGATGTTGATACAAAAAATCTTCAATTCGCGTTTGAAGTGAAGTCTGGTAATTTTTTGGATCCTTCAACTAAGAAATGGGCATTTAGAAATTTGATTTCTGTGTCTTATATTCTACGTTCAGAATGTAATGAAAATTACAATGACACTTACAAGTATGATATTGCATTTTTCATCACAGACGAAAAGAATTCTCATCTAAAATGTTTTGTTAACAAGATGGAATTTGATTTTATTTCTAGTCTAAGATTTCAAGCATTAAATCTTCAAATAAAACCTGCTTATAAGGCAGTTGACTCTTATTTAAACATGAAAGATTGTAAGAGTGATTTGTTGCATTTGGCTGAAAATCCAGTAGAATTTATCTCAGATCTTGAAAATGAAATAAATAGATTAGAAGATTTCAAGAAATTATTAAAAACAATTAAAGCCAAGATTAAGTTATTGAATATATGATTGACGTAGATCCTGAAATTGTTGAAATTTGTAAAAAGCGTGTAATGGACCACATTGCACGTGTTAAATTTTTTTATAAGAAATTGGTAGAAGCAGGAGTCATTCCAGAAAAGGATATTGATTTCGATAGAATTGCAAAGCATGATGCTGACAAATTAGAGCCATATAATTTGAAAAGACAGGCATGTAGATTTACAAAGACTGGAACAGTGACTCCAGAGCAGAAAGACGCGGCTAATGATGTAATTAGAGAACACATTAAGAAGAATCCGCATCACAGTGAATTCTGGGGCGCTCCTTCTGATGACCAATTTAGTACTAATATAGATTGCACGAAGACTCCAGACACATATATGTATGAACTGGCGGCTGATTGGATGGCAACAGCTGAAGAAAGAGGCACCAAATGCATGGATTGGTATAATAAACACGTTGGAAAGAGATGGATTTATAATGAGCACCAATGTGATATTTTGAAAAAGTGCATAAATATATTAGACAAATATCAAGGTCCTAAACGAGATTATGGTTTATCATATTTAAGTCCTGGACAAATGAACAAAGCAATTAAGGAGAAGAAAATGGAAGTAGAATACGCAAAGTCATTATTGACAGAACATGGTTATACAGTAGTTTTGAGAGAATCAGCATCAATTCGTGATGCTATTCAGGATGCATATCCAGAATTGGACTACGTTGTAGATAATGAAGGTGAATCACAAGGCTCAGCACGTTTCTGTGATGGTGATGGTCATTATGTTCAGGTAGACAAAGTAGATGATACATACAATGTTATGGTATGGCAGGGTAAGAACGTGATCGAAGATGATACAGTCGACTCTATTGAAGGCGTTGTAGATTTTATCGGTCAATACTTTAACTAATAAGGAGTAAAAAGATGAATAAGATTAAGGAACAGTTAGAACAAGCAGGATATGATTACGCAGTCGCTATTGCAACTGAAGCAGAACGTAAAGCTCAGGCCGCATGTGGACAGCTAGCAACAATCCTTGAAGTTCAGGATGAAGAAAATTAAAACTTAAATAAAAACAATGGAGATGACCTCTCCATTGTTTTAGGATTTGATATATGTTAACAGAAAAGAAAGCAAGACACTTTGCAAATGGTAGTGTATATTGTTTTGCACTTCCAGACGGTAAACTAATTGAAAGTACTGATACATTCCTTCCATTCTATACAAAGGATGCTATTGGTAAGAAACAAAATAAACTTAACAATTATGAATTAGGTGATAGAACTGAACGTTGGATGATTGGTATTTCTTGTATGAGTGGTTGTCCAGTTCATTGTAAGTTCTGTGCAACTGGTCAAATGAAAGCAAAATATCGTAATTTGACTGCAGAAGAAATGGTTGAACAAGTAGATTGGATTCGTAATCTTCATCCAGAAATTGATACAAATAAATGTAAAGAATTTAAGGTCAATATGACTAGAATGGGTGAACCTGCTTTGAATTGGGATAATGTTCAGAAAGCGGCAAAAATTCTAAGAGACAAATATCCAAATGTTCATATTTACGTATCTACAATTGGTATTAAGGGAACAGATTTCTCTTGGATTGAAGGTAATACTACATTACAGATTTCTTTGCATTCTTTTGATGAAGACCATAGAAATTGGTTAATTCCATATAAGAATAAGATGACTCTTGAGGAATTAGGTGCAATTAGAACAAAATCTAATTTGAAGACTACTATCAATATGACTCTTGTAAATGAAGATGATTTTGATTTAGCTCTATTAGAAAAGTATTTTGATAAAGACCACTTCTTTATTAAATTGTCTCCAATTAATAAGAATGAAACCTCTGATGCCAATAATCTTGGTGATGGAATCATTGAAGGAATTAACTTAGTCTAATGGGTGTTAAAAAATCAATATTTAGATATAGAGTGATAACAAATCTTAACTGCAACATGAATGAATCCACTGGACCTCATGGAAACTGTTATTTTTGTTATCAACCTTTAAAAGATCCTCTTCAATTAGATATGCAGAAAGCAATATCAACTATGGATAAAGTTGGTATTCTTAAACGTGCAACTATCATGGGTGGAGAATCAACTATTAGAAAAGACCTTCCTGATATTATTAGAGCTGTTAAAGCACATGTATCTGAAGATGTTTGTCTTGTGACTAATGGAATTCTTCTCGATGAAGATCGTATCAGATCATACGCTGAGGCTGGTTTAACTGAAGTTGCTATTTCTGTATCTTCTATTGAACAGTATGCAAGAAGACGTGACCAAGCTCTTCTATGTAAAAAGTATATTCCTAATACAAGATTGAATATTCCTAAATGTAATGAATCTACAGGTGACAAATTGGTTGAATTGTTAAAAGCATGTTTGACTGATAATTTCTATGTAGTTGTCTGTGAAGACCTTATGGGTAGATATTCTGATTTTGATTTCCAGGAAAAGATGGGAACTTCAAAAGTTAAGGATGACAATTGTAATTTTTATGACTATATATGGAAAGACGAAAAAGGAAATAGCCATCAATTTGGTGTTTTCGGTAATTATACAGGTTACGATGCTACCGATATTATTATTACTCCAGTAGGCAATTTCTGTAAATGGGAACAATACTGTAAGAAGATTGGTAATAGTTCATTGAATAAGACTTATAGTTCTGCAGATTATGAGGAATTAGATTTAGATGCACTCAAAGACTTCATCGACTCAAAGCCTATTCATTGATTATGGCTCTGGTTATAACCCTAAAAAAGGTTATAAGACATGTGATTTTACTACAAATCCATGTTTAGATTATAATGTGATTGATTACAAAATCTATAACAAAGATGGAGAATTACCACACAATTCTGTATCTATTTTTAGATTGAGAAATGTAATTCATCACATTCCAAATCTCCAAAAGTTGTTTGAAAATCTAAAGAATTATCTAAGGGATGATGGAGTAATTGAAATTATCGATGTAAATGAGGAACATTATAAACAAAATTTATGTTTGGATAACTTATGGTATAGATACGTTAACAAACGAAATGATATATGGATTTCTCAAAACTATCGAGATTATGCTAAAATTGCATCCAAAATGTTTAAAATTCTCCATAATTTTAAGGAAAATGAAAAGGAATGCATAGTGTTAACAAAATGTTAACATATTGTTCGTAGAATGTTAATAAAAATTTACAAAAAGCGTCTCCAAGGGCGCTTTTTTTGGTATTGTAAACAATATTTTACACATTTTAGGGTTGACAGGTGGTTCCAAAATACTTATATTATACTTGTAAAAATTAAAAGAGGTTTAAATATGGAAATTCGTAAGCTTTTCTCTAAGATTTCTTCTACTGCTGGTACTGCTGAAAAGTCTGCCATTATGAATGACAATATCAATGATACAATCAAGCAGATTTACGAAGACACTTACAATAAGGACCGTAATTACGGTGTTAAGAAGTTTGAAATGCCCACTAAGGGCGGTTGGGATACGATTGACCACGACTACAAGAAATTCCACAAAATGTTGGATAAGCTGAATGCTCGTGAAGTGACTGGCAATGATGCTATCGCTCTCGTTGAAAAGACTATTGGTGGTTTTGTCAAGGCTGACCATGAAATTTTGAAGGCAATTCTTCAGCGTAAGTTGACGATTGGTCTTTCTAAGGCTTCTTTCGACAAGTTAATCGGTGAGGAAGCCACTGCAGAATTTACTGTCACTCTTGCTCATCTTCTTGACAAAGTAAAGGGTGTTAACCCGATTGACGGTACTTTCTTTGCTTCTCGTAAGTGTGATGGTTGCCGTTGCGTTGCAATGGTTAAGAAGACTTCTAAGAATGTTTCTGTTGACTTTATTTCTCGTCAGGGAAAGCCGTTTACTACTCTCGACAATGTGAAGGAAGGTGTGGAATGGCTTGTTCGTAATCTTCCGACTGGCAATTATGTTTTTGATGGTGAACTTTGCATTGTTGATGAAAATGGCGATGAGCACTTCGATTGGATCATGAAGGAAATTAAGAAGAAGAATTGGACTATTGAAAATCCGTGCTATCAGATTTTTGACTTTGTGACTTTGAAGGAATTCGAAATGAAGACAAAGTCTGCTATCTTCTCTGAACGTTATAAGGAAATGCAGAAAATGTTTAAGGGCAACAAGTTCACTACTATTAAGTTGCTCGAACAGGAACGCATTACTTCTCAGGAAGATTTTGACCGTTGGTCTCAGTATGTGGAAGATGGTGATTGGGAAGGCTTCATGCTCCGTAAGGACGTTGAATTTGAAGTTGGTCGTACTAAGAACCTTTTGAAGGTTAAGAAGTTCTTCGATGACGAATATGTTGTGAAGGATATTGAAATTGCTGAAATGACTACTTCTGAACCTGGTAAGGGCAATGTGAAGTT
>Ga0247611_10004923_pt1 | contig 18159 bp, 12 predicted proteins | sample 177DNAGHGhighgp2_FD_192422 | JGI IMG/M metagenome (GOLD analysis project Ga0247611, IMG submission 192422) | Sheep rumen microbial communities from Palmerston North, Manawatu-Wanganui, New Zealand - 1770 DNA GHGhigh gp2 | ecosystem: Host-associated > Mammals > Digestive system > Stomach > Rumen... | reverse complement strand
TGGCGTATGCTGGAGTAAACCGCCACGCAAAGGATGAAAAAGTGGGCGGATACAGTACCGTCATTACGATGGACGAATATTTATCATAAGCAAGCTGGTGATATTGCAAAATTGACTTCGTCGATAATGCCAACGCTCGGCATAATTGATGCAAGCATCATTTTGCACTCACTTATTGCATTATTGCATTGCATTGTTTTTCTCGATAAGGGGCAGGTTTTACAGAAAAAATAAGGGACTGGTACCTGTCTCGCACAAGAATATTACTCAACTTTCGCAAGTTGAGTAAGGAGTTGAGGAGTAAGTTGAGCTTGCGAAACTTGAATTACTTTTCGTTCCCGACATAATGAAGAGAGGAGGTGTGTTCTATGGCTGAGCAGTTTAACTACAGCAAAATGCAAAAGCGCTATCTCGTCAAGCCAGGAAGAGGCTGCCCACCTGATAGGCCAGGGCGCTGACAACCCAGGCCAGGACGGTAGTATAGAGAGCGGCGAAGCCTGCCCAGCGCCAGGAGCCACTCTCGTGGCGGATAGCGGCGATAGTGGCTATGCAGGGGAAGTAGATGAGCACGAAGAGCAGGAAGCAGAAGGCCGTGAGCTGCGAGAAGTCGTAGTCGCAGGTGGTATAGAGCACGCCTATGGTAGAGGCCACAATCTCCTTGGCACCGACGCCCGCCAACAGGCTGACGTCCAGCCGCCAGTTGAAGCCCTGCGGCAGGAAGAGCGGTTCGATGGTCTTTCCCAGCGAGCCGATGAAGCTCTGCTCCAGCGACGGGGCCACGCCCATGGTACCGAAATAGCCCAAAGCCCACACGATGATGCTGGCCACGAGGATGACGCCTCCCATCTTCTTCAGATACTGCTTGCCCTTCTCCCAGGTGTGGCGGAAGATGGCCTTGGCCGTCGGGAAGCGGTATGGCGGCAGCTCCATGACAAACGGCGTCTCGTCGCCCTTGATGACCCATTGGCTCAGAATGCGGGCTATGATGACCGAGAGGAGAATGCCCGTGGCGTAGAGCGACACCATGACTAAACTCTGGTAGCGCACCGAGAAGAAGGCTCCCGTAATCATAATGTATATGGGCAGGCGTGCCGAGCACGACATCATGGGTAGCACCAGCATGGTGATGAGTCGCGAGCGCCGGCCCTCGATGGTACGTGTGGCCATCACGCCAGGCACGTTGCAGCCAAAGCCCATGATGAGCGGGATGAACGACTTGCCGTGCAGGCCCATGCCGTGCATCAGTTTGTCCATGATGAAGGCAGCACGGGCCATATAACCCGAATCCTCCATCAGCGAGATGAACGTATAGAGAATCAGAATCTGCGGCAGGAAGATGATGACGGAGCCCACTCCGCCGATGATGCCGTCGACGAGCATGGCCTTCAGCGGCCCGTCGCTCATGTGACGGGCAACGAAATCGCCCAGCCATTCGACGCCCCACTCTATCCAGTCCATCGGGTACTGGCCGAGGGCAAACGTCACCTCGAACATCAGGAACAGCAGGGCAAAGAAGATGGGGAATCCTAACCAGCGGTTGGTAATGACGCCGTCGAGCAAATGGGTGGTCTTGTAGGTGTCGCTCTTCTTGCCTATCATGTAGCCGGCCTCGTGCAAGGCACCGCGCACAAAGCCATACTTGGCATCCATGACAGCTGTCTCGGTATCGTTGCCCGTCTCTTCCTTCACGCGGCGGGTCGCCAGCACACAGGCCTCACGAATCTGCGCTGCCTCGGGCAGGTCGTCCACCACACGCCACGCCTCGCGGTCGTTCTCCAACAGTTTGATAGCCAGCCAGCGCGTAGAATATCGCAATCGCAACAAGTCGTTACCCTTCAAGAACTTCTGAATGTCGGCTATACCTTTTTCTATTTCGTGGCCATGGTTGATATGAATGTGTCGGTAGTAGTTGTCGTGGCCCTCCTGACTCTCGAAGATGTGGATGACCTCGCGCAGCAGGTCCTCCAATCCCCTCCCCGTCTTGAACGACGTGGGCACCATCGGCATACCCATTAATGAGGATAGCTTGTCGATGTTCAGCCGGTCGCCCCGTCGTTCCAGTTCGTCGTACATGTTCAGCGCGCACACCACCCTCAGGTGCATGTCCATCAGCTGGGTGGTCAGGTAGAGGTTGCGCTCGATGTTCGAGGCGTCAAGAACGTTGATGATGACGTCCGGTGTATCGTCCACCAACTGCCGGCGCACGTAGAGTTCCTCGGGCGAATAGGTCGTGAGCGAATAGGTGCCGGGCAGGTCGATGAGCTTAATGTGATAGCCCTCGAAGTCGGTATAGCCCTCCTTGGCATCGACGGTGACGCCGCTGTAGTTGCCCACCCGCTCGTGGGCGCCGCTGGCGAAGTTGAAGAGTGACGTCTTGCCGCAGTTGGGATTGCCCACCAGGGCCACATTGATGTTGTGGCGGGCGGAATGAGCACGGTAGTGGGCGGTCATGGACACGTTCTGCGGCTCCGTGACGTTGAGCGCCTCCGCACTGTCCGTCACCACCTCAATCTGCTCTGCCTCCTGGCGGCGCAGGCTCACCTCGTAGCCCATCACCCTGTACTTGACAGGATCCTGCAGGGGTGCGCTCAGCAGCACATCCACCTCCTGGCCCTTGATAAAGCCCATCTCAATGATGCGCTTACGGAAGCCACCGTGACCTTTCACCTTGACGATATAGGCCTTGTCGCCTGTCTTCAATTCCGAGAGTCTCATACCTTCTTTGTCTATTTGCGGGCAAAGGTACAAAAAAAATTCGACACGCGGAACTTTGTCACCCACAAATACCTAAAAATAATGATGGTACCCGTAGCGGAGCCTATTGGAGGACGGCGCAAGAAAATTCTTTGCTACGGGCAAGAAATTTTCTTGCGCCGTGCTCCTCAGGGCGGTTTGACGGGCACGAAAGCGGCCGTTGGAGTATTCCGTCAGCGCAATGGGCGTACATACTTCATTTCGTGAAGGATACGCTTCTGCCGCTTCAGCATGTAGGCACTGGGGTTGGCAGAGTTGAAGCGGCGTGGGTTGGGCAGCGTGGCGGCAATCAATGCACACTGGGCTTTCGACAACTGGGAAGCCTGGGTATTGAAATGCCACTCGGCAACAGCACTGGCACCGTAGATGCCGTCGCCCATCTCGATGGAATTGAGGTAGACCTCCATGATGCGCTCCTTGGACCACATGAGTTCGATGAGGACGGTAAAATAGACCTCAAAGCCCTTGCGGACCCACGAACGTCCGGGCCATAGGAAGACGTTCTTGGCGGTCTGTTGGCTGATGGTGGAAGCGCCGAGTTTACGTTTCTCCGGATGCTTGATGTTACGCATGGCGGCATGCTCAATGGCGGTATAGTCAAAGCCGTGATGTTCCGGGAAGTGTGCATCTTCGGAAGCCATGACAGCCGTAGGCAGCGAGGGTGACATCTCGTCGATCGACACCCATCGGTGGCGGAGTTTCAGTTCTTCGCCAGCACTCACCTGCTGTGCGCAGCGGATGAACATCAGCGGCGTGAACCACACCGGCATCCAGCGCAACACGAGAACAGAAAGAATAGTGGAGGCAAAGAATGCCACCACTATTCCTATCAGTATCTTCTTGATGAAACGATTGAAGCGCTTCACTTCTGAATATAATTTTTAATTCTTAACCGAATTAGTTGGTCTGCTGCTGAGCCTCCTGGATCATCTTCTGCGAAGCGTACATGTAGACCTCCACACGACGATTCTGCTTACGACCTTCAGCGGTAGAGTTGTCAGCAACGGGGTTGGTAGAGCCCTGACCCTCGACGCTCTTGATCTGAGCGGCGCTGACACCACAAGACTTCAGATAGTTGTTGACACTGTTGGCACGGCTGACAGACAGGGGCTGGTTGATGGCATCGGTACCAGTGTTGTCGGTATGACCGATGATGGCAATGTCCATGTCCTTGTTGTTGTTCAGCACTTGGGCAAACTGAGCCAGCGAGTTCTTGGCTTTGGCAGAAAGGTCAGCCTTGTTGGTCTGGAACAGGATACCAGAGTCGAAAGTCACCTTGACAGCATCCAGACCATTGGCGTCCTTTATTTCCTCCACCTGAGCGTTCTTCACAGCCTCGGCCTCGGCCTTGGCCTTGTCCATCTTCTTACCGATGATGGCACCAGCACCAGCACCTACGGCACCACCCACGGCAGCACCAATAGCTGTATTACCAGCAATGTGACCGATTACGGCACCCAATACAGCACCACCAGCAGCACCGATACCAGCACCTTTCTGCGTATTGTTACATGCGCAAATCATTCCTACACAGAGGAGTAAAGAAAGAATCTTAATCTTCATATTCGTTTAAAATAATTAAGTGAAACATTCAATTTTGGTGCAAATTTACAAATTTCTCTAAACTTTAATCTCTAAACTCTAAACTTTTTGCTACCTTTGCAGCAAAATTTAAGAAATAGACAAAGAAATATGGCAAAAGAATTAAAAGAATTAACAAAACGGGCTGAAAATTACAGCCAGTGGTATAACGACCTGGTGGTCAAGGCCGACCTTGCCGAACAGTCAGCCGTTCGCGGTTGTATGGTTATCAAACCTTATGGTTATGCCATTTGGGAGAAGATGCAGCAGCAGTTAGACAAGATGTTTAAGGAGACGGGTGCTCAGAACGCCTACTTTCCCCTGCTGATACCGAAGTCGTTTCTGAGTCGCGAGGCCGAGCATGTAGAGGGCTTCGCCAAGGAGTGTGCCGTCGTGACGCACTACCGCCTGCGTGCCAAGGATGACAAGAGCGGCGTTGAGGTGGACCCCTCGGCTAAGTTGGAAGAGGAGCTCATCGTGCGTCCTACCTCCGAGACCATCATCTGGAACACCTATAAGAACTGGATTCATTCCTGGCGCGACCTGCCCCTGATGTGCAACCAGTGGTGTAACGTCATGCGCTGGGAGATGCGCACCCGTCCGTTCCTCCGCACTTCGGAGTTCCTGTGGCAGGAGGGTCATACCGCCCACGCCACCAAGGAGGAGGCCGAGGAGGAAGCCAAGAAGATGCTCCACGTCTACGCCTCGTTTGCCGAGGAGTGGCTGTCGCTGCCCGTGTTGCAGGGTGTGAAGAGCGAGACCGAGCGCTTCGCCGGCGCCCTGGACACCTATACCATCGAGGCCATGATGCAGGACGGCAAGGCGCTGCAGAGCGGCACCAGCCACTTCCTGGGACAGAACTTCGCCAAGGCCTTCGAGGTCACCTATCTTAATAAGGAGAATAAACCCGAATACGTGTGGGCCACCTCATGGGGTGTGTCGACCCGCCTGATTGGTGCCATAATCATGGCCCACTCCGACGACAACGGTCTGGTGCTGCCTCCGCGCATCGCCCCCATCCAGGTGGTTATCATCCCCATCGCCACCAAACCCGAGCAGATGGAGCTGGTAAACAAGGAGATACAGCCCGTCATCAGCGAGCTGCGCTCGAAGGGCATCAGCGTCAAGTTCGACGACGCCGACAACAAGCGTCCCGGCTTCAAGTTTGCTGACTATGAGCTGAAGGGCGTTCCCGTACGTCTTGTGCTGGGTGCCCGCGACTTGGAGAACGGCACCATCGAGGTGATGCGCCGCGACACTTTGGAGAAAGAGACCCGCAGCATAGAGGGTATCGCTGAATACGTGGAGCAGCTTTTGGACGAAATCCAGAAGAACATCTTCGAGAAGGCCCGCAAGTATCGCGACGAGCACGTCTATGAGTGCGAGAACTACGAAGAGTTCAAGGAGAAGGTCAAGGACGGCGGCTTCTTCCTCTGCCATTGGGACGGCACCGCCGAGACCGAGGCCCAGATCAAGGAGGAGACGCAGGCTACCATCCGCTGCGTGCCCTTCGCCTATGAGCAGACCCCGGGTGTCGACATGGTCAGCGGCAAGCCTGCCAAGCACCGCGTCATCATCGCCCGCAGCTATTAATATATATAATTAAGGTGAAAAGATAAAAAGTAATAAGGTAAAAGAGAAGACATGATAACAGTCACAAACCTGGCTATCCAGTTTGGAAAGAAGACGCTCTACAAGGACGTCAACCTGAAATTCACAAGTGGTAACATCTACGGCATCATCGGTGCCAACGGAGCCGGCAAGTCTACCCTGCTCCGCGCCATCAGCGGCGAACTGGAGCCCAACAAGGGAACCATCGAGATGCAGCCTGGCGAGCGCCTGAGCGTGCTGGAACAGGACCACTTCAAATACGACGAGTTTACCGTCATGGACACCGTGCTGATGGGACATCAGCCGCTGTGGCAGAACATGAAGGAGCGTGAAGCCCTCTATGCCAAGGCCGAGATGACCGAGGAGGACGGCGTACGCGCAGCAGACCTGGAGATGGCCTTTGCCGAGATGAACGGCTGGGAGGCCGAGAGCGAGGCGGCCCAGTTGCTGCAGAACTTGGGAGTCGCCGAGAGCCAGCACTACAAGCAGATGAGCGACATCTCGAACAACGAGAAGGTGCGCGTCATGCTGGCCAAGGCGCTGTTCGGACATCCCGACAACCTGCTGCTCGACGAGCCTACCAACGACCTCGACCTGGATACCGTTCAGTGGTTGGAGGAATACCTGTCGAACCTGGAGCAATGCGTGCTCGTGGTCAGCCACGACCGTCACTTCCTCGATGCCGTATCGACACAGACCGTCGATATCGACTTCGGCAAGGTGACGCTGTTCTCGGGCAACTACTCCTTCTGGTATGAGTCCAGCCAGTTAGCTCTGCGCCAGCAGCAGAACCAGAAGATGAAGGCCGAGGAGAAACGCAAGCAGCTGGAGGAGTTCATCCGCCGCTTCTCTGCCAATGTGGCAAAGTCGAAGCAGACCACCTCGCGCAAAAAAATGCTGGAGAAGTTGAACGTCGAGGAAATCACCCCGTCCACGCGAAAATATCCCGGCATCATCTTCTCGATGGAGCGCGAACCTGGCACGCAGATTTTAGAGGTGGAGGGTCTGAAGGCTGTCGATGCCGACGGCACGGTACTCTTCGACAACGTCAGCTTCACCATTGAGAAGGGCCAGAAGACGGTCTTCCTGTCACACAACCCCAAGGCCATGACGGCGCTATTTGAGATTATCAACGGCAACCGCGAGGCCGACGCCGGCACCTACAAGTGGGGCGTCACCATCACCACGGCGTACCTGCCGCTGGACAACACCGAGTTCTTCCAGTCGGAAATGAACCTGGTGGACTGGCTCAGCCAGTTTGGCACCGGCAACGAGGTGATGATGAAGTCGTTCCTGGGCCGTATGCTGTTCAAGGACGAGGACATCCAGAAGAAGGTGTGTGTGCTCTCGGGAGGCGAGAAGATGCGCTGCATGATAGCACGCATGCAGCTGAAGAACGCCAACTGTCTGATCCTCGACACGCCCACCAACCACCTCGACCTGGAGTCGATTCAGGCTTTCAACAACAACCTGATACAGTTCAAGGGGAATATTCTCTTTGCCTCGCACGACCACGAGTTCATCAATACCGTGGCCGACCGCATCATAGAACTGACGCCCAAGGGCACCATCGACAAGCTCACCTCCTACGACGAATACATCTATGACGAGAGCATCAAGGAGAGGAAAGCAGAACTGTATGCTTAAGCAAATGGACAATGGATAATTGATAATGGACAATTTATAATTGATAATTGGCACGATATTTGCAATAGTAGCCTTAAAAGAAGTTTAATACTGACACGAGTTATGACAGAAGAAGAATTAAAGAATCAGGAAGAGGCTGAAAACCTCGACAATACGGTTGCTGCTGAAGAGACAGCAGAGGCAGCAGAGACAGCAGAGGCAGCAGAGACAGCAGAGGCAGCAGAGACAGCAGAGGCAGCTGACACCGAAAAGCAGGAACCCGCAGAGGAGAAAGACCCGCTGCAGGCTGCTCAGGAAGAGATTGAGCAGTTGAAAACCCAGATGCTCTACAAGACAGCTGAGTTCGACAACTACCGCAAGCGCACGCTGAAGGAGAAGGCTGAGCTGATACTGAACGGCGGCGAAAAGGCCGTCAGCGCCATCCTACCCGTCATAGACGACATGGAGCGCGCCATCGAGAACGGCAGCAAGACGGATGATCCTGCTGTGCTGCGCGAAGGCATGGAACTCATCTACCATAAGATGATGAAGGCTCTTGAGAGTCTTGGTGTCAAGAAGATGGAGACCGAGGATGCTGACTTTGACACAGACATGCATGAAGCCGTAGCCATGGTTCCCGGCATGGGCGATGACAAGAAAGGCAAAGTGATAGACTGTCTGCAGACAGGATACATACTGAATGAAAAGGTTATCCGTCATGCAAAAGTCGCTGTCGGTCAGTAGGATAAAGATTCTAGACTAATTAAATAATAATTAATATTAAAGATTCAATCATGGCCCAAAAGCGTGATTATTACGAGGTGCTTGGCGTTGACAAAAACGCTACTGAAGACCAGATTAAGAAGGCGTACCGCACCATCGCCATCAAATACCACCCAGACCGTAATCCCGGCAACAAGGAAGCCGAGGAGAAATTCAAGGAGGCTGCAGAAGCCTACGATGTACTGCACGACCCACAGAAGCGTCAGCAGTACGATCAGTTCGGTTTTGACGGTCCTGGTGCTGGTGGATTTGGCGGTTTCAACGCAACATCCATGAACATGGACGACATCTTCTCGATGTTCGGCGACATCTTTGGCGGCAGAGCAGGCTTCGGCGGATTCGGTGGCGGCGGCAAGCGTGGCCCACAGGTTCACCGCGGCAGCGACCTCCGTCTGAAGGTCAAGTTGTCGTTGCAGGAGATAGCCCATGGTGTTACCAAGAAATTCAAGGTGCGCAAGGACATCACCTGCTCACATTGCCACGGCACCGGCGCCGAGGGGGGCAGCACCAACGAGCAATGTCCGACCTGTCACGGCAGTGGCGTCATCACCCATACTACCCAGAGCATCTTCGGCATGATGCAGACTCAGGGCGTATGTCCCACCTGCGGCGGCGAAGGAACTGTCATCAAGAACAAGTGTAAGCACTGTGGTGGCACGGGTGTTGAGAAAGGCGAGGAAGTGGTAGAGATTAAGATTCCCGCCGGTGTGGCCGAAGGCATGATTGTCAACGTCCCCGGCAAGGGCAACGCCGGCCATCGTAAAGGTGTAAACGGAGACATTCAGGTATTCATCGAAGAGGAAGAGAACGACCAGTTTATCCGCGACGATAACAACCTGATATACAATCTGCTGCTCGATTTCCCGACAGCAGCACTTGGAGGAGATGTCGAGATTCCTACCATCGAAGGGACCCGTCTGAGAGTCAAGATGGAACCTGGCACGCAACCCGGTAAGACACTGCGTCTGCGGGGCAAGGGACTACCTTCTGTTCAGGGCTATGGGCACGGCAATGGCGACCTTGTTGTCAACGTCAGCGTGTACATTCCGAAGACCCTGTCAAGGGACGAGAAGCAGGCCATCGAGCAATTCCGCCAGAGCGACAACTTCAAGGGCGATGCCGCCACCAAACGTAGCATTTTCCAGAAATTCAAGAACTATTTCAATTAAAAGATGACTTATCAAGAGACCTGTGATTATCTGTACAACCAGATGCCCATGTTCGAGCGACAGGGCGGAAGTGCCTACAAGGAAGGACTTTCCAATACGTTGGCTCTTGACGAGCATTTTGGTCATCCCCATCAGGCTTACGCTACCATCCATGTGGCAGGCACCAATGGCAAGGGTAGCGTGTCGCACAGCATAGCTGCACTCCTGCAAGAGTGCGGCTATCGCGTAGGACTCTACACCTCCCCTCATCTGGTAGACTTTCGTGAACGTATCCGAGTAAACGGCCATCCTATCACGGAAGACTACGTGGTGGAATTCGTTGAACAGGAGCGTCCTTTCTTCGAGCCTTTGTGCCCTTCATTTTTCGAAGTCACTACCGCAATGGCATTCAAGTACTTCCTTGACATGGATGTCGACATTGCCGTCATCGAAGTAGGACTGGGAGGTCGTCTCGACTGTACCAATATCATCACGCCGATTATCAGCGTCATCACCAACATTAGTTTTGACCACACGCAGTTTCTGGGTGACACATTGGCAGAGATAGCACTTGAGAAAGCCGGTATTATTAAGAAAGGAGTCCCCGTTGTCATAGGAGAGGCCACCAGCGAGACCCGTCCTGTCTTTGAACATAAGGCAGAAGAGAACAATGCTCCTATCATCTTCGCCGAGGACAATCCAGAGGTTGTCAGCGCCGACATGCTGCCCAGTGGCGGCATGCACTACAAGACAAGACACATGGGAGAGTTTGACGGTGATTTGGGTGGTTTATACCAGTCCAAAAACATGAATACCATTCTTACTGTTTTCCACATTCTGGCAGTAAATGGTTACCTTTCCTATAGTGAGACCGAAAAAAGCATAGAGAAATCCCTGTATGAACTGCATGAAGCCATGCGGATGGTGGGCAAGAAGACCGGTCTTATGGGAAGATGGCAGACCATCCAGACCTGTCCAATGGTAGTCTGCGATACGGGCCATAATGTTGGTGGCTGGGAATATCTCAGCAAACAACTTGAGATGGTAAAATGTCAGCAACTACATATTGTCTTTGGTATGGTGAACGACAAAGACATCAAAGGCGTCATGAATTTATTGCCCAAGAAAGCTATCTTCTATTTTACCAAGCCTCAGTCCTCTCGTGCCCTCAACGAGAAGACGTTACAGATCCTGGCTGCTGGCCATAATCTGAAAGGTACGAGTTATCCGACTGTGCAAGAAGCCTATAAGGCAGCAAAGGAGGCCGCATCTATAGACGATTTCATCTTCATCGGAGGTTCCTCTTACTTGGTTGGAGATTTCCTCAAAACTTGCATTTAGGTGTTTTTAACACTCCCATAACGTTTTTTTTAGCGTTTCTTTCGTCATTCTCGTTTTTTTTCGGTTACTTTGCAGGTTAGAATATTGTAACTAAAACCAAACGAATATGGCTAATACAACAGAAACAGCGAATTTGTGCGGTCTGAATCGTAAGGATTTCCAGACCACGGTGAACGGAAAGAAGACGGATCTTTACATTCTGAAGAACCGCAAGGGCTACGAAGTAGCAGTATCTAACTACGGTGGTGCCATCGTTGCCATCATGGTTCCCGACAAGGACGGCAAGGTAGCCAATGTCATTCAGGGACATGGTAGCATTGAGCAACTGATGAGCGGCAACGAGCCTTACCTCTCGACGTTGATTGGACGTTGGGGTAACCGTATCTGCAAAGGTCAGTTCACGCTGAACGGCAAGGACTACCAGCTGGCACTCAACGACGGTCCCAACCACCTGCACGGCGGTCTGAAGGGTTTCAACTGCAAGGTATGGGATGCCCGCCAGATGGGTCCCCGCTCGCTGGCCCTGCACCGCGTATCGTCCTACGGCGAAGAGGGTTACACCGGTGAGTTGGATGTTACGGTAGAATACACCTTTACCGACCAGAACGAACTCGTCATCGAGTATTTGGCAACCACCAACAAGAAGACCATCGTCAACCTGACCCACCATGCTTTCTTCAGCCTGGCAGGCACGGCAGATCCCACTCCAACCATCGAGGATCAGATTTGCGAGATCAACGCTGACTTCTATCTGCCTACCGACGACACCGCTATTCCTACCGGTGAAATCCTGAAGGTGGCTGGTACTCCCTTTGACTTCCGCACGCCGAAATCTTTCGGACAGGATATTGAAGCTGACAACGAGCAGATCAAGTTCGGTCACGGCTTCGACCACAACTACGTGCTGAACAAGAAAGAGGAGGGTGAACTGAGCTTTGCTGCCCGTATCACCGACCCGAAGAGCGGCCGCACCTTGGAGTGCTACACCACAGAACCCGGTATGCAGCTCTACACGGCTAACTTCGCCACGGGTTACAAGGGCGCCAACGGTTGCACGTTCCCCCGCCGTAGTGCCGTATGTCTGGAGACACAGCACTTCCCCGACAGCCCCAACCGTCCCTACTTCCCCTCGGTGGTGCTGAATCCCGGTGAACAGTACAAGCACAAGACTATCTATCGCTTCGGCATAGCAGAATAGTTTATTCAATAACCCTATTATATAATAAGGTAAATTATTATGGGTAATCAAAATCAAACCCCGAATTATACATTCGCCCTGATTGTTGTCTTCATCGTATGTTTCCTCATCGGATTCATCACGACGATGAACAACTCCATGATTGACTTCTGCTCGAAGGCTTTCAATCTGAGCGCACAGGAAGGACAGTATGTCAACTCCGCTTTCTACGGTGCTTACTTACTGGCTATTCCCTTCTCGTTGCTGATGAGCAAGATTGGCTACAAGGCTACGCTTATCCTTGGTCTTGCCGTGGCTGGTGTTGGTTTCGTTATCAACTCATTAGGCATCGACTGGGCCATTGGTGCTAATTCCAATGTGTATGCATTCTTCCTGGGTTCCATGTGCTTGGTGGCCATGGGTGTGGTGATGCTGCAGAACGTGGCTAACCCCTACGTCATGGTGTTGGGCAGACCCGAAAGCAGCGCCTTCCGTATGACGCTGTCACAGGCGCTGAACTCAGTGGCCACCACTGTTGCCCCCATGTTCGTCACCTATGTCATCATCAACGGTAAGACCCCTGCACCTGAGTATGTGCCAGGACCGTTTATGGGATTGGGCATCTTTACCATCATCATCTGTCTGGTGCTGGTATTCATGAAGCTGCCGAAGATTGACGAGGGCGCCCAGAGCAAGGAGTTCAACCAGCATCCTGCCGAGAAGAGCACCGTGTTTGCCTATCCTCACGTATGGCTTTGCGCATTGGGCATCTTCATGTATATGGGTGTCGAAATCGGTGTTCCTTCCATGCTGCCTTATCGTTTCCAGCTATTAGGCGAAACCGATAGCAATATCATTACAGGTTATCTGGCCTTCTATTGGGGAGGCATGATGGTAGGCCGTTTCATCGGTGCTGGCATCCTCACCAAGTTCAAGCCCCGCATGGTGCTGTCGTGCTGCGTCAGTCTCGGTGCGCTGTGCATCCTGCTGTCACTCCTGTTCGCCAGCAGCATGTTTGGCATCTGGCTGATGATTGCTGCCGGTCTGTTCCATAGCGTTATGTGGCCTCTCATCTTCAACCTGGGTCTCATGCACTTGGGCCGTCACACCAAGGCTGCCTCTGGTGTCATCAATACGGGTGTTATCGGCGCTGCCATCCTGATGCCTATCATGGGTGCCGTCGTTGACGTCACGGGTGTCATCATCGCCATGTGCATCATGTTTGTCTATTACGCCTACATCTTCTGGTTCTGCAACTGGGGTAGCCTGATAGGTTTGGAAGGCAGAAAATGAGTATTAATATTAACATTTAAACCTATTAATAATATGATGGAAATCGATTTTGTAAGAAGCCGCTTCATTAAGCACTTTGATGGTAAGACGGGTAATGTCTATGCATCGCCCGGCCGCATCAACCTGATTGGTGAGCATACTGACTATAATGGCGGATTTGTATTCCCCGGAGCTGTTGACAAAGGTATCATGGCCGAGATGCGTGCCAACGGAACGGAAGATACCGTAATGGCCTATGCCATCGACCTGAAAGACCGTGTGGACTTCCACCTGGACGACCCTGCAGGTCCCCGTGCTTCATGGGCACGCTACATCTACGGCATTGCCCTGGAGATGCGTAAGTTGGGCGTTCCCGTGAAGGGCTTTAACATTGCCTTTGCCGGTGACGTGCCCCTGGGTGCCGGCATGTCGTCAAGTGCCGCTATGGAGAGCTGCTTCGCCTGTGGTCTGAACGACATCTTCGGCGACAACAAGGTATCGCGGTGGGATATGGTCCTGGCCGGACAGGCTACCGAGCACAACTACTGCGGCGTCAACTGCGGCATCATGGACCAGTTTGCCTCTGTCTTCGGCAAGGCCGGCTGTCTGATGCGCCTCGACTGCCGCAGCCGTGAGTTCGAGTACTTCCCCTTCAAGCCCGACGGCTACCGCCTCGTGCTGCTCGACAGCGTCGTCAAGCACCAGCTGGCCGGCTCGCCCTATAACGACCGCCGCAACTCGTGCGAGAATGTAGTGAAGCACATCCAGGCCAAGCACCCGGAGGGCAAGTACGAGACTCTGCGTGACTGCACCTGGGAACAGCTGGACGAGGTTCGTGCCGAGGTAGGCGAAGAGGACTACAAGCGCGCCAAGTTCGTATTAGGCGAGAAGGACCGCGTGCTGGGTGTCTGCGATGCCCTGAACGAGGGTGACTACGAGAAGGTCGGCGAACTGATGTACCAGACGCACGAAGGTCTGTCGAAGGACTACGAGGTGAGCTGCGAGGAGCTGGACTTCCTCAACGACATCGCCAAAGAGTGTGGCGTCACGGGTTCGCGCATCATGGGCGGCGGCTTCGGTGGCTGCACCATCAACCTGGTGCGTAACGACCTCTACAAGCAGTTCATTTCTACTGCCAAGCAGAAGTTCAACGAGAAGTATGGACACGAGCCTAAGGTGTACGACGTTGTCATTGGCGACGGTTCGCGCAAGCTCTGCTAAGTCTAACCATACCATCACAATAAGAATCGAGAGAACCTTCACGGGTTCCCTCGATTTTATGAAACTATGAGTGATTATATCGAGATAAAAGGTGCCAGGGTTAACAACCTGAAGAATATCAGCGTCAAGATTCCACGCAACAAATTAGTCGTTGTCGCAGGTGTCTCGGGCAGCGGCAAGTCGTCGCTGGCTTTTGACACGCTGTATGCCGAGGGGCAGCGGCGCTATGTGGAGAGTCTGTCCAGCTATGCCCGCCAGTTCCTGGGACGCATGAACAAGCCGGATTGCGACTTCATCAAGGGCATTCCGCCCGCTATTGCCATCGAGCAGAAGGTCATATCCAGGAATCCCCGAAGCACGGTAGGCACGACAACGGAAATCTATGAATACCTGCGCCTGCTCTATGCCCGCATCGGTCGGACCTACTCCCCCATCTCTGGCCGGGAAGTCAAGAAGCACTCCACGGAGGATCTCATCCGATGTGCACAGCAATTCCAAAAAGGGACGAGGTTTGTGGTGATGTCTCCCATCCATCCCGTTCAGGGACGAACGATGATGCAGCAACTGCAGTTGTACGTCCAAAATGGCTACTCCCGTATGGCTCTCAACGGAAACATCATCCGTATCGACGACTGGTTGGCAGAACATGCCACGGACGACCTACTCACCAATGATCCACCATCCGGGCTTACGCTCTATCTGGTCATTGACCGTCTCTCGGTGGATGACGCCAAAGATGCCATATCACGACTGACCGATTCTGCTGAGACGGCATTCTACGAAGGACGGGGCGAATGTCGGCTGATGTTCTTGCCATCCAATATCTCCTATGATTTCTCCATGCGTTTCGAAGCTGACGGACAGACCTTTGAGGAGCCTTCCGACCAGATGTTTTCCTTCAACTCACCCGTTGGTGCCTGTCCCGAATGCCAGGGCTTTGGCAAGATTATCGGTATTGACGAGCACCTGGTTATCCCCAACACGACGCTTTCTGTCTATGACGGATGTGTCGTCTGCTGGCATGGTGAAAAGATGAAAATGTGGAAAGACGAGTTCTGCCGTCGCGCTGCCTTGAAGGAAAACTGCGGCCCCGACGGGACTGCCTTCCCCATCTTCGAACCCTACTATAACCTGACACATAAGCAGAAAGACCAGCTGTGGCACGGACTGCCCTCGGACAAGAGACTCCCCAAGGAGGAACGGGTCAGCATCGATGCCTTCTTCCAGATGGTCAAGGAAAACCAGTATAAGATACAGTACCGCGTCATGCTGGCTCGCTATCGTGGCAAGACGACCTGTCCCAAATGTCATGGCACACGTCTGAAGCCCGAGGCAGACTATGTCAAGATAGGTGGCCGCAGCATCACCGACCTGGTACAGATGCCCGTTGTCAGACTGAAACAATGGTTCGACAACCTGGAGCTGACAGAGCAGGAACAGGCCATCGGCAGCCGCCTGCTGACGGAAATCAACTCACGCCTGCAGTTCCTGCTGGACGTGGGATTGGGGTACCTGACGCTCAACAGAATGTCCAACTCACTCTCTGGCGGCGAAAGCCAGCGCATTAACCTGACCACCTCGCTGGGGTCATCCTTGGTCGGTTCACTCTATATCCTCGACGAGCCCAGTATCGGACTGCACTCACGCGATACCGACCGGCTTATCAAGGTGCTGAAGGAGTTGCGCGACATGGGCAACACCGTCATCATCGTCGAACACGACGAGGAAATCATGCGTGCTGCCGACTATCTCATCGACGTAGGACCTGACGCCGGACGTTTGGGCGGTGAGATTGTCTTCGAAGGCAATGTCAGCGACGTGAATGCCCAGAACACCCAACTGACAGCCAAGTTCCCCAAGAGCTATACCATACGCTACCTGACACATACCGAGGAGATTCCCGTTCCCCTGAGTCGGCGTCCCTGGAACCAGGCCATCGAGATCAAAGGGGCGCGCATGAACAACCTGCAAGGCATCACCGTCCAGATTCCCCTCAACGTCATGACCGTCGTGACGGGTGTGTCGGGAAGCGGAAAGTCCAGTCTTATCAAGGGCATCCTCTACCCTGCCCTCAAGCGCCACCTGGGTGATGTCTGTGACGCCCCGGGCGAGTATATGGGTCTCGGAGGCGACTACCTGTCTGTCAAGCGGGTAGAGTTTGTCGACCAGAATCCCATCGGCAAGTCGACGCGTTCCAATCCTGCCACCTATGTCAAGGCCTACGATGCCATCCGCGACCTGTTCGCCGAACAGCCACTCTCCAAGCAGATGAACTTCACCTCCCAGTATTTCTCCTTCAATGCCGACGGAGGACGCTGCGACGAGTGTAAGGGAGCCGGTGTCATCACCGTGGAGATGCAGTTCATGGCCGACCTTGTATTAGAGTGTGAGGCCTGTCACGGCCATCGCTTCAAGCATGACATACTCGACGTCCGCTACAAGGGCAAGAATATTGACGACGTGCTCAACATGACCATCTCGGAGGCCATCAGTTTCTTCTCTGCCGACGACCAGGGTACCAAAGGCAAAGGCCAACTGCCAAGAACCATCGTATCCCGACTGAAACCGCTCGAAGATGTCGGTCTGGGCTATATCAAGCTCGGTCAAAACTCCTCTACACTTTCTGGAGGCGAGAACCAGCGCGTGAAATTAGCCTACTTCATCGGACAGGAGAAGCAGGACCCTACCCTCTTCATCTTCGACGAACCCACCACCGGTCTGCACTTCCATGATATTGAACGGCTACTGGCTTCCTTCAATGCTCTCATCGAGCGCGGCCACAGCATCCTGATTATCGAACATAACATGGAGATCATCAAGTGCGCTGACTATGTCATCGACATGGGTCCCGAAGGCGGCGACCGCGGAGGAAAGCTCGTAGCATGCGGTACACCCGAAGAAATCGTACTCAACCCACAAAGCATTACAGGAAAATACTTAAAAGAGAAACTTTAATGGCAAAATATTTTGCAGTTCCGAAAAAAAGTATTATCTTTGCACCCGCTTTCGAGCAAGAGATCTTTAAAAGGCTGCCGATATGGCTCAGTTGGTAGAGCAACGCATTCGTAATGCGTGGGTCGCCGGTTCGAGTCCGGCTATCGGCTCTCCCTTTCCTCAGGAGTCAGAACAAATGAGTTCTGGCTCTTTCTTTTCTCCACAGTCCAAGCGGAATTAGCTCAGTTGGTAGAGCATTGGCTTCCCAAGCCGAGGGTCGCGGGTTCGAGTCCCGTATTCCGCTCAGACTAAGAAAAGAAAACGGGAAAATAAGGAAAGAGTAAAAAAAGTCTGCAAAAAATTTGGTGGTTTCAAAAAAACTCCTTACCTTTGCACCCGCAATCAAGGAGATAACCCCACGGTTGAAGTTTAAAGCCTCCTTTTTGGAAGGATGGGTGAGTGGCTGAAACCAGCAGTTTGCTAAACTGCCGTACGGGTTCCCGTACCGGGGGTTCGAATCCCCCTCCTTCCGCAACCAAGGGGACATCTCTGCGAGAGCATCTTTGAAATGTTGGTCGATTCATCTAATGGTTAGGATACAAGATTCTCAATCTTGGCATAGGGGTTCGATTCCCCTATCGACTACTTAAAAGCCCCTGTTTATGGGGCTTTTTTCGTTTTATGCACCGATTTCCGCACACCTTTTATTTG
>Ga0247611_10004922_pt1 | contig 18161 bp, 32 predicted proteins | sample 177DNAGHGhighgp2_FD_192422 | JGI IMG/M metagenome (GOLD analysis project Ga0247611, IMG submission 192422) | Sheep rumen microbial communities from Palmerston North, Manawatu-Wanganui, New Zealand - 1770 DNA GHGhigh gp2 | ecosystem: Host-associated > Mammals > Digestive system > Stomach > Rumen... | reverse complement strand
AACAGTTGAATTAGTTTCAGACTGTTGTCATTATGATATGGTGCTTTTTATTGATTTGTTTGGAGATGCACGCTATATACCTAAATATGTAAATCCTGTGTGCCATGACATTAATCAAGATATAGCTAAGCATTTTAATATATCTGAAACAGAAGCATTTGATTTGTCACGAGAAGGAATTATTGAAACATTTAATGAAAAAATTAAAGAACATTGGTCTGATTATGTCATTAACATTGAAGGTGACAAGCATAATTCATTATATGATGCAAAGGTAATTAAAGAAATATATAGATTATGGTGCAGCTAAAACAATTACAAGATGAATATTTTAAAGCACATGAGCTTGCTGAACATTATCATGATGGACAATTGGATATTGGTGGTCATCCATATATAGATCATGTCACGTATGTTGCTAAAAATGCAAAAGAATATATTCAATCAGATGATATTCAAGATTGTTATATTGCAATGACAGCTGGTGTATTGCATGATATTATCGAAGATTGTGGTCTTACTAAATCTGAATTAATGTCTGCTGGAATTTCACTTTATGTAATTGATATAGTACAGAAATTGACACATGATAAAAACACACCATATGCAGATTATATCATAAGCATAAAGAAAGACAATATTGCTCGTGCTGTTAAGCTTGCAGATTTATCAAATAACATGGATATTCGTAGGTTAAACAAATTTGATAATAATGCAATAAAGCGATTGAATAAATATTTTTATTCATATAAGTTTTTGATAGATGATATAGATGAAGAAACATATAAAAATAAAATGGAAAAGATAGTTTATGAATAATAAAGTATATGCAATATTAAAACGGTCACATGAATTTGATGATATTAATTATGGTGATTATTGGGCATATTTTCTATCATTAAATAAAGATAAAGTAATTAATAAGTTTAATGATATTATAAAAGAAGAAACTGACCATTTTAATGAAAATATGAAAATGGATTATGTGAAAAGAATTCTCACAGAATATCCAGAACGTGCAGAAGACTTTCAGATAGTAAGAGATAGTGAAGATATGTTTGAAATTTATTTTGATAATTGGTATTATGGTTGGAAATTGGCTGAATATGAATTAGATACAATTTTATGAGTGAATTGGAACGTCTTTTAGCACATTATGGTTGTGACCGATTCTGTTATAATAACAATGATTGTAATAATTGTTGGTTTAAGCAGCATGTACAATATGAATTGGATAGGATGAGAAGTCAACATACGGTATGTAAATCGGAAACAAAATTAAATGTAATATGGTAACACTTAGAATCCTTGATAAAGAATTTGATGAAACAATAGAAAACATATCATTAGAGGTTGCATTTACAACGATTGCTGACTATTGTTTTGAAAATATGATTGATGAGCCGAAGGTAAGTGATATAACAATTATTAGAAACATTCTTGTATTGTATAGTGATGATGTAACATTTGAAATCAAAGATTATGGAGAAGAAAAAACTATTTGAGCTTATAAGACGTTTAGCATCAAGTTTGCCATTTAATTTCACAGAGGCATTAAAGAGAATGGAAGTCAAAAAGTAAGGAATAGAAAATATACAAAAATTCCATGAAACAACAATAATTCAAAAATATTAATATGAGTGAAATTAGAGCAAATATAAATTTTAATTATTATCCATCTGCTTCTGAGGAATGTAGAACAGCTTTATTGAAACTTGGATATGATTCATTTCGTATAATAGGACACACAGGATCTCATCATGCAGATGTATATTTCTTTGGGAGTGATGAAGATAGATTTAAAAAAGAACTTTTAGGAAATACTGTAATAGGTGCTTATAGAAAATTTTATTTTTCTAATTCATATAGTTCATTAGGATGGAAAGAATTATATTATAACGTAGGATATTCAAAAATTAAATAGTTAAAATAATTATGATAGACGTTAATAAGAAAATTATGGAGTCAATGAAGGCTCATGACAAGGTAGCATCAGAAACATTTAAGCTACTTAAGGCAAAGATTTTAGAGTTCAAGACAGCAAAGAATGCTCGTGAATATAATGATGCAGAAGAAATTACGCTTATTAATAAGATGATTTCTGATAGAGCAAATTCTGCAGAGATTTATTTAGTAAATGATAGAAAAGATCTTGCTGATGCTGAATATGCACAAATGAAAGTTTTGCAAGATTTACTTCCTGGACTTCCAACAAAAGAAGATGTTGAAGCATATTTAAGTGAACATTATCCAAACGGCGTTGAAAAGAAGCATATGGGTGTTGTTATTAAAGAAGTAAAGAATGCATTGCTTGGTGCAGATGGTAAGTTAGTATCAGATTGTGTGTTAAAAATATTAAACAAATAAATAATATTAAATTATTTTAAAAAATTACTATAAAAAAGTTTTGAACTTTTTAATAGTTTTACTATATTATTGTTGTAATTATTTGAATAATATTTTAAACGTATAAATTTGTTATAATATGCTGAATATATTTAAAAAGTTATTTGGTAACAAAGAAAAAAAGGAATTTGACAATAAAGAAAAAAAGGAATCTAATATAAAGACATCAAAGCCAACAGTTCAACGAGTTATTCGTGTGTTAGATTATGATAGTCTTAAAAAATTCGAACATTGTCATTTTAGTTCTTGGAATTCAGAATATACAGATAATCCAGTTGTAATTGGTAAAATTTATGAACATCTTCGCACAGCAGATGTAATTCGTCTTTATATTACAAGAGATTTCATAGAATATTCAGCAGAAACAAAGAAACATGGATTTGTGTGCGGAGGTTGTCATCGTGGTCAATATATGTTTTTTGAATTTGGATTAAGCCGTTCAGGACACAGGTTTGATATTTATGGGGAAGACAGAACAGATCCTGTAATTAAAGAATTCTATGATTGGTGGGGTAATTTAGTAAGACCTTATGAACAAGAATTTAATAATGATTATAATTTGTAATAAATAATATGAATTGTGTGGTAATCATTGATGAACGAACAAGTATACCATATTGTGTAATAAGAAGTAAAAAAATACTATCAGATGAAACATTAAAAGATTACACAAAACAATGGATGAATGAACATAATGATAATTGTTATTGGTCTAATTATCGTTATCTTATAATGAATATTAATGAAGCACCAAAATTAAAAAATGTATATTATGTATAAAATAATCGGTAAATACACATCAGCATTAGTTACTAATGATAATATTGAACAAGAAGCTGTTCAACAAATTCATAGTATTGTTAATTGTAAGGCTTATGAAGGATGTAAAATTGTAATTCAACCCGATTCTCACTGTGGAAAGGGATCTGTAATTGGTTTTTGTTCAACATTCGGTAAGTATATTGATCCTCGTACTGTTGGTGTTGATATTGGGTGTGAGATTTCTATGCATCTTTATGATAAGCCTATTCCTGAAGATAAATATGCCGAATTGAATCATAAGATTCTTAATGAGTGTGGTTGGGGATTCAATCTTTCTCCTAAGAAGATGTATGAAGATAAAGAGCTTTATAAGTTTATGTCAACTGAATTTAGAAAGGCCAAGTCAAGACATCCAGAAATTTTTGCAGAACTTCCAGATACAGTTACTGAGAAATGGGTAATGGATATGCTTAATCGTCTTGGGATGGATCCTAAGACATGGTATTATTCAATCAATTCATTTGGTGGAGGTAACCACTATTGCGAATATGATGTTAATGAAGAGAATAATCTTTATGGCATTACTGTTCATTGTGGTTCAAGAAACTTTGGTGTTAAGGTTTGTAAGTATTGGGAAAACAAGTCAAAAGGCGCAGCTCTTTCTAAAGCTGAAATGAAAGAATATACAGCAGAATTTAAGAAGAAATATATTGAGGAGCATGGACGAAAGAATATGGAAGGTTTTAAGGATGCTCTCAATAAACACTTGGATTCAAAGAAAGAAGGTCATATTGAAGGATTTTTAACTGGTGATAATATGATTGGTTATTTTTGTGATATGTTTACAGCAAGAACATATGCAAGATTTAATCATGTTATTCTTCATCGTACAATTGATAATATAGTTGCAAAGTATGGATGTAAGATGACTAAGGAAATTATATCTACACATAACTATATTGATTTTGATGAAGAAACACCTATCATTCGCAAAGGTGCAATACGAGCTTATGAAGGTGAAGAAATGCTTGTCCCATTTAATATGCGTGATGGTGTAGCAATTTGTGAAGGACTTTCAAATGCTGAGTGGCTTAATTCATGTGCGCATGGTGCTGGTCGTAAAATGTCACGTTCAAAGGCTAAGGCTAATGTATCAATGGATGAATTCAAAGAGTCAATGAAGAATGTCTATTCAACTACTGTATGTCGTGGAACAATTGATGAATCACCTATGGCATATAAAGATACAAATGAAATTAAGGATTTGATTCAGGAAACTTGTAAGATTAAGTTTATGATGATCCCAAAGATTAACATTAAAGCTGCAGATGGTGGTGATTGAATATCTCCACCATTTTTACTATATTAAATTATGAAATCACGAAAATATAAAGAACGATTAAGAAAGATAATAAAAATTCATCTTGATTGGCATCAGGGATTTACAAATGCTTCTCAGATAAAATATCTTTATGATGATTATGATTATTGGATGGCAAGAATTGCTCATAAGATATTACACCCAAAGACACAAGATAATTTTTATTTATAAATAAATATTTTTAATATAATTATGATAACAGAAGTAAAAGATATTAAAGGTGAAGACTTAAACATTGGTGATAAGGTTGCATGGGGTGATACAACAAGTTCTTATAACGCTGTAATAGGTTATGGAGAAATTGTTGATATGTGGAAAAAGCCTACGCAAACACATATTAAGGTGCGAGTAATAAAAGAAAGTGGATGGTGGCCTCATGAAGGATATATTAAGACATTTATATACCCACGAAACTATCATAATTTAATTAAATTATAAAAAAATATTTTTATAAACATAAATGCAAAACATAAGATGGGCCGCAATACAGCCATTGACTGGTGGTATGTATCTTGGTGCCGAAGAGGCTATAGGGCATCCTGCTGAATTTATTTTATCTTATCCACATCTTGCTGATGAGAATAATAATGAATTCAATTTATTACAATATTTGAAAAAACATAATCGCTGTCCACACTATTATACATTCAATCGTGGTATGTTTGATAGTGATAATAGCTTATTAGCTGAAATAAATCCAGAAATGCCAGAATATGCAAATTTGGATTTAGTTGTTGCTGTACCTGTTTGCTCAGGATTATCAATGTCTACAAAAGCATCTGATACAACAAAACAGTCACGCAATAACAATATGTTGTTTATTACAAAATATGTATTGCAAGTAATACATCCAAAAATATATGTGTTTGAAAATGCACCAACATTATTTGGACAGCGTGGTAAAGAATTAATCACTGAATTCAATAATCTTGCTATTGACAATTCATATTCAGTAATATATTATAAGACAGATACACGGCTGCATGATAACTGTCAGCTGCGTCCACGAACATTTGTAATTTTCATACAACACAAAGGTGATACACATTGTGAGCGCCCATGTGAATTTGAATATTATAATAATGCAATGACTCCGGAACAATTTTTTAAATCATTGCAAAACAATATTCAGCATAGCACACAAACAGAGCCAATCAATACATATGCACAAAATTATGTGATACTTGATTTTATGCAAAAAACATTTGGGTCAGCATGGTACGATAAACTTCCAACATGTAATATCATTGAATATTGTATAAAGAATAATTTATATGATAGCTTATTGGAATTTGCAAAAACATATGAAAATGAAGATATTCGTGAGCGTGCATATAATCATATAAAATATATAGGTGACACATTACATGCAGGTAAAAATCCATATAGCAATAGTTGTTCAGTTAGAAAAAATTATATGAAGGCTGTACAATTTCGTGCTATTCCTAATATGATTAATCCAATTACACACAAAACATGCAGCATAAGAGATTTGTTATGTATGATGGGTATGCCAACTGATTTTGAATTCTATGGGAATGACTTGGCAAAAATTGGCCAGAACGTTCCAGTAAAGACAGCAAAATTCATTGTTGAACAAGCAATACAGTCATATGAGAATTCAACAAAATCAACACAATGTGATACAACAGTAAATGTAATTTATCAAGATAATATTAAGCAAAAAACATTTGAAACTTTATTTTAAAAAAGCTATTTTATATATAAATTTGAACATTATTTAACACAATATGATTACAAAAATTGATTTTCCAGCAGCACCACGCAAAGCTGCAATTGTTACATTTGGTACGCGACTTACATTATACACAGCAGGAATTCGTAAAGTAGGATTGATTTATTTGCGTGAATATATCATGAATGTTCTTGGACGCACACAAGTAGATTATGTTTCAAAAAAATCTGGAAAAGAAGCAGAGCTTGATTATTATCGTGATATTCGTGATACTGACTTGAATGATTATGATGAATTGTGGATTTTCCATAGCCCATTTAATCCATTTGGTGGTGTATTCAAAGAATCAGCATTGATTACATTTGACAAAATGGTTGATTACAAAGGTGATGTAATATATTATTATGGAGATCCAAAAATGGGTCCATGGGATTTTGGTAAGTTCTTGGAATATAAAGACCGACAGGTTGGTTGGTCTAATTGTGGTGATATTCCATGTGATAATCCTGAAAGACCAAAATATCACATTTCATATGAAAGATGTCATGAATTTACTGATAAGATATTCAGTAAGATGATGTGTGCATTTGCTGGTAAAGATATGAATATGCTACATGAAAAGGTATGTACAGCACGCTCAAGACTTACATATAATAAATGGCATCCTGATTTGCGATGGTTTTTCTGTGACCTTCACGGTTATGAAGCAATCAATGAAGATTTAGATGATAAGCTAAAAGATGGTGATTTCAATGATAAAGAATATGATTTGATATATTTTGGAAACAACCGTCACAGTAATCGACTGCGTGTTATTGAAACACTATATGGAAATACAGATGAACTTCATAAGCTGTTTCTTGGATATGACCCACAGCTTGCAAATACAACAGTCATGAAATATGTTGACCATGATAAAATGTTTGATATGATGCGACGCTCATTTGCAACTGTTGTTTGTGGTGATATTGCACATAATGATAATATATGTACGCCACGTTATTATGAAGCAATGTTATGTGATTGTGTTGCATTTATATATGATAAATTTGATAGCAAGCGTGCATATATAAAAGATGAAGTGTTGCGTGACTTCTGTTATATTAGCACACATGATGAATTAGTTGAAAAAATCAATAAAATAAAAAATGATGAAGCGTTTTATCGTGATATAATTCGCCGACAGCGTGAAGATACGCTTTCACAATTACAACATTTAAAATATTAAACACATAAAATGAAAAGGTGGTCAACGGACCACCTTATTTATATTTATTTCGTTTACCTTTATTTGTCACACATATGTCAAGAATTTGTTGTAATTTATATATGTAGTCTAATTGTTTATCTGATGTTAAATTGTTATCAATGAAACTTACAAATTGTATTAAATGCTCATTAGGTATATCATGAACATACGTTTCAACTGTCTTGCGTGTTTTATCAGTTTTATATTTTACAAGTAATTCTATAAACCATTGTTTGTCTTGCTCATTATTCTCAAACCATTTGTCAAGAAGCCAAAATATATTTTCATCAAGCTCTTCGTTTATATATGTTATTAATCGTTTCATATTATTTATCATCCATTTTATAATATATTCCATAATCAGATGAATTAGATTCATGCTGTTGAAATTTTGCTGCTGTAAGTATTTTCTTCATAAAATCAGCGCGCTCATCTAAATATTTCTTGTCAAAATGATATACTATATAACTATTATGTTTTGAACAATATTCTGAAATTGTATTTAAAACATTTGCTCCTAATTCGATAAGCTGTTTGTCATCAATTGTATGTTCGAGTTCAAAAGCAATTAATTCATAATATTTTTTCTGTTCTTCAAGTACAAACATTGCAACAAATGGCATTTGATCTTTTGATATGTTCAATATTGAATATCCATAAAAATATTGTTTATCTGTAGCTTTTATTTCATTATCATCAATCAGTCTTTTGCGAATATTATAAAAACCACGCTTCTGTGTAACATCTGCTTCTTTTAATTTTGCAAAAAATGCTTCGCGAACTTCTGTTGTATTATTTATGCAACTCTCAAGTTTTCCACTGCTTATAACACCTTTGTCATTTATCTTGTCATAATTACTTGTTGATTTACTTGGGGCTATAGACACTTTTGATTTTGATGTTGAATCATCTAATCCAGACATACCGCGGTAATATCGTCCATAACCACCACTATATGATTTATCTTTTTTCTTAGCAACAAATAATTTCTTAAACCAATTTTTTATATTGTTCCATATTTTACCTTCATATAATTCAATATTATCATAGTAATATTGATCCCATAACAAATCTTCATTTATATAATCATTCAGATGTTTCATAATTTAATAATAAATATATCTTTATTAACATTTGATGTCTTAAGACCAATAAGTGTCATGTTTTTCTTCACATAATTATTTTGTGGTTGTGCAGCAATGCCTAGACAATTATTGCGATTTGTGTTATCTTTTAAATATGTTATAAAATCATTATACATTGCAGTAAGAAGTTCTTGTGAATTATTCACAATTTTTGCAACATCAATAAATAATAAGTTTGCATAACCACTAACAACCTGTGGTGAATCAGAAAACATAACACATCCAAGATAATATTGATAATATTCATTGTTATTATCTGGTAAAAAATATAGCAAAACATTAATATTATCAACATTCAATTCAAAAGTACCGTTTGGATTTAATATTTTTTCTGGTGTACTAATTGTATCAAATGTAAGCTGTGAGCCAAATAATTTGTTTTTTACAACTTTAAGTATATTTGGATCTTTGCAATCTTTTAATGAAATTGGAGATGTATATTTTCTCATTTGTGATGTATCAATATCACTGGCATTTGTGCTTTTGCTCTTTTGCATTGAATCATAAAGATTTGAAATGCGAACAAAATTCTCCTTTAGCTTATTATTTAATTTTTCTGCTCTTATGGCTTCAACAATATATTCTGATAACTTCTTCATAAATAAAAATAATTAATAGTAATGAAAGTAATCATAATATGTTAATATTGAAGACCAATATGTTGTTGTCTTATAATCACTTGATGATACTGTTATTTTTGTATTGCTGAAATTTATATTTGAAAATGTGTTTGCTGTTATTGTTGGTGGTATGACTCCTGCAAAATGTATTTCATCAATTAATCCAGAAAAACAGTAGTCGCCAATATATGCAACATTAGGAGGTATTGTTATTTTCAATGGATTATATGAATAGTTATTTTGCTGTTGTGTGTGAATATTTGAAAATGTATAACTTTCTATAGTATCAACTGAATCAGGTATTTTTATGCTTGTTAATTGTTCATCGTTTTGAAACAAATATTCAGACAATGTTGTTACACCTTCAGGAATTTTTATGTTTTTTACACCTGAATTTTTAAAACATGAGTCTCCTATAGTTTTTACAGAATCTGGAAGTTGTAAATTATGTAAACTTGTGCATCCATTAAAACAATTATTACTTATTGATATTAATGAATTTCCATTAAATGTTATTTCTGATAAACTTGAACAATTATCAAAACCTCCTAATGTTATAACTGTTGATGGTATATCAACAGATACCAAGCTTGTACAACTACTAAAACAAGATAAATATTGTAATCCTTCATGTAATTTCACTGATGTTAAATTAGTACAATGTGTAAAACAATTATTTAATATTTTAACTGTTTCAGGAATTTCAATATATGTTAAACCACAATTCAGAAATGCTTGATAACCAATTGTTGTAACACTATTTGGAATTATAATTGATTGTAATGATTGACAATCTTCAAATGCACTGTCACCAATGATTTTAAGAGAATTTGGAAGTATAATGTTTGTAAGATTATAACAAGAATAAAATCCATCAAATTTAATTTCAGTTATCGTGTTTGGAAGTGTTATTGATATTAAATCACAATATTCAAAAGCATTTTCTTCAATTGTTGTTATCCCTGTAAAATATCTGAATTCATCAAATATTTGTATATTTGAACTTGATAAATCAATTGATGTTACAGCTTCACATTCATGTTTTGTCAAATATGTTTGTGTTGATGGAATCCATCCTTTCTGGTGTGCAATTGTTATTAATTGTGAATTGCTTTCAGTGGTTGCAATTATCTCTTCTTTGCGATTATCATATCCCATGTGGCGCTTGTCATTCATGACAGATATTACAGGAATCTGATACGCTGATGATGATATATAATTTTTATATTCTGTTTCGTTAGCAAATATTTTTGTGTGCTTTGTCATATTAAATTGAATATCATTTCATAAAAATAGAAAAATAAGTTAAAAAAATATTCAATATTTGCTATTTTAATATATAAGTATATTTAAATAAAGACAAATTATGAAAGATTTTTTAAATAAACATTGGAAAAATATTGTTATCGTTATTCTTGTATTATTCTCATTAAACAAATGCACAGTATCATGTAACCGCGGAAATAAACTTAAACAGACAAATATTGAAATTATGCAGCGTGATAGTGTTATAACTGATATGAATGATACAATAAAACACTTGAAGGCTGAAATTCAGATATTAAATGAAAAGCTAACAGGTATACAAAATGTTGCAAATGCAAAAGATGAAGCAATACGCAATATAACTGAAGCAAAGAAAAACATTAATGTTACTGTTAATAGTAAGAAATAAATATAATTTAGATTAATATATGGAGGACGTTTTAAATCAACAGGGACCAAAGATAAATCCATTGAAATACCCAACAGAAGAATGTGATATGTGTAAGAATACAGTGTTCACACAAGGATATATATTCAAGCGCATACCTGGACTTGAAGTTGGAAATGGAACAGATGATGTGCTATATCCAATTCCTGTATATTATTGTGCAAAATGTGGCACAATATCACCAGTAGATCGTGAGGCACTTGAATTAGATAAAACTGATACAAAAACAAATTTAATATTGTAATTGATTGAATTTTTTAAATAATATTCTATTTTTAATATGTGAATAATAAATAAAAAAAATTTGAATATTATGTTAGAAGTTATTGGTGCAATGATTTTATTGTTTTTTGCAGTTATTGTGTTTGGAATAGCATTCCTTATACTTAAGGGATTATTCATTGCATTTGAATTTTTGTTTGACACAACAATTTCAGGATGCCTTGGCTGCATTGGATATTTTATTTTGGCATTTTTTGTTATAGGATGTTTGTTAGCAATAATTTAATATTATGATAGAAGCAAAAAGACCAACACGATTGAAACGAGTTAAAAAATATCTTCGGCATATATTGAATATGTCAGATGATGAATTAACTGAACACATGAAACAAAAATTCGATTGTTCAGCATCTCGTAATAATTTAATAAAATATTTTAACATTAAAATATAGAATTAATTTATTATGAAATACTATTTTTAACATATATCAAAAATTTATATATAATTATGAGTACAGCAAAAACAGATTTAAACAATTTAGTCAGCATGTTTGATGAATTGGATGAAACAGTTAAGAATTCACCAATCGGACAATTGATTTCGTCAGGTATTGATTTCATTAAGACATTAGATGAATATGGTGTAGGTGATGATGATACAGAAGAAACATCTTCATCAAGAGTAATTGAAATTGAGGATGATTTTGATGAACCTGATAGACATGTTTTGCCTTCTGAAAATCTTAATGATATTGATAAGAAACTTGAAATTCATAAAATTGTTAAGACATATGTTGATACAGAAATACGCCCATATGTTGAAGACAATATGACACAAGAACAGATATCTGATGCTTATGGTGCATTATATGAATTTGCATGTTGGATTATGAACAGATAAAAATATGCGTATGATGTAATAAATGCTTAAAGTAGATGATTTACAATCTCAATTAGAAGTTGCAATACGAAATACTGTAACACCAACAATTAAACAAATGGTGTTACAGTTAATGCCAGAAAAAACAAAAGAAGGTGATGAATTAGCTGAGCGCATATCACAAACTTTTGATGATTTAGTATCTGAGTCATTATCAACACTGATGGCTCAGGCTATTGATTATTATGTAAAAAATGCATCAATAACAGGTACTTTGATTACTGTTGGAAGCCCTGTTACACAAGTTGCAAATGTGTTTTCAATGCCAACACCAGTGCTGAATGGAGTGATTCCAAATACACTTGGAATTCACTAATTTTTTGTATATATAAATTTGAATTATTAACACTTGTATTACTATTTTAACATAAATAAAACAATTAATTTGAAAGATATTCCCCACAAATGTTATAAACATTGGGCAAATATATAAACATAAATTTATTAGTTATTTTAAACAATTATGACAGATTTTAATGAAAATGACATTTTGGGCTTTGATCCCTCACAACTTTCTGTGTTCAATGAACCAGAACAACACAAATCCGCAGGCAATCCTCACATATATACCACACGTCCTGCTGATTCTATTTCTGAAGATGGTATATATCGCGCAACAATTAAGGTAATTTACAATCCATTTGATTTCAAGCATTCTGTACTTGAGCAGCAGTCATATGCTATTCATGATGACCAGGGATGGCTTACAGTTGTTTCATCATTGACAAACAATGATAAGTCATGTCCTATTTTCACAGCATGGAAGAAATGCCATTTTGCTGAGGAAAAGTCACCACTGTGGCGTCAGGCAGCTCGTGAAGACCAGGGCGGTAAAAATTTGTTTGATAAACGCTTTGCTCGCTATGTGACTATTCAGGTTATTGAAGACAAGAACAAGCCAGAACTTGAAGGACAGTATTTGTTCTGGAAGCTTCCAAAGTCAGTATGGGACATCATCAATGCAAAAATGAAGCCATCAGCCGAATCAAAGAAGGCAGCTATTCCTATCATGGATTTCTTGTTTGGTCGCACAATTGATATTGAAGTAACACCTGGTCCAGATGATCCAAAGAATCCAGAGCGCAAGCAGCGTGAAACAAAATACATGGCTGAAATTTCAGAAGATTGTGTTGCATGTACAGCTCCTGACGGAACATCATTAATGACATCTGATGAAGAAGATGTACTTGATAAATATGTAACAGCAATGCGTGAAGTTTGGCGTACAAAGGATCCTGAAACTCGTGTTAAGCTCATGGCTGAAATTAATGCAGATCCTAACACTGCACAGTTGAAGACATTATATCACAAAGTACTTGATAAAATTAAGCAATTCTGTCCAAATCTTATTGAGGAACTCGGATATAATGAATGGTCTGATGCTGTTCGTGCTCGTGTACAAAAGTGGATTGATAATGTATTGGCATTAAAGGACCCAGCAGCTGGAGATACTGCTGTTCCTGAAACAGTTAATGATGTTGTAGATACATCTACACCTACAGTAGCACCAGAACCACAAGCTGTATCAAGTGCAACTGTTAATACAGATGATGATCTTCCATTTTAATTGATTTTTATTTAAGTTACTTTTCCTATAATGTTACAGGTATGGCTCAAAACATTTTTTAAAATGAGTCATACCTTTTTTATAAAAATTTTAAATATATGTTAAATTATTTCTATTTTGATATTAACACATACATTAATTAACAAATAATATGGGGAAATATATGGATGGAATATATTTAGATAAAATTATTGATAATAAATTAGGTACATATATTATTCGTACAGATAATCCGAAAAATTGTTGGACATCAAGATTTGAAGATTATTTAAATGAAAATGATGATACAAATACATCATTGGTAAAAAATTATTTAAATGATTATGAAAATGATGATAAAAATACATCAGTGATAAAAAAGCCGGATATAGCAACAGAATCAGATGCACCAATTGGAATTGATGCACCAATTGGAATTGATAATTGTGGAAATATAATAACTGTTAATCGAGAAACAAATATTCATGTTGATGCAGCCGATATTTCAACATCAAATAGTACAAGAATATATTTGTCACATAATGAAACATGTGATATAATTAAAAACATTTTTGAAAAGGATATGATACTTGATACACGAATAAAAAATTATATTGTAAATAAAATCAATACATATCGGACATTAGATGATGAATCATACAATAAATTTGCATAAATAAATAATTATAAAATATGGAAAACGAAACTTTAAAAACCGGAATGATAATGGATGTTGCATCAGAAAGTGCAGCAGTTGATGAACAGAAGCAGTCAATGCAAGATGCAATTATGAATAAGCGTGATATGGATGCATTAGCCCGCATGATGCCACGTCGTCCTCGCCAAATGATTCGTGAATATCGCCGTGTAGGTAGAAATGAACCATGTCCATGTGGCAGCGGAAAGAAATATAAGAATTGCTGTTTGCCAAGTGGTAAATATGAAAAACTTATACAAAAGCCAAGATAAAAAATATACATATATATAGAAATGCGAAATATTGAAGACCAAATAAATGAATTACCTGAAGAATTTGCCGAAGAAATGGAACGGCAGAGAAATGAACGCTGGGGTGATGTCTTCATATATCTTGCAAGAAAATATAAATGCGCAAAAGAAATAAAACAAATGCAAGATAATGGTGTGCCAATAATGGTTTTCTTGCGTTCATTTTATGATATGGGTTTTTTTAGCGGAGTTAATTTTGCATTAGACCCAGGTGAGCCATACAAACAAACTGATTATGAATATAAATATTAAATATTTATGATAGAACAAAAAAAATATTTGATTATATATCATCGCGAAGATAATGATGGTGTATTTTCTGCAGCAATTTTTTATGAATATCTGATTAATGAATTACATTATTCATTAGAAGACTTATGTTTCATTGGAGCAGATTATAATGAGTTAGCTAAATTTGCTAAAGAAAATCCTGTTAAACAACTTCATGAAGATTTTGAAAACATAATTATGACAGATATATCTTTTAATGATGTATCTTATATGCGAGCATTATGGAAAGAATTTGGTAGTCATTTTATTTGGTGTGACCATCATGCACCAATTATACGCGAATCAATTGCTCATAATTTTGACAATATTCCTGGTATTAGAGATACATCAAGATCTGCCATTCTTTGTGTTTGGAAATATTTATATGACCAATTTGATGAAGCGTACAATACAAAGAAAGTTCCTGAATTGTTGAGAATTCTTTCTGCTTGGGATTCATGGTCATATGAACGTGAAGGATATGAATTTGATTTTGTTCGTGATGTAAATAAAGGAACAACCATCATATATAATCTTGAATTGGGAAAAGCAAATAGTATTATTGGATTAATTAAGATGTGGCTTAAAGATGAAAGTAATATACTTAAAGATGTAAATTTGATTAAACAGCTGCATGACTATGGACATATCATTAATGACTATGAAGATAGAACAATGGAAAATATCATTAAGAATTCAGGTGATACTTCATGGGAAATCATAACCCCACATCACAATATTCATCAAGCATGTGCAATATTTCATCAGGGTGCTACCAATTCAACAATGTTTAAATGTCTAAATGGAACAAATATTAAACATGGATTAGTATTCAAGCATTCAAAAAATGGAAATTGGGTATTATCAATGTATAATATTAATGATGATTGTGATTTTCATTGTGGAGATTTTTTGAAAGAAAAATACAATGGAGGTGGTCATAAAGGAGCAGCGGGATGTACTTTAACTCAAGAACAATTTATAAATATATTAAAAGAAAAAAGATTATGATGATACAAGCAAAAGAAGCATTGTATAAATCTGAATTGAATTGGGCTATACAATTTGAATCATTAAATAAAAATATTACTGATATAATATATGATAAAATTAGTAATGCAGTTGCACATGGAAATACTTCAACTGAAGTTACTGTAACAATATCATCAGATGACATTATTGCAGATATTACAAAATATTTATCATATTATGGTTATCATTCAACTGTACAAATCATGTCATTTGATAAGAAAAACGATTCAAATAATATACAAGTTAATGTGTATATTAATTGGGCTGCATAAATATATACGTTTTACATAAAATGAATACAAAATATGACATTGGACAAAAAATATGTTTTATAGCTGATAATGCCTTGAAAATTGAAGAAATCATTAATATATCAATATATCGTAATTCAATAAAATACAAGACAATGAATTATGAATGTGAAGAAAGAAATGCATATGATACTCCACGAGAAGCAATAAATTCATTATTTGATTATGTGTATAATATTGATGCAGATACAGATGTGAATACAAATGAACAAAAAACACAAATGATTGTAGAATGAATAGATTAACTTTTTTAGCAAACCGTTATCAAACAGACAAAGGAACACAATATGGTGCTTGCCATGCATATACTGAAATATATGATAAATATTTTTCAGATATAAGAGATAGAGTTGAAAGGCCAAGAATACTTGAAATTGGTGTTCTTGATGGTGCATCACTTTCGATGTTAAATGAATATTTTGATTATAACTGTGATATTGTTGCATTTGATATTGAAGATAAAACACAATACATGTCTGAAAATGTTACAATATATAAAGGTGACCAAAGTGATAGTGTGTTTTTATCATGGTTAGTTAATTGTTATCAAAATGCAAAATTTGATATAATTATTGATGATGGTAGTCATTTTTGGAGACATCAGTTAATATCATTTTATTATCTTTCACACATACTTGCAAATAATGGCATATATATAATTGAAGATATATTCACAAGTGATATTCGCTACAGCACATGTGATGAAAATGATACAAATATATCATTTGATGATACTCCGATGAGTTTTCTAACAACTCCAAAACATACAAAATTATTGACTGAAGAACAAAATATTGAATTAAAAAACCGATTAAACACAGTCAATATATATCAGCGACGAAATGATTTAGTACAATATTCTATTTGGTTACATAATTGGTCAAAAACAGCAGTTATAACATTATTCAATACATAAAAATTTTAAAATTTTTTGTTATATAATATTTAAAAAACAATCAAAAAAATCATTAATATGTGTTATGTTTAAATATGTTTCACTTGTATAAAAGTGAAATTCAAAAAATAAATTCAAACAGTATAATATGAACGTAATAAAAAGAGATGGAACTGTTCAGGAATATTCTTTCATAAAAGTTACAGATGCTGTTACAAAAGCATTTAACTCGGTTGAACAGAATGTTCCTGATAAATTTTTAGAGCAGCTTAAAGAATCAGTTGAGCGTGTAATTATAAAGAACAATGGACGAGGAACACCAATTGAAGAAATACAAGATGTTATCCAAAAAGAATTAATCAAGCGTAATAAGTATGAAGTTGTTGAAGCATTCATTAATTATCGCCGTAAGCGTGAAGAAATTCGTGAACAAAAGTCAGACTTGATGAAGCAAATCAATGAAAAGCTTTCTGCAAGTAATGTACAGAATCAGAATGCAAATCTTGATGAAGAATCTTTTGGTGGTCGTCTTGGTGAAACTGCAGGTGTTGTTGCAAAAAATGTTGCATTAAAACAAATGTCAAAGACATCACGAAGAAATCATGAAAACAACATGGTTTATATCCATAAACAAATTGTGGCCTGTTACAGTAATGTAGCTTGAATAATCGTGTGAACCCATGTTAAAGGGGTGTGGAATTTAAAAATTCTGCTATCGGTATCAGTTAAATAAGGGAATTGATCTAACCACGAATACACTGACTAAGAAAACCTAAGGTCCAAAATATGGATAGCTGGAAATACCGAGCCAAATAAATTTAATTTTTTATGAATAATACAGCAGATAATAAATATTATATATATGCTTGGTACTATGTAAAAACAAATGAAATTTTTTATATAGGTAAAGGTTGTAATAATAGATATATTGATGTTGTACATTCAAGAAATAATTATTTCAAAT
>Ga0247611_10004921_pt1 | contig 18163 bp, 12 predicted proteins | sample 177DNAGHGhighgp2_FD_192422 | JGI IMG/M metagenome (GOLD analysis project Ga0247611, IMG submission 192422) | Sheep rumen microbial communities from Palmerston North, Manawatu-Wanganui, New Zealand - 1770 DNA GHGhigh gp2 | ecosystem: Host-associated > Mammals > Digestive system > Stomach > Rumen... | reverse complement strand
TGGGTGGTAAAATCGCAACTTTAGTTGTCATCGATAAAGAAGACGCTGAATTTGCTAAAGGATTAGCAATGCATATCGCTGCTAATGCTCCAAAGTATATTGCTGAGGAAGACATTCCAGCTGAAGTTATTGCTCACGAAAAACAGATCGCTTTCGAAAACATGAAAGAAGATCCAAAGATGGCTGGTAAACCAGCCCAAATGCTTGAAGGCATTGCTAACGGAAAGGTGAAGAAACTTCTCTCCGAATCCGTTTTAGGTTCTCAAGCATACTTACTCGATGGCGAAAAGAGCGTTGCTCAAGTCGCCAAAGAAAAAGGAATTAAGATTGTTAAATTCATTCGTTACTCTGTTGGTGAAGGAATCGAAAAACGTAAAGATAACTTCGCTGAAGAAGTCATGAAGGAAATTAAGTAATCAATAAAGGAGCCAAAAGGTGTATAAACGAATTCTCATCAAATTATCTGGCGAAGCTCTCGCTGGAAATAAAAGCAATGGAATTATTGACCCAGAGGCTCTTTTAAATATTTCCAAAGTTATTAAAGAAATTGCCCAAACTGGCACAGAAGTTTGTGTCGTGATTGGGGCCGGAAATATTTGCCGCGGTTCACTTGTTGAGAAGAGCGGAATCGAACGTGTGACTGGCGATAAAATGGGAATGCTTGGAACAATTATAAATTCGTTTGCATTAGCGAATTCACTCCAAAATCTCCAGCAAAATGCGGTTGTTTTATCTGCCGTACCAATGGAAACGTTCACTCCAACATTCTCAGAAGAACTCGCGGATAAGTATTTAAAAGAGAAGACTGTTGTCGTCTTTGGTGGAGGTACTGGAAAGCCATTCTTCACAACCGATACATGTGCTACTTTACGCGCCATTCAGGTTGGTTGTGATGCGATTCTAATCGCGAAGAATGGAGTCGATGGTATCTATAGCGATGATCCTCGCTACAACAAAGACGCCTACATGTTTAAGGAAATCACTTGCTCAGAAATCATCGCTAGAGATTTAAAGGTGATGGACCTAACAGCAGTGGAAATGTTAAAAGATCAAAACATTGATGTTCGCGTATTCAATATGCAAAACCCAGATAATTTCTTAAAGGTTGTGCGTAAAGAAGACGTTGGAACAACAATTAAGAGAGGATAAAAACATGGATGATATTACATTAGAATGTCAAAGCAGATTGCAAAAAACTGTTGAAGCCTTACGTGGAGAACTTGTTCTCATCCGTACTGGCCGAGCATCCCCAGCAATTCTTGACCGCGTTCAATGCGATTATTATGGAGACAAGATTGCGGTAAACCAAATCTCCTCAATCACAGTTCCAGAACCACGTCAGTTACTGATCAAACCTTATGACCGTAATGACATTAAGTCCATTGTTGCTGGAATCGCCGCCGCTAACCTTGGTGTTAACCCGGTCAGTGAAGGTGATTGCATTCGTATTACTTTCCCACCATTAACTGAAGACACACGTCGTGAGTTAGTTAAGAAAGCTAAAGCGACTGCTGAAAATAGTAAAGTCGCCGTGAGAAATGTCCGCCGTGAATACATTGACTTTGTCAAAGAAGCCGATGATATGACGGAAGATTATCAGAAACGAGTTCAAGAAGAAATTCAAAAAGTCGTTGATGAAGCCATCGAAAAAATCGATCAAATTCTCGCGGAGAAAGAGAAAGATATTCTCTCAATCTAATAAGGAGGGTAATTCCTCCTTTTCTTTTAGAACTTTTTCAATTCTTTATTTATTGTGCTTTCGTATGCGTATATAATATGACGTATGAAACGCGAGATTGAATTAAACAAGCCAATTACCCATATTGCTTTCATTATGGATGGTAATGGACGTTGGGCAAAGTCACATGGTTTACCACGTACTTTAGGCCATAAAGAAGCTTGTAATCGAATTATTGAAGTCTTTGACCATTGTAAAGACTATGGAATTAAAGTTGTTTCCTTTTATGCCTTTTCTACAGAAAACTGGAAGAGACCAAAAAGTGAAATCGACCATCTTTTTAAATATTTAGAGACTTTCTTTAAAAAAGAAATCGACCACTTAGTTCGTGATGGAGTTCGTGTTGTTTTATCCGGAGATCTTTCTCGTCTTCCAGAAAAAACACAGAAAACTTGTTATAAGGCCATTGAGATGACCAAAAATAATGACACCTATGTCATGAACATTTGTCTTAACTATGGTGGTAAAGAAGAAATCACTCGCGCCGCTAGACAAATCGCTGAAGAAGTTAAAGAAGGTAAGCTTCAAGTTGAAGATATCAATGAACAAGTTTTCGAAAATCATCTTTATACAAGAGGTCTTCCAAACGTTGATTTACTTGTCCGCACCTCTGGTGAAGAACGTACAAGTAACTTTCTCCCATGGCAACTTGCCTACGCCGAATTTGTCTTTACTAAAGTACATTGGCCAGATTTCAAACGTGGCCCATTTGTGGACTGTTTAAAAGAATATAACAATCGTAACCGTCGATTCGGAGGTTTAGATAATGATAAAAAATAAACTATCCCAAGAACAAAAGCATTCCATTCGAGTTCGAACAATTACCGCAGCTGTTTTAGTTGCTTTTCTTGTTCCAGCAATTATATTTGGAAGCATCTACTTTGTTGCTTTATCAGTGATTATTGCTGTAGCTTTTGCTTATGAAAGTGTTCATATCACAAACCTTGATGGAAAAACTAGAAAGTTCGCTTTCGTAATCATCATTATTTTGCTTTTAGCAACATGTTATTATGTAATATTACGTAATTACATTGATGCAGTAAAAGATGCTGAGCGAATTGATTTCGCCAACTTCTTTACCGTGAACTTCTCCGAACTGAAGATCTCTGAGATGTTACTTTTAACCTCGGCTGCGGTGCTCTTTATTGTTTCGTTCTTTAGCCGCGAATTTACAATTCGTTATGTCTTCTATTTCCTCTCGATGATTGTTATTTTATCGTTAGGAATTCAGTCATTGCTCTACTTACGTTTTACTCCATTTATGAAGTTTGAAGCGGTTGGAACAATCATCACTGAAGACTCGTTTATCTATGGGCAATCTCTTGAATTAATTGGCTACGTGATTGTTGGCGTTTGCGTCAACGATATTGGAGCATTCTTTGTTGGCTTAAACTTTGGTCATCATAAGATGGCCCCAGAAATCTCCCCAAAGAAAACTTGGGAAGGTGCGATTGGTGGAATTGTTATTTCCTTTGCTGTGACCTTTACATTCGCAATGATTATGGCCGCCGAAGGATTACCACTTCTTCCACAACTTGATTTAAACCATTGGTATTGGATAATGATTGTATCATTACTTATTCCATTCTTTGGTGATATTGGAGACTTCTTCTTCTCCTCGATTAAGAGAAGTTTTGGAGTGAAAGATTTTTCTGCCATTCTTCCTGGACACGGAGGAGTTTTGGATCGTCTTGACTCGCTCATCTTCGCTAGTGGCCTTGTCTCTGGCTTAATCGTCTTAATTCAAATGATTGAAAAAGTAACAGCTTAATATGAAAAAAGTTCTTTTGCTTGGTGCCTCTGGATCAATTGGAACTCAAACATTAGATATCATTCGTGATTATCCAAACGAATTTGAGTTAGTAGGTTTTTCTGTTGGCAAAAATCTTGAAAAAGCAAAAGAAATTCTAAAAGAATTTAAGACTGTTAAATATGTTTGTATTCGTGATAAGAAACACGCTAAAGAACTTAAAAAAGAATTTGGTGCTCGTGTCTATTCGGGAAAATGTGGTTTGAACTGTTTGATTCATTCAACTGATTTTGATCAATGCGTTGACGCCCTTGTTGGCTTTGTTGGTCTTGAACCAGCGATTCGTGTCTTAAAGAAAAATAAAATTCTTTGCTTAGCAAATAAAGAAGCTCTTGTTGCTGGTGGAACAATCATTAACAAACTTCTAAGCGAAGGAAAAGGAAAGCTGTATCCAATTGATTCTGAACATGTTGCTCTAGCAAAGTGCTTGTCAAAATGCGATATGAAAGATGTTAAGTCTTTAATTATTACTGCTTCTGGTGGAGCGCTTCGCAATGTTGAAATTAGTGATCTAGCTAAGCAAACTCCAGAAGATGCTTTACGTCATCCAACTTGGAAAATGGGCGCAAAAATTACCATCGACTGCGCCACGATGATGAATAAAGGTTTTGAAATTATTGAAGCCTATTATCTATATCACTTTCCATTAAACAAAATTAGAGTTCAAATGCATGATGAATCTTTGATTCATTCTGCAGTGGAATTAAATGACGGAACATTAATCGTCGATTATGGAAAACCAGACATGCATGAACCAATTAAATGGGCCATGTTTGAAGGAAAGAGTGAATACAAGGTTTACACTGTGAAGTCGCTTTCTGAATTCAAAGATTGTCACTTCCACGACTATGATTATAAACGTTATCCATGTACAGAAATTGCCAAACAAGCTTTGCTTGAAGGTGCGTCTAAGATGATTGCGTTAAATGCAGCAAACGAAACAGCAGTGTACCGTTTCTTAAATCACGAAATTGGATTTTTAGATATTGCCAAATTTGTTGGCAACAAAGTTGAACAGCAAAAATTGATTCGTTATCCATCACTTTGTCAGATTAAACGAATTGATCGAAAGGCTAGAAAGGTGAATTTATGAGCGCTTGGGATTGGATTGTATCCGTTATTCTCTTTATCATTTCGCTTAGTGCGTTGATTACGATTCACGAACTTGGCCATTTTTCCATGGCTAAGCTTTTCAATGTCTACTGTTCAGAGTTTTCGATTGGTTTTGGACCAGCCTTACTTCATAAGCGTAAAAAAGGTAAAGAAACATATTTCTCTATAAGAGCCATTCCATTTGGAGGTTATGTGGCGATGTATGGAGAAGGTGCCGAGTTAGAAGAAGGCGTTGTTGTTTCTGAAAATCGTTCTTTAGAAGGAATTAAGAAATGGAAAAAATGCATCATCCTTGTGGCTGGAGTTGTTTTAAACGCTGTCCTTGCATTTGTGTTGATTGCTATTTCTAACTTAGCGTTCCCACGAATTGTCACAACCAAGTACGCTTCAATTACTAAAGGTAGTGTTGCTGCTTCAGTTTTACAAGAAGACGACTTAATGAAGTCTTATCACAATAGCTACATCTCATACGAATATAAAGATGACAGTAAAGTTATCCATGCCGGTCAGTTCTACGTCATCGACAATTCGGCTGAAATCGATGGGGATAAGTATGTTTTAGGCTATGCTCCAACAGGCACAAAATACTACACAAAATTAGTCGATGGATTAAAGATTTATCCAGCAATTGCTGGTGAAAATATCGCTAAAGTGAAAGAAGATGGCTCTTATGAAGTTATTAATAAATCACTCTTTGATGCCTACTATGCTGTCGATGGAGGAATCAATCCAGAAGCGCTGTATGCAAACTTCACAGAGAAGACATATTCACCATTTGAAGGCAAGTCTTTTGATGCACATCTCCACTTTGTTCGTTATAACTCAGAGACAGAAAAATACGATATCAACGTGGACTTTACTCCAACGATTGAAGCAGTGAAGGATGGCGATAACTACATTTGGAAAGATGTCGGTTTATCCTTTAAGACAATGAATGATAAGAACTGGACCTTTGGCGATAAATGGAAACAAACATTTAAAGACTATGGAACAGCCTCAATCGCTGTCTTTAAAGGTATTGGAACACTCTTTACTGGCGGAATTAAAAACATGTCCGGTATTGTCGGTATCTTTGATATGACCGCGAACCTATATGGTTCTTATACATTCGCGACATATCTATATTTCTGGGGCTTAATTAGTGTTAACTTGGCCATTTTTAACTTGTTACCATTCCCGGGATTAGATGGTTTTGCCTTACTAATCACGATTATTGAAGCCATCACCCGTAAGAAAGTTCCTACTAAAGTAAAAGGCATTATGTCTGCAGTTGGCTTAGTCCTCTTATTTGGATTAATGATCACCATTGTGGTGCTTGATATTATCAAATTGGTGTAAACGTATGAACGACAAGATGAGACGATTTTTAGGTTCAATCGGGATTAATAATCTCGAACGTTTTGACTTGGACTTTGATCTTGTCACTCGTAATCCATTTAAACACGAACAAGTTGACATGTTAGTCGTAAAAGACACTCCATGGGATTTTGAACTGCTCGAAGAATTCCAACATGGTCTTGAAACAGTTCAGTATCCATATGACTTAAAATTCTCCTACAAGAAGAAACCAACCGTTCAAGATGCAATTAAGCTTTTTCCTGATTGGCATCGTGTGCATAATCGTTTTGCTTCTGATCATGTTTTAGAAGAAAAAGATGGCGCAATTCTCTTTGTCTTTAAAACAGATGAAGAAAAGCAAAATAACCAGCAAATTTTGGATGAATTTAAAGAATTCCTTAATTTTTTAAGTTATCGTTTTGAAGTTTTATCCGAGGTTCGCTTAGAAGAAAAAACTACTCCAAATGTCTCTCAAAAAGTCTTAGAGAAAATGGAAGAAAAAGCGAACAAAGTCTACGAAGAAGAAATCGCTGAAAACGGTGATGAGGAAGAAGATTCCTACTACAAGAGTTCGGAAATGGTGGAGGAAGAGGAAGAAGAAAACGCTCTTAAGGCTTATGAAGAGCAATACATTGAAACCTTAAAGAACAATATCTCTCAACTTAAAGACCTTGGAAAAAACACCAAGAAGAACAAAACAAATAGCGATTATGATCCACAGGCTTGGAGAGACACAATTCCATTTAAGAAATATACTGATTTTTCTTTAATCAAAGAGGATAGCGGAAACGTCGACATTACTGGCGAAGTTTTCGGTATCGATAAAATCCGTACTAATTTCTTCGGAAAAGCTGTTTGTCCGTGTGGCTTAGGTAATGGAAAACAAGCGATTAACATTCGTATTGTTGAAAACAAACATACCAAAGTGGAAGACATTGAGAAGCTCAAAAACTCGATGTACATCCACATTAAAGGTTATGCGGAAGCCGACAAGCGTAGCGGCCAAGTTTCTGTTACAGCACGTGGTTTTGAAATTGTTCCACCTCCAGCAATGAGAGGCGACGAAGAAGAACAAAAGCGTGTTGAATTACATTTACATACCAGAATGTCTGTCATGGATGGCGTTTCATCTATCACTGAATACTGCAAACTTGCTAAATCAATGGGTCACAAAGCAGTAGCTGTTACTGACCATGGTGTGGTGCAATCCTTCCCAGAAGCACAAGATGCCCAAAAGGAAACTGGAGTCAAAATTCTTTATGGTTCTGAACTCTACATGGTTAACGACGAACTCCCATTCGCTTTAAATCCTCAGCCAATTCCATTAAGAAATACTGCTTATGTTGTCTTCGACTTAGAAACAACAGGTCTTTCTAAAGAATATGATCGTATTACTGAATTCGGTGCGATTCGTTTTGAACATGGAAATATTGTCAAAACAGAGGACTTCTTTATTAATCCTTTAATCCCAATTCCACAAAAAGTCCAAGATAAAACACATATTACACAAGCCATGGTTAACTCTGCACCAACGTTTGAGGAATGTGCTGACCGAATCATCGATTTCTTTAAAGATGCAATTATCGTTTCTCATAACATCACATTCGACCTTGGCTTTATCAATGCTTCCTTAATTCGTATGGGAAGAGAGCCAATCAATCCACCAGCGATTGATACACTTTCCTTATCCCACTATATGTTCCCAGAAGCCGGTTCCCATCGTTTAGGCTCTCTGTCTAGAAACCTCGGTATCCAATCTTATAACGATGAAGAAGCCCACCGTGCTGATTACGACGCGAAAGTCTTAAATGAAGTCTGGTTAGCTATGCTAAATCGTCTAACTGAGGAGAACATGAATCTTAAACATTCTGACTTAGCGGAGATTAAAACAACTGAAGCGATGCTTAAGCATATTCGTCCAAGTCACATTAACTGTTTAGTCAAAGACGAAGATGGTTTTAGAGCGTTATATGAACTTGTTTCACTATCACACATTAAATATTTAGCTGATGTTCCTAAGACCCCAAAAAGAGAAATTGCTCGTTTACGTGAACACCTTTTACTTGGTTCAGCATGTTGCAATGGTGAAGTCTTTGACGCGGCTCGCACAATGACGAAAGCTGACCTCAAAGAGGTGATGAAATTCTATGATTTTATTGAAGTTCAACCTCCAGAGAACTATCGTCACTTAGTTAACCTTGGTAGCATTGATAGTTTTGACGAAGTGAAGAAGTACATTAAGGACATTGTTGAATGTGCTGATGAAATCGGAAAACCAGTTGTTGCGACAGGTGATGTCCATTATCTCAATCCTGAAGATAAGATTACAAGAGATGTCTACATCTCTGCAAAAGCAGTTGGAGGAAAACTTCACCCACTTCACATGAGAGACACCTCTCTTGAAGCGCCAGACCAATACTATCGAAATACCAAAGAAATGCTCGATGCCTTCTCCTTCTTAGGCAAGGAAAAAGCTTTTGAAATTGTTGTTACTAATACAAACAAAATCGCTGATTCAATTGGTGAATTTAAACCAATTAAGAAAGACTTACATCCACCAGTTATTGAGGAAGCACCAAAGATTTTGCGTGATACTTGCTATGCAAAAGCACATGAAATCTATGGAGATCCACTTCCTGAAGAAATTGAACAACGTCTCGAAAAAGAACTTTCCGGTATTATTGATAACGGTTATTCCGTTACCTATTACATTGCTCATGAAATCGTTCGTCGCGCTAATGAAGCTGGATACGTGGTTGGTTCACGTGGTTCTGTTGGTAGCAGCTTTGCTGCTCATATGTTTGGAATCACTGAAGTTAATCCACTTAAACCACACTATCGTTGTCCAAAATGTAAACATTTAGAATGGATTGATGATCCAGAAATCTACTCCGGTTATGACTTACCAAACAAGAAATGTCCTGTTTGTGGTGAACCTTTAGTTGGAGATGGACAAAACATTCCATTTGAAACATTCCTTGGTTTTAACGCAGATAAGATTCCTGATATTGACTTAAACTTCCCAAGCGACTATCAGAAGCGCGCCTTTGATAGTACAAAGGATATTTTTGGTGAAAACAATGTTTTCCGTGCCGGCACAATAGAAACCGTTGCTGATAAAACAGCTTTCGGTTATGTCCGTGGATATTTTGAAGAACGCGGTATTGATCCAAGTACAATTCCATCGTCATATATCGCTTACTTAGCAAGTCATGTCGCGGATACCAAACGTACAACTGGACAACACCCAGGTGGAATTATGGTTCTTCCAAAAACATGCAATATTTATGATTTCACCCCAATTCAATATCCAGCTGACGATAAAGAATCAGATTGGTTAACAACTCATCTTGATTATCGTGCTCTTCACGATGCCTTACTCAAACTTGACCTTTTAGGTCATGTTGACCCACTAGCCCTTCGTTTAATGACCGAAATGACTGGTCTAAAAATGAAAGATATTCCTCTAAATGATAAGAAAGTCATTTCATTATTTACGACCGATAAAGCTCTTGAAAGAAGTGGTAACTACTTAAAGGTTCGTAATGGTGCCTCCGGTTTACCAGAATTCGGTACCGATGTCTGTCGTGACATTCTTTTAGGCGCTCAGCCAAAATCATTTGCTGATCTTGTTGCTGTTGCTGGTCTAGCCCATGGTACTGACGTCTGGCAGGGTAATGCTTCTGAATTAATTAAGCAAGGTCACACTATTCGTGAAGTTATTGGATGTCGTGATGACATCATGACTTACTTAATTAAAAAAGGTGTCCAACCAAAGACTGCGTTTAACACGATGGAATCTGTTCGTAAAGGACGCAAGATTCCAAAAGAAGCGGAAGAAGCTCTAAGAGCTTGTAATGTTCCTGAGTGGTACATTGACTCTTGTAACAAGATTAAATACATGTTCCCGAAAGCCCACGCTGTCGCCTATGTTACAATGGCGGTCCGTGTTGGTTATTTTAAACTTTATTATCCTCTTGAATTTTATGCTGTTTGGTTCTCTGCACGTTGTAAACAATACGACATTATCCCAATGCTTGGAGGTAAGGAAGCGATTATTCAACGTTACGATGAACTTAAAGGTCGTAAGAGTAAACATGAAAAACTTTCTCCAAAGGAGACAGACATTTTAAAGATGCTTACCGTTGCGATCGAAATGACTGAACGTGGATATAAGTTTGAAAAAGTTGATTTATATAAATCCAAAGCAGATGAATTTATCGTTGATCATGAAAACAAATCTTTGATTTGTCCTTTCACGGTCATTGATGGATTAGGCTTAGCTGCTGCTGAAAGCGCTGTTGAAGCTCGCAAAGACGGTCCATTCTCTTCTATAGAAGATCTTCTTAAACGAACCAAACTCTCTTCAACAAACGTCGAAGATCTGAAAAAGATCGGAACCTTGGATGGATTAGGTGAAAGTGACCAAATGTCACTCTTTGAGTTTGGTTTAGATTTATAATCGGGGCGTAGCACAGTTGGTAGTGCGCTTGGTTCGGGACCAAGAGGTCAGGGGTTCGATTCTCCTCGCTCCGACCATATTTGCGGCCATAGCTCAACTGGATAGAGCACCTTCCTCCTAAGAAGGGGGTTGGACGTTCAACTCGTCTTGGCCGCGCCAGAGCCTCAAAAATCTTGGGGCTTTTTTCTTTACTTTTTAATTTTTAAAAGATAATATAGTTAGGCACCTGGGTCTGTAGCTCATCTGGGAGAGCGCCTCCATGGCATGGAGGAGGTGGCCGGTTCGAGCCCGGTCAGATCCACCAAAATGAAAGAAATCACCGAGAATTACGGTGATTTTTCTTTATACGTTTATTTGAGAATAAAGTTTTGATAATATTTAAAAGATGTTTAAGCAAGACTACCTTGAGAAAAAGAGAATCGAATTAGAAGAAAAGAAACGTTACCACGCTTCTTATTTAAAAGCATACGAAGTTGACCTCAAAAAGAAGAATGATCCAGAGGTTAAAGAAAAACTTCAGAGAAAAGCTGAAAAATTTGCAAATCAAGAAAAACGCTTCTTAAAGAAAGCCGAAAGAACCAATACGGCGGTGAAGAAACGTGTCTGGGAAATTGACTTCTTTAGAGCCGGGGTCATTTTCGGAATGCTCATTGATCATTTAATCCAAGATTTTCGAATATTTTTCCCATCCATTTTTGATAATGATGCCTATTGGGGAAATTCATTCCTAAGCAACGCTTATACAAATGCTGGTGTTTATACGGGTAGCGACTTTAGATGGATTATTCGATTTGTTGGAATCATCATTTTAGCTTTGCTAATTGGTATCAATACACATTTCTCAAAGAACAATTGGAAGAGATGTCTTGTTCTCTTTGTTTTTGCAACAATCATTAATATTTTCTATGCCGTATGCGCCACTAAAGGCGTTTTAGGCTACACAATCATGAACATTATTATGGCGTATGCGTTATCGCTATTTGTGTTTTGTTTGTTCGAACTGGCGTTTAAACGATTTAAAAAAGCTTGGAAATGGATTTGTCTTGGAACAGCAATTGTGATGTTTGTTGCTTGGGGATTTATTCGTTATAACAATCTTCTAGGTCCTGGTGCTCCATTAGATAATACTTTCTTCGCAATCTTTAATAATGCTTCATCACGAGTTGAGAAATTAGAATGTACAATTGGTGAACTTACCTTTGGTAACTGGATTGAAGTCATCGTTGGAATTAAACGTTTTGGATCAGAATGGATTGGTATGTTCCCAATTGTTGGTTACATTTTCCTTGGTTCATTTATCGGTCAAACTGTGTACGCCAAGAAACAATCACTTCTCCGTTTCTTTGATAAGGAAGGCGAAGTCACTACAAATGAAAAAATGAATCGTGCAACGGCGCCATTCTTATTCTTTGGTCATCATACCGCTCTAATCTACATTTTCCATCAACCTATTTACACAATCATTGCATGGATTGTCTTTGGACTATTTATGGGTATCCCACCTATTTTTTAAATAAGAATTAATAAATTAAAAGGATTGAACTATAATTTGATGTATGGCGAACGAAAAAGAATCACTTGGCATGAAATTCTGGATTATTGCTGGTAATTGCGGTGTTGGAGCAATAGTTTTTGGACTCCTTTCGCTATTTGCTGGTTTAAAAATGAAAACATTTAATGAAGGCGGAAAAGAGAAACTTGCTTCACAATATTCTACATATTTTTGGATTTTTATTAGTATTGCAGTTGCTGCTTTAATTGTTGGTATTGTTTTCATGGTTTTAGCGTTAATAAAAAATAAAAAAGAACCAGCAAAAGTTGTAAATAAACCAAAAATTGCTGGTGAAAATAAAAAAAGAGAAGTCTTTGTTGTTGCTGGTGCAATTATTAAAGAAGGTTATGTTTTTGCTGCTCAAAGAGGCAATAAGGGTGAGACCAAATTCAAATGGGAATTCCCTGGCGGAAAGATTGAACCTGGCGAAACACCTCAGGAAGCTTTGGCTCGTGAACTTGAAGAAGAACTTAAAATCAAAGTTAAAGTTTATGAACGCATCACAAACATTGTCGATGAGTATCCAACACAGATTCTTCATATTGATACATATCGATGCGAACTCTTAGAAGGTAATCCAACATTAACCGAACATATCAATATGGCTTGGTCAAACAAAGAAGAACTCGATCACCTTGAATTCTCACCTGCTGATAAGCCGACTTTAGAGAAAATTAAGAAACTTTATTTATAAGTTTTAAATTAGTGTATACTTTACCCAACGCAGTGGTGGCGGAATTGGTATACGCGTGGGTCTCAGAAGCCCATCCCGATTCGGGTTGCGAGTTCAAGTCTCGCTCACTGCACCCTAAGAAACGCCCACGTGGTGAAATTGGTAGACGCAAAGGACTCAAAATCCTTCGGAGAAATCCATGTCGGTTCGAGTCCGACCGTGGGCACCCAAAACGGAGATTGTATTCAATCTCTTTTTTTGTTAATTAACACAAACATTTAAGTTTTTTCTCTAGCAATTCACAATTAAAGTGTTCAAAAGGAAAGAAAAAACTTTACTCATTTATAATTTCTATATAAAATTATCGTGCTTTTTTAAAAGTGAGGTTAGAACATGGATTTATTTTCAAAGTATAAAAACCCATTGCTTGAAATGGCGCGTAAGGAAGGAATCTATCCATATTTCCACGAATTACAATCCAGACAAGCCCCAGAAGTGGTTATGGAAGGCCATCGTATTATTATGCTTGGCTCAAATAACTATCTTGGATTAACCGAAAATCAAAACGTTATTAATGCTGGAATCAAAGCTCTTGAAAAATATGGTTCTGGTTGTTCCGGTTCCCGCTTCCTTAATGGAACTTTAGATTTACACAAAGTCCTTGAGAGAGAAATTGCTGAATTCTTACACAAAGAAGACTGCGTTACTTTTTCAACTGGATTCCAATCCAATTTAGGAATTATCTCTGCCTTAGCTGGTTTCGGTGATTACATTTTAAATGACCGCGAAAACCACGCTAGCATCTATGATGCTTGTAAATTAAGTTATGCAAAAGTCTTAAGATATCGTCATAGTGATATGGAAGATCTTGAAAGACAACTTCAAAGCATTCCTCAAACAGCAGGCATTTTAATCGTGACTGATGGCGTCTTCTCTATGAGAGGCGACATTTGTAAGCTTCCAGAAATTTGTGCATTAGCAAAGAAATATGGTGCTCGTGTCATGGTTGATGATGCTCATAGCTTAGGCGTTTTAGGCGAAGGTGGTCGTGGTACAGCTTCATATTTTGGTCTTGAAGATCAAGTTGATGTCATCATGAACACATTCTCTAAATCTCTTGCATCCATTGGTGGATGTATGGCTGCTTCAAAAGAAGTTTGTGACTATGTTCGCCACTGTTCGCGTCCATTCATCTTTAGTGCGTCCCTTACACCAGCCTCCTGTGCTTGTGCGCTTGCTGCATTAAGAGAACTTAAAGCCCATCCAGAAATGGTTTCAAGATTAAATGAGCTGGGTAACTATTGTCGAAAAGCTTTCCAAGATCGTGGACTCCACATTGTGGAAGCTTCTACTCCAATCGTTCCTATTTATACATACACTCCAAAGAGAACATTTATTATTGCTCAAAAACTTTTTGCTAAAGGTGTGTATGTTAACCCGGTTGTTTCTCCAGCCGCACCTGAAGGCGAATGTTTATTACGTGTTACCTTAATGGCGTCACATAATGAAAAACTCATTGATGAAGCAGCCGATATTATTGCTGAAGTTGTAAATAATGAAAAAACAGAAGATTAAGGTCGTCGTTATTACAGGTGGTTCAAGCGGTATTGGCCTAGCCACAGTCAAAAAGTTTGTCTCGAAAGGACACATCGTTTACGAATTGTCCCGTTCAGGCAAATCTTTTGACGATGTAAAACATATCTTCTGTGATGTCACCCAAGAAGGAACAGTTAAGTCTGCGATTGATCAAGTAATTGCTGAACAAGGACACATTGATGTTTTAATCAATAACGCTGGTTTTGGCATCTCTGGACCAATCGAATTTACTAAGACTGAAGACGCTAAAAAGCAGTTTGATGTAAATTTCTTTGGTGCATTAAATGTGGTTAAAGCGGTGGTTCCTCATATGAGAAAAGAGCAACGTGGGCGTATTGTCTTTGTTAGTTCTGTTGCCGCCGTTTTTTCGATTCCGTTCCAATGTTTCTATAGTGCCGCTAAAGCCGCAATGAACTCATTAACTTTATCTTTAGCAAACGAACTTCGTCCATTCCATATCACGGTGTGTGCCCTCATGCCTGGTGACGTGCAAACTGGTTTCACAGCTGCACGTGAAAAGAGCGTGGAAGGAAGCGAAGTTTACACTCGTTTAGAGAAATCTGTGAGGACTATGGAACACGATGAAACTCATGGTATGTCTCCAGACAAAATGGCGAAGAAACTATACAAAATATCCAGCAAATCACGGATAAAACCACTTTATGTTGGTGGTGGAAAGTACGCTTTCTTCTGCTTCTTAGCCAAGATTTTTCCAACCCGTTTCTTTAACTGGGTTGTCGGAAAACTTTATTAATTGATTTACCCTCTAAAAATTTCAAAACTAAGTATTGAAATATCGACCGTAATCATTTAATATAATCAAGCCCTCTGCCGTCATAGCTCAGCAGGTAGAGCAACTGTCTCGTAATCAGTAGGTCGATGGTTCAATTCCGTCTGACGGCACCAAAATCCCATGGGTGTTTAGCTCAGCTGGGAGAGCATCTGTTTGACGTACAGAAGGTCAGGGGTTCGAGCCCCTTAGCACCCACCAGAATATAAAATCTCCAGTGTTCGCTGGAGTTTTTATTTTTGCTTTTCGTCTGTGCGTGTTATAATGTGTATACGAAAAGGTAGGTTTTTTCTTATGAAAGTGTTGAAGATTATCTTAGCCATCCTAATTCCAGTAGCTGTGGTTGCTGGCCTTTTGCCAATGATTTATCCTCTTGTCTCACCAATCGAGAGAAGTGAATTTGATTTTGGCGAATTTATTAAGGGATTCTTTGAAGTATTTAAAGATTTCTCTACTTACATGGATGTTTATGGTTTCCCATTAGTGATTATGCTTGTTGCACCAATCGTTGGTGCTGCATTGCTTGTCCTTTGGATCGTGTTTGGTGCGATAAAGAAACGTTTCATTGGTATCTTATTTGGATTCATTGCTGTTATTGTATTAACCTTTGGCGCATTAGGCGTCTTCCTCAATGTCTCATTTGACATTGCTCAAAAATCATTCGAACTTGAAGAAAATGGTGGCTATGCCATTATGCCATATATTGAACTTGTCGCAATTCTCCTCTTTATTGGAGCATTTGTCGTCCATGTTCTTATTATGTTTAAGGCCGCGAAAGCTCGTAAAGAAGCGAAGAAAGCTGAAAAAGCAGCACAAGCTTCAAGAGGCGCTTTTGATCCAGACTTCGAAGTTGATTATGATGATCTTCCACCATGCTTATTTGAAGAAACTCCAAAGTATCGTGAACCAGAAATTATCAAGCACAAAGTTACTCATGTTACCCGTGGTGAAAACCACATCTTAAAAGGTCACTATGTCCGTGATGATGAAATCGATGCTATTCTTGCTGCTAGTAACTATCGCCACGAAGATGAAATTCCAGAAAACATTCTTTCTCTTCTCGATGAGAAACATAAAGCTGAAGAACAAGGAGAAATCCTCCCAATGTTCGATCCAAATTTTGTTCCATCTAAGGATGACGAAGTTGTTTACACCGATGAGGAACTTAGAATTATTGAAGCACTCCGTAATCAAAGATTAGGTGTTGAAGAGGCTCAAGAAGAACCAGTTCAACTCGCTATCTTTGATCCAGAATTCGTTCCACAAGCCGAAGAAGCTCCAGCTGAACTTAGCGAAGAAGAACATCGCATTGTTGATGCAATGAGCAAACTCGAATCAGAAAAAGATGAATTTGTTGATCTTCCATTCTTCAGAAAACACGAAGAAGAACCAGTTGAATTTGTCGAGGAAGTTATTCGTGTTGAAGAGCCTAAAGAGGCTCCAGAAGAAGAAATTGATGCGCCAAAATTAGCTAATGCTAAACCAGTGCACGTTTCTAAGAATAGCGAAGGCAAATACCAACTCAAACAAGTTGGCGCAAAGAAACCATTTGCAGAATTTGATTCTGAGGAAGAAGCAATCAAATTTGCTGAAGCAGTTAAGAAAGTGAATGGTGTCTCTGTTCGCGTTCATGACGAAGAAGGCAAAATTCGTTCCCTTTAATTAAATTAAAAAGCTCACGATTCGTGGGCTTTTTCTATGCACCTGTAGTTTAGTGGTAGAACACTAGCTTCCCAAGCTGGTTGTACGGGTTCGATTCCCGCCAGGTGCTCCTGTTTACAGAGCGATATATCGCTCTGTTTTTATTTAATTTAATTCGTCTATAACTTATTAATAAGTTAATCGGTAAGATTTTATAATAGTCGCGTGTCTTTAATTGATTAAACACTCGGAATATTTTAAAATATTTTTTCACTTAAGTGGTGAAAAGGAACTACCCCTATGAAAAAGAAACTGTTCGCACTACTACTATCAACCGTCCTTCTTGCTGGATGTACACTATCCACTCCAAAGAGAGGTAAAAAGAAAGATTCTTCTGAGGAAGAAATTGTTAACAAAGTTACTTCCGTCTCTTTTAATCGTTCGGAATTAAACTTTAATTTAAACGAAGACAATCGTTATACAGTAGACACTTTATTTGCAACAGTTATTGGGGAAGGCGATTATGATAAATCCTTAACTTGGTCAACATCAAATGATCAAGTTGCCACAGTGGAAAACGGTGTTGTCAGCGCTGTTGATTTAGGAAACGCCACAATTACTGCGGTGTCTGTTTCGAATAAAGAAGCATATGCTACTTGTAACGTGACTGTTATCAACGATATTCCTGTTATTGATTCTGTTCACATTTCACCAGAACAACCAGCAATTGATTTAAAAAACAGCTCATCTGTTCAATTAACTGCAACTGTTAAAGGAACAAATAGCCCAAGTCAAGCTGTCACTTGGAAAGCCCAGAGCACTGGTAATATTTTAAGTGTTGATGCAAACGGATTAGTTACTGCTTCTAAAGTTGGTAGCGGAACCGTGACTGCAACATCATCAAAAGATTCGACAAAAACAGCTACTGTTACTGTCACAGTTATCGACTCTACTCCTAGAGTTAGTAGTGTGGAAATTCAACCAACAAATGCCAGTTATCAACTAGATTTATATGAACCAAACAACAAAAAAACCATGCAATTCTCTGCTAATGTTAGTGTTGAGAATGATGCTTCTAAAGAAGTCACATGGTCTTCTAGCGAACCAAGTAAGGTCAGCGTTAGTGAGTCTGGCTTAGTTACCGCTCTTCAAACAACTGTTAGTGCTGTCATAATTACAGCAACTTCAAAGTTTGATAGTTCCAAGACTGACACAGTCTCAATTAGTGTTGTTGATAATACACCACGTGTTTCTTCTGTTATAGTCACACTTTCTGAGAGCGTAAAGGTTGATAAAACCGTGACTGCAACAGCAACTGTTAGCGGAACAAATATTTCTGCAGCTCAAAAGACAGTTACATGGTCTTCTTCTAACGCGAGTGTTGCTGAAGTTAACTCATCAACTGGTGTTGTCACTGGAAAGAGTGTCGGTTCAGCAACTATTAGTTGCT
>Ga0247611_10004920_pt1 | contig 18164 bp, 14 predicted proteins | sample 177DNAGHGhighgp2_FD_192422 | JGI IMG/M metagenome (GOLD analysis project Ga0247611, IMG submission 192422) | Sheep rumen microbial communities from Palmerston North, Manawatu-Wanganui, New Zealand - 1770 DNA GHGhigh gp2 | ecosystem: Host-associated > Mammals > Digestive system > Stomach > Rumen... | reverse complement strand
TTCTCATCCCAGGATCGTCCGCTACAACGATGGATGACGCTCCTGATTGGGCGAAGTATGTACAAAATATTTTTCCGTCCTTCATGGCCGCGGGTGGTGGTGCCATGGTCGGCAGTCTATTCGGACCTGTTGGGACAGTTGTCGGTGGTGTCGCTACTGGAGCATTGACGTATTTGCAAGGTGTTACCGGTGTGAAAATTCCTGTCCTCAATGAAGCAAAAGAAGCAATGGACATTCTTTCAGTGTGGTTTGAGCAGGGGCAAGGAGCTGTCGGTGCCGCAGTCAGTCAGGCGAAAAGACAGTTAGGTGATAATGCCGGATTACTCGATTTACTCCTCAAGACCGCAGACGTACTGATAGAAAACCCGTACCTGTTTGAAGTCGGTAAATACGCCTATGAAGCCTCAGCAGACCTCGGCTTTGATGACATTGCACTGTTTATCCGGAATACCGGTGCAAAGCTCTCTGATGAGCTATTTGGTACCAACTTTGGACAAAGAGATATATCACAGATTTCCCGCGCGAATATCGGACGAGGCGGATTAGAAGAAATTACAGAAGGCACACAGGGGTATCAGGCATTGTATGATACCTATCTGCCAATCTTTGAAGGATTGGTAAACGCGGCACAGTCTCAGGGGATGACAGAACAGCAGGCTATTGAGTTTGCACATCAAAACATGGAACAGTATGTGCTTAATTACATGGGTACATCCGGCCTGACAAGAGACCTTGTAACATCATCCATTGCAGACCCGGCTAATCTAATACCATACGTCTCAGCAAAGATGGCGGAAGGAGTCGGGAAAGTCACCGGCAACAAAGCATTACAGAATGCCGGCCGTGCCGCAGCAGGGAATCCGATTGTTGACCTGTTGCCTCCGGGAGTGCAAAGCCTCGCAGAAGCAGCGCTGTCTCCTCTGGATGGGCGGAAGGTAGGGAACAGAACGCTCAATCTCCATGGCTCGCAGGGGTGGGACGCTATCCAATCCGTATACAAAGAAAACCTTCGGAATACTGTTGATGTTTCAAAACTGTCAAGCTGGCAGAAGCGTTTTGCCGGAATAAACGAGGAAGGCAAGATCGGTGCATACGATGCTTTCAAACCGACAGGAAACGCAATCGGAGACTTTTTCAAGAAGCTCGTTACGCAGACGGAAGACTCAAAAATGTTGGATGTCACACAGATGACAACAGACTTTTTGGGTTCAGTGTTGTTTCATCCTGACACGGACATGGCTTATGTTCCCGACTTAGTTGCTCAGGCCACAGGTCGGAAACCAATTGACAACAATTCGCCGTTGGCTTCATTCCGCAATACTGCTATGCTGAACACCTTACAGGAAGCGTTCTCCGGAGTTGATGATTTCACGATCAATAAAATAACTCAGGATGTGCAGACGTACCGTCAATTTAGAAATAACAGGGTTATTCTGGATCATGTCGCACAGCAGTTAGGAATGACAATTGATGACGTATTCAAGGCGTTAGACAATGATTTGACAGTTGATAAAAAAAACCCTGCCTATAACCAGATGAACCGTAAAGACAGACAACGGGCAATGGACGCGGACAGGAGGAATCTGTTCAAGCAGATTGAAGACGCCGGTATCACATTTACTGACGCAGAAGGGAAAACGTATGACACCAGTCAGGTTATCAAGAAAATTGATATTTTCAGAGACGTAGACTGGGACGGGAGTCCTGCCGAGAACCATCCGGGAAAGAAGCAATACTCTCAAACGTATCTCAAAGCGTCTATCATGGAAGACATTGCTGCAAGAGTTGATAATTACAACCTTGCAAAATTCGGAATTGAACCTGACAGCTGGGCCACAAGATTGAGCAACCTGACAAAATCCATGCAGTCAATAGCATTACTGAACTTTTCAACGTCTTATCAGGTAAACAACTTTTTGAATAATATTATTACACGCTCTGTTGCTGGTGTCGGTGGTGTGAGCACTGATTTTATCAATACCGTCAATGCCAAACGCGGACTGTTCTTCTCACGTGGTGAGACGGACGCGAGCGGTAACAGAACCATGTACAACAAAACGCAGGATGTTATCAAAAGCAAAAAGGCGGCGAATGACACTTTACAGAAATTCACAGATTTATACAACAAAGCTACAGACAATAAAGTGTTCAGTGGTGTGAATAATCTCGATGTTGAAGGAATCGAAACAAACGCCGCTTTCAATATCGGCGCAAATCGTTACTGGTCTGCCACATGGGCCAACAATATTCCGGAAATTCCTGATTCATGGAAAGCACTTGGCATTACCAATGACATGAATCAGCAGATATTCAAACTGGCATTAGACAGTCCAACTCTGGAAGACTTTCATAAATCGCTGATGGGAGACGTGATTATTCCTAAAGGCGCATCCACGTTAGATCAAATGCTTGCCAATCGGTTTGGAGCGAATGACGCTAAAGTTATCCGCGACTTCATTTCGTCTAAACCATGGATCACTGATTATGTTGATTCTTTTATGGAAACAGGGGACGCACGACTCATCAAAAAAGGTTTTGATGGTTTGATGGACCGTCTCACAAATGATGTTGACTTACAAAACGTTGTGCAATTAGCTGGCACATTTGACGAATACCGCAACACATTTGCCGGAGAAGGTATCGGGACTGCTGCAACCGCTCTTGAAGCATTGAATGACTTATACACGCAGATGTGGATTCACCAGACAAAAGAGAACGCCACATTTTTCTTAGATCGTGTAACAAAAGCGATTTCAGACCCGGATTATAAGACTACTTATGATGCCGTGACGAAACTGCAAACCAACGACTACCGAATTGCCAGAGGATATACCGTCATGGCTATTGCCGGCATGTTGGAAGGATTGGGAATTGACTCGGACACAAACCTTTCTATGTTGTCAAATGCCATGAAATTCTATGATCTCGGTGAAGGATATATCAAAGCGCGTCATGAGATTTATCAGAAGGCCGAAAAGAATAACTGGAGCAAGAGCGACTTCGCAGAATTTCGGAAAGCGTCCATTGACCTTTGTACAAAGACGCTCAATGACCAACTGAACGCGACACGAGAAATGCACAATACATATGTGGATTATCTCCGAACAAATCTTGATGACTCGTATACCGGCAGAATTGACGCCTTTGAAAAAGCACTGGATGAAGTCGTAAAGCTAAAAGAAGCTGATAATGCTGCTGAAATCGTTGACCTGAAAAACAGAATCAGTCAGCCTGGGAAACCAGCAAGACACCGTGAAAGTCTCCATCAGGAGAAACCTCGTATTCAGCGGAAACAGCAAATCCATGACGCTTATGACATTGCCGCAAAGCAATTGAAATCCATGGAAGGCGCGATGCCTGCACAGCCGACACACAACACGTCCATGTCAATTGAAAATACTCTGCGTCTCGAATTACTTTACCGGGAAGCCAAACATATGTCTGATTATGCCGGTGAGTTTTTGAAAAAATATAAGCAAGGCGCAGATCCCGCGAAAGTATACGAACCGCTGAACTTTGAGAACTCCAAAGTCAAAACTTCTTTCTTAGACTATGCGAAACAAAAACTTGTGGATGATGCTCAAAAGGCGGGATTAGACCCGAAAAAAGCAGCGTTGGATAATGCTCAAAAATTCGTATTGGGTGACGCTGTTACTCTCGGAACGGTGGATTCAACGAGAAAAGCAAGATACGTTGACCCCGTTACACTGCAAGAAGTACAGCGGCCGGTTCTTGACCACTTTCAACTCTTGAAGCCTGATGTTGATCCGAAAGTAACCGGTTCTAAATTCAGCGTAGCACGGTCTGAACCGTACAATTACAACGGGCAGATGGTAAACGCAGGGGTATTTTATCGCGGAAATATCATCGCTTATATCGCAGAAGGTATGCAGCAGAGCGTTACTGTTGATGGAAAGACGTACCCTGTTATCGGATTATCTCCTGATAATCCGAACGCTCTTGTGTTATATGTTCAGGACAAACCGATAACCGTAACGCCCGGAAAACCAAACGGCGTTGAATACTCTATTTTCGCAAAGCAGAACTACCATCCGACAATGCCAGGTTCGACACCGGCAATCGAACCATCAGGAAAGGCCGCTCTTGAAAGCTCCTTTGTTATGCGTGACGTTATCAAACGATGGGGAGAGCAGGCATTATCCGACCTGTCAAAAGCACAGGAGAACGGTTCTATGTTTGGCAGTATGACCCCGGAACAAAGAGCGGCGGTGTTTGAATGGATGGACAGTGATCTGAGACAGGCATATAACAGCCAGCGTTTCCAGACACAGCGATATGGTGAAACCATGGTTGACGCCTCACTGCTCAACTATAACAAGCGATACGGTTTCGACAACATTATGACCGCTATCATGCCATACCAGTTCTGGATGACGCGCTCCATGATGAACTGGGGAAAGCGAATGATCTCACAGCCGGCATGGTTCTCCATGTACGCCAGATTAGAAAAGCTGATTGAGAAGAATAAAAAAGACTTCTTACCGACACGTCTAAATGGCACAGTAGGTATTTTAGCCCCGAGCATGGGCGATGGAATGGGAAGTGCATGGTTTATTGACCCGTTCAGTATCGTTCTGCCGTTTCAGCAATTTTACAATGTTGCTGATTATTACATCAGCAACCTGAATACTATACAGAAAAATACCATTACCCGTATTGAAGACATGTACGATAAAGGCGAATTGTTCAACGGCAGGCCGATTACAGAAGAAATGAAAGAAGAAGCTGTTCAGGGTAAAGGTGAGTTATACGAAGCCGTTTTCAAAGAAGTACAGGCAACGGACGAATCAGATACTTCCGTAGGCGGACTTATGGGAACATTCTTCGGCCCGCCTGTCTGGTTTGACATGGCACGGAAACATCTGGAAGGGAAAGACAAAGCAATATCCTACTCTCCGATGTACCGCACCGGCAACCTTATCAAAGCGATTGGTGATGAAACTCCTCTTGAATCAGTGACAAATGTCATAGCGTCAGGTATGCAGTTGCCTGAAAATACTATACGCAGAATGGCCGGTATTGAATCAAATCCTGACGGTAACTATGCTGATTATGGTGTCGTAAGCAACATCGCCAATATGCTTACGGAAAATCGTATATCTTATAACGATGCTGTGAACGCAATCGCCGAAGGTGCGGGTAATCGAATTTGGGAGACGGCACTGTATCAATACCGTCAACAGCAGGCCGTCAGAATGCAGGGCGGCGCATTGGCTACCGAATTATCACAAAGCCTTGCGGGAAATAAATCCACATCCGCAGGACAGATAGCCAGCTCTGCATTAGCCTCTTTGTTTGGTGCGAAAGTGTTACCGGAAGGCGAAGAAACCTATCGACAGAATCAGGCTTTGTATCGGAAAATCTCCGCGACAGGAGACGCTGAACTTAGAAGAAAATTCTGGAACGACCATCCGGACCATCAAATTCACTACTACTCTTACGAAGACGATCCAGAAAAACGTCTACACAGGGTTCTTGTTGACAATATGTCAACGGTCTATTATGCGCTGCCATACACACAACAGCAAGCGGTATCAAATGCGTTAGGCTCAAAGTTCCGCACACTGTTTGTAAATAAAGAAACCAGAGCAACTGATTACCTTGATGACGCTGAGATTGTTGCATGGACACGCGCTATGCAAGGGAATGTCCCGGAACTGACTGATGACCAATTAAACGGGCCAGTCCCGCAATTACAAGAAATGCAGTGGTACGCTGACTCTGTTCAAGCTGACTATGATAAATATATTCGCGACAGAGACAAAAAGTTTCCTGGTATCAAAACTGTTGAAGACGGTTATTACAATACGCCTCAAAATATGCAAGCTCAATACTTGCAGAAAAACCCGATGTTGCAAAAATATTGGGACTGGAATAGCAGTGTAAAGGAAGCCAATCCCCGCTTATCAGTATTCTTGAATGACAGGTCCGCTCAATATAAAGTAGATCAAGGACAATACGCTGATATTACACAGGCAATCATGGGTGGGCTGAACGATTGGACAAAGAGCCAATTACAGAACTACATCGACCATGGCTGGAAGATGAACCCGTCCGCAGAGAGAACACTCCGCATTGCTTATACAAGTTTGAAGACGAAAGTTTCATATGAAGATTGGCTAAAATCCATTACGAAATAAATATATAAGTGCTTATGTATTAAATAAATATGTTATAATATATACGCAAGGAGATAAATATATGTCAGATGAAATCATTAACACCCAGGCCGGGCAGTCTGGCGATCTTGCCGGAAACGCCGTTCAACCGGACGTCACCGGATTCCAGCAAGCCAGTGGAAATGTTCAATCGCCTGATGTCTCATGGGAAGAACGCGAAAGACAGATTTTAGCCAAGGCTTATCAGCAAGCCCAAAGCCTTGTCAGCAAATCCGAAAATCGTCAGACTTCCAACGTTCAGAGCATGATAGACCAATTCAAGCAGGAGTATGGCGTTACACTGACCGAACAACAGGCACAGCAAATGGCGCAGGCTCAGGCAGCGAAGTCTATGCCGAATGTCCCCGCACAAGCCCAAATGCAGAGACAGCAAGCACCTGCCACTGATCCGCAATTTCAGGGCTTTATGTACTACCATGGGATGAGACAAGGGACAGGGTTAGACGCAGAATACAGACAAATGTATCAACTGCAAAATACCTTAGGTGTCCAGCTCGAAAAGACCGATGAAGAATATCAGAAGTTTGCTCATCCGGAACAGAAGTACAAAGACAAAGCCGCTCTTGTCAGCGCATGGAAACAGGCCTGCATTGATAAAATGGTTCGTCTGAAAAATGCGCAGCAAGAATCTGTCTCTAATCAAAAGAATACTAATCTCGGACAAATGCCACTTGTCGGAAGCAAAGGTCAGAAGGCGAGCAACTACGATCCAAAGCGAACGGCAAAGTCATATTTTTCCGAATACATGAAGGATAAGAAACTATGAGCGCTAACGAATTTCTTACTCTGAGTGACGTCCAACAGAACAGCGAAAGCCTACTGAAGCAGGGTATCATTCAGATTTTCCGAAAGGACAGCGTATTTCTCGATAAGATTTCCCTCATGACGACCGGGACAATGCATGTAAAGAACATGCGTGCCGGTGCCATGAATAAAATCGGAACTCGTAAAATCGGTGAAATGCGTCCTATAGTAATGCACGAAAAACCGGATGTCGTTGAAGACGCGATGTACATCTACTCCAACAGAATCCAGATCGCCACCCAGAACGTGGACTTCCCTGATAAGGGGAACATCTATGATCCTGTTGCGTGGAACATCGAAGCGACAACCAAATCACTGAGTCGCCGAATTACCAGCGACTTTATCAACAACACCCCGACAATTGACCCTGACGGTCTTGTTGGTCTGAAATGGCGCATTGACAACGCCAGCAATGTGTCTGAAATCAAGATTCCTGCGTCCGGTACCAACGGTACACCGCTCGACCTCGATCCGAACGGTGCAAACTATGCGCAGAACATCCGCAACTTCAAGCGGTTGATGGACATGGCAAAAGACGTTGTTGCCGAAACACCGGACTTCATCCTGTGTAACAACACTTTCATCAACGTTCAGTCCTCTATCTGGGCTGACAGCAACTATCTGAAGACTACCGAAGATAGCCTGCACCGTGTCTTTGAAGACTGGGACGGTGTCCAGTATCTCGATATGGGGTATGAACATGATGACACCACCAAGATCATCACCGACTATGAAGATGCTTATGGCGTAATCGGCACTCCTGGTACCGACAAATGCACATCCATCTATCTCGTCAAGATGGGCGAAGAGTTCTGGCAGCCGGTTCAGGCAGAGTCCATGGCAGTTTCCGAACTGTACAAGGACGCAGACCGAATCAGCTACCGTGTAGACTTTGACTGGGAAATCGGACATATCATCACGCATCCGCGTTCCGTTGTCCGCATTTACGGTCTCAAGATGAACTAAGGGGGAACAATGGCATACGACTTCCACACCATGTTCTTTGACACTACCGCGGCGCTGACCGCGACTGCTACATCAAGCGCGATGGACTTTCACGGTCCTGACCTCGCTGAACTTGCCTATCGGTTTGTTGTAACCGGCACGGTTTCCGGCACCGGTGCTAAGATTACTCCGACACTGGAAACATCCGATGACGGCATTACCTTCACAACCGAATACACCTTCCCGGAAATTAACGGTGCTGGTGAAACGATTGTGAAGTACCGCGCAAAGAAACGCTATCGCCGTATGAAGGCGACAGTTGCCGGCACAAGTCCTTCCTTCGGGCATTTTGAAGCAGGGATTGATTCCGGCGCACGCGGAAAGATTCGATAGTAGAGGACTGTCTAAAACTTGGGGATGGGAGAAATCTCATCCCCTTTTTTGAAGGAGATATATGGAACCATTAATACCAATTACCGGATACGCAAAAACATACGAGGAACTTTGCAATAAAGTAGCTGAATCAGGGGAATACTATAATGTCCTTGACGGATCCCCGTTCATGACATACCACAAGCTGAATCAAACTGAAATCGGGCCGACAGGTGAAGAATCTGACATTCTCGGTTGGTATCAAGTCAAAGCTGAGCTCGAAAGCAATGTAACGAAACCAAAAGAAGGAGACGTATATCTCATTGGAGTTTCTGCGCCATACACCAGAATGAAAGCGCAATATGTAAATTACATCATGACATGGGTTGACGATGGAGAAGAAGAAAAGAAAATCGTCAAGAATTACAAAACAGAAACCGGATTGAACCGGTCGAGAGTGCAGCCGGAAGAAGGTATTTACTACACTGTCGGCGAACAAGCACCGTATAAAGTATATGGCGTAGTCTCCACATGGGAACCCGTTGGCGTGTATATATCCTATTGCGCACCGAACATAGAAACTTTTCGCATGGACCGTATCAAACACAATCCCGGAGAAATAGCTTTTGTGAATGGTATCTTTTATTATTTCACCGGTCCTAAAAAAGAAGGATATGAAAGTTGGAAACAGATAGAAATTCCTGAACCGATGGAAAATATTTATAAGCACGTCTACAAAGAAAGAAATGAACCATATAAAATCCGTGAAGGAATAAAGCTCGGAACGCTTGAATTATATTCTCCAAAGGAGTAAGCGTATGACCACACTGTTTGATGTAACGCTTGATCTTGCCCGTCATGCAAGAGGCGTAAAACGATTTGAAGTGTCATCCGTTTCCGGGCAAACGATTCGTTCATCCAGAATGGGAAACAGATTAGGGGAATATCTGAACGGTTCTCTGTGGGTAATGACCGGGGAAAGCTCAGGCCATTTCTCAAAAATAAAATCCGCAAAGGATGATTTTATCGTACCTGAAAATGGAGATTTGGAAATCAGCAAAGGCGACATTATCATGATATGTCCATGGATTGACTTTTCTCTTGATGACCTGATTGAAGCGATAAACTCCGTCCTGTACCGCTATCCCATTTACGCATGGGACAATACGCTGACGTGGGACGCAAATCAGCTTGTCTATAATCTTCCAGCCAGCGTGCGCGATGTGAGGCAAGTTCTTGTGGCGAACGCAGACAGCGGAACGTATATAGAATCGCATAGTTGGGTAGAACAAGGCGGTCAACTGCACTTTCACAGAGCGCAAGGCCTTTACGCAGATGGCGGAGAAATCCGTATTGGTTATAGAAAAATGCATGGGGAATTGTATAAGGACACTGACGAATTAGACCCGTCAGTCGATTTGGAATATCTGCGGAACATGGCTTTCCTGTATCTGTGGCGCAGTATCATCATAGTCCAGCATAGAGATAATCCGGTTGCAGCAGACATGTATAACGAGGCGAAAGTATACGAATCGGAGTATACAAAGTTCAACCGTCCTGAACGGAACATCCCGATTCGCTCATTTTATACGAGGTGGTCATGAACAGGGTAAATGTAGATTACGAGAACAAACAAATTGTCAGTGATATATTTACCCTGACTGACGTTGTTACTAACGAGAGCTTATCATTTATTCCCTCGGATTCTGAGGGAAACTTCAATTATCGCGGAATCAGTAAAAATCCGATCATGCGAAACGCCATGCAGACAAGCCAGACCGCGGGCGAATGGTCTGATTTGGAATATCCGTGGATGGCTATTCCTCAAGAAGATTGGACGGGCGGACGTGCGAATCTGCGGTTTACCTTGGATAAATCAAGATTCTACGACTCATATCGGGCGCAATCAGCTTTCAACTCGGTTATCTACAATGCTCCTCTGGACTATTATTCCACTGGCTATCGAAAAGCAATAACAAATTATCCGGGCAATGTTCACTGGAAGAAGGTTACCTCCGGTAAACCTTTGAACGTGAAATTCCATGTTGGCGAAATGTTTGTTGCCGGTGAGGTATATATCCTTCTGCGGAGACGTGGAAATCCTACTGCTCCGCTGGTGGTTAGCGGTATCGGCAGCGGATATGCGTACACAATAGATGAGATCACGGACACGGTAAGTGAGTTCAAAAAGTTTGAAACATCTGTACCATTGCCAACCGGTGATTATACACTGAGTATATCATCTGATTCAAATTCAAAAGACTATTGGGAAGTCGGCTGCACGTCAGACAAGATTGACGGTGTACCGTATTTCCGTGTGGCAGAAAGTCAACAGGGATATATGGTACGGTTTTTCCAATACGAGCAAGTTATGTTTATGGTCAGGCAGAAGCCTAACGGAACGCCTCGATTATGGATGAATGGGAACATGGGGACAGTCGCAAGCTGGGACAGAAGTCTTGGCAACGTAAAGCTGACTGTGCCTGTGGATGAGAATGTCTATTCCGGCGCGAGAATCGGACTTGTGTATGGTCATGGAATAGAAGGACAACACTCTGTTTGGCGGACGATTGTCGGTAATAATAATATAGAATCTGAGCCTTCCAGTGGTGTTGAAATTGAAGAAGGAATCGTACCGAACACAGAAATACAGATTGACGAGCCTTGGGATGTTACACCGGAAGAAGGTGCTGTATTTGTCATTGTGGACACTCCTCTTTGGTCTGAGATAGCGGATCATGGGTTGACAAGCGCAGTAACGGATGTGCATGTGGCAAGGAACGTCGTGTATTTTGCGCAGGGAGATTACACACCTATCCGCTACATGCGCTGGGATATGAGCATTGGAGATTTTGTATTTAGCGAGCTGAATGATTTATTCAGAGAACAGGAAATTGAATATGAGAGCACGCTCAGAGCGAGCTTTATTCAGAGCGTCCGAGATTCAGCAGGCATGATGCTGTACTTTGCACAGAATGACGGTGAAGGGCACAGGCGTACCATTTACCGGTCACACTTGACAGACAGATTAGACGCTGATATTGTGACAACGCAGTGGTCGGAATCCGGAACGATAGACAAAGATACCGGTACAAAATTACTCGGCGTAGCAATGGTTGTGGAAGAAACCAATACGATTGATTTTAAAAATGGCGACACTGATTTTTCCGGTTACGTTGTGGAAATGGAAGAGGAAAATTTCAATCGCGGGGATGATGGTTCCGGGAAACTGATGCTTACATTACAGGAGTCTGTGAACGGCGAAATGTGGAACGATGTTACATCCTACACTCTTGATAATGGCGGTAAACACATTTTTTACGCGCATTGCAAATACCGCTATCGACGAATGAAAGCAATTTTTACTGGTAAAGGTTCGGTAAAATTATTCACCGTTACTCCGTCCGACGCTATATATTTAGAGGACTCTATCAAACTGATAGATAATTACGGCAAAATTACCAGGTTATTTGAGTATGGAGCAGAGCAGGAGAAATTTCTTTGGATAGCACAGGAAGGAATGATGAGCTCTATCAATAAAACCAATGGGACTTATCATCTCGACAGAATCAACCTTGACGAACTTGCTACAACAGCCGAGGAATGGAATGGTAAGGCAGTTGCAACATCTGACGTATATCTGTTATGGTCATGGCTGAATGGCTTACAAAGATACTATAACACGCAATTAGAAGGAAAAGGCCCGGATCATGACGAAGGCCTACCTCATAATATGCGTGGTCGTATTACGCAGATTCTCAGCTATCCATCCAACTTCTTTGTTTCTATTGACGGCGGAGAAGACGGTTACAGCTCTGTTTTTATGTTCAACGGCAACGGCTGGCATAACCTTTACACAGCTGCAAATAAAGGTGAAAGAATATTTGACATTGCTTTCCAATCAATTTATGGAAATAGGCCTGACAGGCTCTGGGTGCAATTAGGCAGTGACATTATCTGGCTGACAATGCCGTCTAAGATATTATACGCATTGCAAGACCCGAACGCGGAATACACTCACGAATCAGTCCTGACATCATCATGGATTACGGGCGGCATGGCAGAAGTGAAAAAACTATGGCAAAGTCTAACGATTTTAGCGGACTATCTTGAACCGGGCGTCTGTTGGATTGAAGCGGATTATCAACTCGATAACGAAAACAATCCATGGATTGAAATACCAACTAATCCATACAAGACATCTCCGCAGGAAGAAAAAGCACTGGCATCCAGTGACGGGTCAGTGAATGGCTACAGACTGAGGTACCGTCTTCGTCTGCAATCCTCCGATATACATAAGACTCCGAAAGTCAATGTTGTACTACTGAAAGCCATTGGCATTATCGAAATCAAATACTCATACGGGTTTACCGCTCGGAACATAAAGTATAAGCCTGACCTAATGGGAGAATACGAAGAGATAGAACCGTATGAAGTAGATGAAATCCTCGACCGCTGGGCGAGAGAATTGCGGACCCTTAGACTTAATTCCGTATACAGGATATACGATGACAAGCGCGTATTTCTCGAAGCTCCGCAAACATCTGTCCTGAATGAGAAGTCCGAAGGATATTTGCAGCAGATTACCTGTACAGAGATTTAACATGCCGCCAAAGAAGATATTCAAAATAAAAAGCAGAAGCGGATTAGGTGTAAAGATAGAACCAAAAACCCATCCGCTTGTGCGGAAAATAACACATGAGCCCTTTCCGGAGATAAAACCGATCCAAAATATCATGCCTGACTCCAAAGAAGAGTATTGGGTGGCATTGGCATTATACCGTTTGAAACTCGATTTTGTTTTCCAGTATCAATTATTTGGGGGACGGAAATATAAAGGCGGTCAGGTTATAGATTTTTGGGTTTACACGAATCCGCTGCCGACACCGATATTTGTGCAAGGCTGGTATTTCCATTACGCCACTGCTGCGAAGGCGGCGCAGTCGCGCCTGAACCTTATGTACCTTGAAGCAAGGCTTAGAGGAAAAGCCATGAAACCCGTTGAGCTATTAGACATTGACATGCCGACACCGGAAGATGCGTATATTTTGACGAAAAGGAAATTAAACAGATGATTTGGTTATTGATAATACTCGTATTTATTATGGTTGTAACTTATCCAGGACATTATTGTTAAGTGATTAATGTTTTACTATATATATCTGTAAGTGATAGGAGTATGATATAATTATGAATGTGAATAATATAAAGAAAACGTCTCGTGGAACATACGCTATCAATCTTTATTTGAGGGAAGATGAAGTAAAAATACTAAAAAGACTACAGGACGTTTTCTGTAGAAACGAATTTGAAACCATCAAGCACTGTTTAGAGCTGGTTGATTGGTGGAGCAGAGGTGAGATAGAACCATGAGTAACTTGGAAAAAGTCAACCCGAACCCTAAGGGCAAGAATGTAGGCGACTGCGTTGTCCGTGCGATATGCCTTGCAGAGGGTGTTGAATGGGAACGTATCTATCTCGACCTGTGCCTGCAAGGGTACATGATGAATGACATGCCGAGCAGTAACGATGTATGGGGTACATACCTTGGTAATAAAGGGTGGACCTACCATCGTTTACAGGATAGCTGCCCGTTTTGCTATTCGGTAAATGATTTCTGTAAAGAGCATAACAACGGTACATTTATCGTAGCGACTGGATCACACGTGGTATGCGTGAAGGACGGACATTATCTTGACACTTGGGACAGCGGAGAGAAAATACCTTTGTTCTATTTTGAGAAGGAGCAGTAATGAATTGGAATTCAGGGTATACGCCGTGGTATCAGCAACCACAACAGCAACAACCACAGCAGGCGAATGAAAGTCTTGTTTATATTCGTGGCGGTGAACAGGCGGCGAGCAACTATCTTGTCGCACCGAACCAAACCGTTTATCTGGTTGACAATGAGGCCGGGCAGATTTTTATTAAATCCACAAACATTTCCGGGACGCTCATGCCACTCCGAAGATTTGAAGAAGTAAAACCGGAACCGCCTCAGACACAGAATTTTGTGACACGGGATGAATTTGAGAAACGCTTACAGGAGGTGCTAAATGCAAAACCTTCCGCAGAGCAATAATAAGTTTATGCAAATATACCAGTCCATGTTTAATGGCAATGGGCTGAAACAGGAAGCAATTGACGCAATTAATTCCTACGCTCGGCAGATTCCGGGAAATCCGCAGCAAATGGTGCAACAACTTATGAACAGCGGACAAATGTCGCAAGGACTGTATAATCTTCTGAACAATTTAGCTCAAAACATAATGAGATTTCTTCCGAGGTAGCTATGGCAGAGGAGAATAAGTACAACATCAAGATAGAGTGCGGTGCTGATTTCGTTCTGCCTTTTACTTGGTATGATGACAATGGTAATATTATTGACCTGACCGGGGCCACTGTAGAAGCGCAATTGAGAGAATATCCGGAAGCCTCTGACGGTTTTGAGTTTTACACTCAGCATAACGGAGCCGGCGGAAAAATTACTCTCACGATGACGAAAGAGATTACTGCCGAAATACCTTTCAGCCGAGGTTATTATGACGTGCATGTAACACTGGCCGATGGTACACGAAAGCGGCCTCTATATGGCGAAGTCAAGATTACACCGAATGTCACCAAACCGATTGACGGTACCGCCCTATACTTGATCGGGATTACTTCCTATGAGGATTTACCGAACGAGGGGAATGTCAACCGGCTGTATTTCTGCTATGATGACCGGAAGATTTACCGGTGGAATGGCTCGAATTACATTGCAACGGCGGTGGGGAATGGCATCCAGCGGATTGATTTCATCGAGCATACTTCGGACTTCACCGACCTTTACCGCATCACGTATGATGACGGTACGACATGGGATTACACTGTGACTGCCAAAGGTGTTGACCGGGTGGAGCAGATTGGTTCGTCAGGTGACTACATGACAGGTACGACTGACACCTACCGGATGTATTTTAGCAATGGAACATACCACGACTATTCTGTAAAGGGTGGGCGGATTGTATTCCCGTATTTTGATATTGACTGGAATACCGGAATGCTTATTGTTTCGGATGAAGCGGCTAATATGACCTGGACGATCAATGAATCTACAGGTATGCTGAGTTATAGTTATTAGGAGAATGTGTTATGGCTACTGCGAATGTTGGAATTGTCGCTCCGGTCGTGAAGGGAGCATGGGACAGTACGGCAGCATACGACCGGCTGAATATTGTACACGGCAGTGATGGTGCTACTTATCAGGCGATACAAACAGTTCCTGCGGGTACTGCTTTGAGCAACACGGAATACTGGATGCAGGTTACTCCGAAGGCTCCGACTATCACGAGTGAGGATGTGGCTAATGACTACGGCGATACTCATACCGATCTCGTTACCAATACCGGAACTCCAATGGCTCCCAATATCCATTACAAAGTTCCGCGAGGTGTTGCGGGAAATGAATCTATCGATGATACGAAGGGCGCGGGCGACACAGATTATGTGTGGAGTGCGGATAAGAGCTACAGTGAGATAAGTGATTTAAAGAACTCTATAATGCAAAATTATGTATTCCCATCAGATGTAGAAGAAAACAAGAATACTCAAAGAAAAATTAATCTTAATCCTATTACTACTGATATAATTGATATTTCTGATAATAATGGAAATATTCTTGCTTCATTTGATAATTTAGGAAACCTAAAAGTCGATGAAATTAGAGCTAATAATATAGCAATTTTAAAACCTTCTTATAGCACAAAATACGATTTTTCTATTCAAGACGAAAATGGAAATATTGTTTTTGGAATAGTTAATAAAATTGCAATTACAAATCAATATTTATATGGAAAAAAGTTATCTATCATCGGGGATTCTGTTTCAACTTATAGTGGATGGATTCCTGAAGGATATGCAACATATTATCCACATGGAGAAATGGATAATGTTCAATACACATGGTGGTGGAAATTATGTAATGAGCTGGGCCTACAGCTTTTGAAAAATGCTTCATGGTCAGGATCAACAGCTAGCGGAGATAGTCAGGGAAATGCTAGCGCCGCCTGTTCTGATACAAGAATAAATGATCTGAAAGGTGACAATGATGAAATTCCTGATATTATTATATGCTTTATTGGTAGTAATGATTGGGGAAAGTCTATTCCTTTGGGAGATTTTACAAGCACAGATGAAATTCCAGCGGAAGGCATTATTGATAATTTTGCTGATGCTTATGCATTAATGTTGTATAAAATTAGGACTGTATATCCTAATGCATCTATATATTGTGTCACACCACTAAGAGGAAGACCTCGTAGCTATGACACAACTTATCCTGTATTGAACGAAAATGGTGATACATTGTATATGTTTGATGAAAAAATAACACAAATTGCAGATATATTTTGTTGTCATTTAATTGATTTAGATGATTGCGGTTTGAATTTTTGGAATGTTGATACTTATACAGTAGACAATAAGACACATCCAAATATTGCTGGTGCGAATATTCTTAAAAATGCAATAAAGCTATCATTAATAAAAACATATTATTCATATTAAAAATAGGAGAAAATATATGAACAATACTTTAATTATGAAAAATTCTGATTTTTCTGGTATGCAAGTGGGAAAAATAAATTTACAAAAAATAGATATTATCAAACAAGGAAATGATATGTATATGGCAACTGGTGGTGCGTTAAGCAATGATTGGAGCGGATTTATTGGAATTGATCCAGTAAAAGATGGCGCATATTCGCAAGAAATAGATATCTCTAATATTAATACAAATGCTTATATATATGGTCGTTTTAATATATCTGTTATTAAATCCAATGCTGACAAATTAATAAACGGAGATTTTCCAATATCACCAGCGTATTTTACTTTATTTCATAGAACCTATGATAATACATGGCAAAACTTTACGCTCACACCTACGAATTATAATAAACCTAATATATTAAGAGTATATAAAGATGCCTTTTATAAAACAAATATTTTTTCTATTTTTTTAATAGAAGGACTAATTTTTCAAGGAAATCTTACAAATATGGATAAATTATTATTTTCTTGGATAAGACCTGATTCGGCTAATTTTTCTGGCCTTGGCATTGAAGTACCTGAACTTTATATTGGATTAGAATAAACCTGTAGGACACTTCAAGTCAGTTGTGATGAGAGCAGGGAGCAGAGATGTTCCCTGCTTTTTAATTTAATTACTTAATTATTACATATATATAGAGTATTGGTAGTATAATTATATTGTCACGGACATATATATGCCTATGGTGACAGCACTGCGAAAGCAGACCCGAAACGTTTTTCCAATTATTTTGTAACAATTTTATATTTATGAGGTAAGTTATGAACTCAGAAAATTCTTTAAGTGCGGCTGATATTGCAGCTGTAACCGGCAATCGTGGTGGCATGGGTGGCTTCGGATATGGAGACGGCTCTATTATATGGGTCATTATCCTGTTACTGTTTACCATGTTCAACGGTGGCTGGGGTAATAACGGTAATGGTGGCATGAATGGCATGAGTATGTACCCGTGGCTGAATCAGCAGGGACAAATCAATGACGGTTTCCAGAATCAGATGCTCTTTGACAATGTTTCCTCCATCCGTGATGGCGTTTACAACATCGGGCCTCAGCTTTGTAATGGTTTTGCCGGTGTGACGGCTGCCGTCAACAATGGCTTTGCACAGGCAGAGATCGCCGCGAACGGCAGGCAGATGGCGAACATGAATCAGATGTTCGGCTTGCAATCCGCACTCCAACAGTGTTGTTGTGATAACCGTGCCGGAATCGCTGACCTAAAATACACTGTTGCACAGGAAAATTGTCTCGAT
>Ga0247611_10004918_pt1 | contig 18172 bp, 24 predicted proteins | sample 177DNAGHGhighgp2_FD_192422 | JGI IMG/M metagenome (GOLD analysis project Ga0247611, IMG submission 192422) | Sheep rumen microbial communities from Palmerston North, Manawatu-Wanganui, New Zealand - 1770 DNA GHGhigh gp2 | ecosystem: Host-associated > Mammals > Digestive system > Stomach > Rumen... | reverse complement strand
TGACATAGAATAATTTTTTTGTTATAATAATAATGACCTGAAATACTTGTTAGCCATTTATATTAGGTCATTACTCCTTTAAGGGCAGGTGCCTTCTACCATATTTCAGCACCTGCCCCTTCTCTTTAAGGAGTAGAGATGGCTAAATGAGATAAGGAGTGTTTATAAATATGGCTATAATTAAGAAAGAAATCCAGCACCCTCGTCGTATGCCTACCGAAGGTGCTTTTATGTCGTTTAAAATTGATGACATTGTATACGGTTATTTACAAGGAATTGCTACTTATGATAATGTAAAAAAGCGAGTATACTTAACAGAAAAGGCATTACAAGATGCGAAAGTTGTATTAGCGGATTTACTTGGTAAGAAAAGCTCTCGCACCATTTCCAGAAAAATTGAAGTGTTAATGAGCGAAGAAAATGAATTGATGGCTTTTGATGAGGAAACAAAGCAATATTATTTTCCATACGATAAAATAAGCAAATATTGCGTCGTCTCTGCTGGAATATTACAAGAACTCACTTCTGTTTATAATAAAATGGCTGTCCGAGTGTATGTTTATTTATTGGATAAATATTTGTGGAAAGAAAAAGAGGGTAGCACATATGACTTTACAATACACGAATTAAAAGTTGCTTTTGGTTATAGTGCTTCTACTCGTGGTAGTGCTAATTCTCAAATTGAAATGGTTTTAAAAAATATCTTAAAAAACCTTAAAGCCAATCATTTTATTGATTATGAAGATTATTATGATACAGAGCATTCGGTTCACCCAGTTCCAAGAAAGTTATTAACTTTTGTCGCACAAACTACGGAAGAAAAAGGAAGATTTTTTGAAGAAGAAACAATTATTCCAAAAGAAGAACATTTCGTCTTTTAGACCGGTTTAGCGGACAAAACTAATTCATACAAATTGACATTTTTAATTCATACAAACATAAGATAGTTGACATTTTTAATTCATACAAATTGACATTTTTAATTCAAATCCCTAATAGGGACCTTATTTGGGGCTTCGCCCACTTACCCCTAATTAGTGGCCCTATACGAAGATGTTCCCGACTTCGTCGGCAAATCTTCTACGGCCCCCGCCAAGGCGGGTTCCGTCAACCAAAAGGCTTGATTATAGAAGAATTATTGAAAATTAAAAAAATAAATGTTATAATATATATGTAAGGTAAGGAAAAAGAATAAGGAGTATGAAAAATATGACACTATTAAATCAGATTATGTCAGGCAATATGCCAGAACCGCAAATTGATGAATTGCTTCTTAACTACTGGGATGATATTGGAGATGAGAGTTTAGAATATAAAACAGCAAGTTTAATCTTCAATATTAAGCAAGAATTAGACGAATGGCTTGAAGAACATAAGTGGTAAGGAATAGTTATGATTAAAATTATGGTAATTGGGGACGATGGAGAAGTCCAAGAAAGAGACGTTGTTCCCCTTTGGCAAGATATAGAAACAGGGGAAGTTTATACCCCAGAGATGATAGATTGGGACGCTATGGATATGGATAGACCGTCTTGGGTCTGGGGTTCATTTTAAACCGCTAAAAGCGGTTTTTTTATAGGAGGGGAATTATGGCAATGACGCAAAAACAGAAACTCTTTGCGGAAAAATATATTTCAAATGGATTTAACGCCCGCAAGGCGTATTATGAGGCTTTTGGAGCAGATAGTAGAAATAAACAACCATCTTATCCATATACCCTCTTAAAGAAACCCGAAATCGCAGAATATATCGCACAGCGAAGAGACGAAATATATGAAAGTATAAATATAGATAGTAAGCGTATTACGCAAGAATTAAGCGAGATTGCTTTTGCGGAAAAGGGAGATCCTATTTATAATACTTCCGCAAAGTTAAAAGCATTAGAATTATTGGCGAAGTCTATTGGACTTGAAGCAAATAAAATGAACTATACGATTGATATATCGTTTAATGATAATGAGGAGGACTTATAATGGCAGATACTGAAAAAAAGGGTGTCATTGATTTTGACGCAAAGATGAAAGAAGTAGAAGATGCTTACCAAGAGGCGGCGAATGCGGCAACAGCATTTAACCAAGCCTTAATTAAGATGCGTTCTATCAAGATGCCGACAACTAACGATCAAGAAGAATTAACGAAGTTAATTGAGGTTATGAAAGATCTTGATTTAAGAACATCGTATTTATTAAGAATGCTCTTGGTTCAGCACGGAAACGTTTTATTTTTATAATGGAAATCCGTTTTAATAAAAATGTCTTCAATCCAGTTTACTATCCGTTGCTAAAAGAAGAGTTGCCTCGTTATTTAGTGTTGTATGGAGGAGCAGGCTCAGGAAAGAGTTTTTTTGCCGCAGAATACTTAATTATTAAGGCGTTAAAAAGTAAGAGGAAGATTTTAGTATTACGAAAAGTAGGTAATACTATAAAGAGGTCGGTATTTCAATTGCTTTTGGATATATTATCTTCTTGAAAATTATTACCTTATTGTAAAATAAATAGAACTGACTTTACAATTGAATTGTATAATGGCAGTTCTTTTTTATTTGCTGGACTTGATGATCCTGAAAAAATAAAATCAATTACTGGTTTAACTGATGCGTGGCTTGAAGAAGCGACAGAGTTTTCTGTTGATGATTTTTCGCAGATTGACTTGCGTATTAGACACGAAACAGCGAAAGACCAGATGCTAATTCTTTCTTTCAACCCTGTGTCAAAAGCGAATTGATGTTTCAAAAACTTTTTTTCACCGGAAGCAGATAAAGAGTTTTTGAAAAAATGTAGAATAATTAAAACAAATTATTTAGATAACCCGCATTTGCCGCAAACTTATGTGGATACATTGCTTCTTTTGGAAAAAACAAACCCAGCATATTATAAGATTTATTGTCTTGGCGAGTTTGGTTCATTAGAAAAATTGATTTATAATAACTGGCAGATAGTGGATTTTGATGCTGATAAGATTAAAGGCCAGCTTATGTGCGGATTAGACTTTGGTTATACTAATGATCCTTCTGCTTTTGTCGCAGCCCTGTTGGTTCCAGAAGAACAGCGTATATATGTATTTAAAGAATGGGGCGGAACTGGTTATTTGAATGATGAGATTGCTAAAAATATAAAAGAGATGGGTTTTGCTAAAAGCCTTATTTGTGCTGATAGTGCGGAGAACAAGAGTATTGATGAAATAAAACGTGCTGGTATTCGTAGGATATTTCCGTGTGCGAAAGGAAAAGGTAGTATTTTACAAGGTATTCAAAAACTTCAACAGTATGAATTGATTATTCATCCGTCTTGTGAGGCTTTGATTGAAGAATTACAAAATTATTCGTGAAAAAGAGACCGACAAACTAATGAATATATCAACGAACCAGTTGATTTATGGAACCACTATTTGGATGCGTTGCGTTATTCTATTCAGTGCGTAGAGGCAAAACCGCAATTACAATCTATAAAGAAAGATTTGTTGTTATAGGAGGTATAGTGTGATTACATTAAATAATGTAGATGAATTAGATGAAAAAACGATATTGCGTATCGTTGAAAAGCATAAATCATCTGTGCTACCTCGTTTATTGAAGTTAGAACGTTATTATCATACTGATAATGATATAAATCGTAGACAAATGTCTGACCCAACAAAACCTAATAACAAAGTGGCAAATGCTTATGCCAGTTATATTACAGATACTTTGGTAGGTTATTTCGTTGGTGAACCGATTTCATATAGTTCTAATGATGAGGAAAAATTAAAAGAATTACAAATGATTTTGGAATATAACGATGAGGCTGATGAAAATACTGAATTGGCAAAGAATTGTAGTATTTTTGGTGTCGGTTTTGAGTTATTATATTTTGGTGAAGAAGATAAAATGATTAGATTTACTACTATTTCGCCAAAAGAAGGTATTCCAATTTTTGATAAGACAGTAGAACATTCGCTTTTGGCTTTTATTAGGTATTATGATGATTATGATATTACAACTGATAAGGTAGAAACTGTAATTGAAGTTATCACAGATACAAGTCATACTATCTATAAAACTAATACAACTGGTAATACTTCATTAAGATTTATTGAAAGTTATAATCATTACTTCGGTATGGTTCCAGTAGCCATTTATAAAAATAACAATGAAGAAATTGGTGATTTTGAGCCTGTTATTTCGCTTATTGATGCGTATGATAAGATGGAAAGCGATAGTTTAAATGATTTTGAATATGCCGCTGACGCCTATTTGTGCTTATATGGTTTCACTGCGGACGCAGAAGATATTAAACAAATGAAAGAAAATCGTGTCCTTCTTATGGATGAGGGGACGAATGCGGAATGGCTTATTAAAAATGCCAGTGATACAAATATAGAAAATCAGAAGATTAGATTAGACCAGGACATTCATAAGTTCGCAAAATGCCCGAACTTAACAGATGATAATTTTGCTGGGAATACTTCTGGTATTGCTATCGAGTATAAGACTTTGGGAACAGAGAACCTTGTATCTATTAAAGAGCGTAAGTTTAAGAGGGGATTACAACAGAGATTTGAGTTAATCGCTCAAATGAATGCTATTCTTGGAGATGGTTTCGATTGACGTTCAATTGATATTCACTTTAAGAGAAACTTGCCAGCTAATGAGGTTGATTTAGCAAATATGGTTGAAAAATTAGACGGTATTGTTAGTGCGGAGACATTACTATCACAACTTCCTTTCGTGGAAGACCCACAAGAAGAAATCCGCAGAGTAGAAGAAATGAAACAAAAGAGCCCTTTTTATAATGATACACTCTCTTTGTATCAAGAGAACTATCATTTAAATAAGGTAGAAGCAGATAATGAGTAGATTTGATAGATACTACTTCAAGCGTTTGCCGCATATACATAACGAGTATGAAGAATTGACTGTGGCGTTGGTTCTTGAACTCTTGGCTGATGCGTATAAAAATGATAATAAATTAGAAAGATATTTAAATGACATCAGCGAAGAAACTTTCAAAGAATGTATTAAAGAATTGAAAAAATTGGAAAAAGATGGGGTTCTGGTTCCGCAGGAAAAGATAAAATTATACAACCACCCAAAGACTTATATGGCATTAAAAGAAATTGAAGAAAAAGAGTGGAGACGTTTTACTGAATATTTCTGGATTGCTTGTAATGTCATAAAAGAGAATATGATTGATACATATCAAAAAACGTATCAGCAAATTGGCGAGATTTATCATTTTCCTGTGATAAATCCAGAGTTTCCACCAGTTCAAATTACAGATACATATATTACAGAACATTATATTGAAATACCTTGATGTTCTGATGGAAAGATTTATTCTGAAAGAATGTATGCGAATGTCGCTAATTTTAGAGATAAATTAAGTTATGTATTAGAGCAGGGCATTGAAAAGGGTAAGGGCTATGATTGAATGGTCCAGGCTTGGAGAAAGTTAACAGGCTCTACCGCTTATGCCGCAGCCAGACTTATAAAAACAGAAACAATGGCTATGTTTTCAGAAGCCGCAAAAGAACGAATGATTACAGAAGGTGTTGAGTTTGTTGAAATTGTTGGTGATGCGGAATGTGGCGGTATTTGTTTAGATTATGTAGATGGAGACCCGGTTCCAATTAAAGATGCCGCTATTGGAATTGATCTTCCTCCCTACCATCCAAATTGTGCTTGTTCTTTTGTGGCATATACAGAAGAAGTAGAAATTAGCGAAGTTGAAGACTTTGATGAATAAAATTGGGCGATTTTGTTCTATTAAAAAAAAAGAATTATTATATGTATAAGAGGGAGAAACCCTAAACTGAACTCTATTGAGGGCAGTTAGAAAGGATATTTTTATGATTGAAAATAAAGAAACGGAAAAGGGTTCTGTTGGAGCACCAACTGAAACAGGGGATGCCGCACCGAAAACTTATACCGAAGAAGAAGTCCAGGCTCTATTACAAGCCGAAGGCGACCGGAGAGTTTCAAGTGCGTTAAAAAAGCAACAGAAAGAGTTTGAAGCGAAGACCGCAGAGGCCGAAAAATTAAGAGCGATGGATGAAAATCAGCGTAAAGATTATGAATATGACAAGCGACTTCAAGAACTTGAAGCGAAAGAAAAAGAGTTCGCTATCGCTCAAAACAAGTTAGAAGCAACGAAAGTTATGTCTAATAGAGGTCTCCCGATAGAGTTTGTAGATTATATCGTAGCGGAAGACGCGGAAACAATGTTAAACAATATAAACACTTTTGAAAAAGCGTTTAAGGCAGCTGTCGCAGATGCGGTAGCACAGAAAGTTGCGTCTCCTACGCCAAAGAGCAGTTCGGTAAAACAGACTGGTTTAACAAAAGAAGAGTTTAACAAAATGACTATCGCCCAGCAGGCGGAGCTATACCGGACTAATCCAGAATTGTATAAATCGTTTATTCAATAAAAATTAGGAGGAATTATTTTATGGCAGTATCACCACATACAATTTATGAAAACTTTGTATTAGAAAATAAACTTGAAAGTCTTTTAAAGACAAAAATTGATATGAATAGTTTCATTACAGCAGATTACAGTCTTACTGAAAATCCTGGAATGAAGAAAATTATTAACACTTACACAGCCAGTGGCGAACTTGAAGAGTTAGCAATGGGTCAGGGCAACACAAAAGAGTTTGAAGTTAGTTTTACACCAAAAGAATACGATGTTGGCACAACCCAGGGTAAGTTTGCTTGGTTTGACGAGCAGGAAATGACAGATCCTATCGTAGTTGATAGAGGTATGATGGCTATTTCCGAAGCAATGGTTAATGACCTTACAGATAAGGTTATTGCTGAACTTGGTAAGGCTACTCTTACACTTTCAGTTTCAGATTGGAGTTATGACGCAGTAGTTGATGCTATCGCGAAGTATCCTTATGAAGAAGAAGAAGGCTTAACACTTCTTATTAACCCAGCAGAAAAGGCAGAGTTCAGAAAGGCTCTTAAAGATGACCTTTCTTATGTTGAAGCCAATGTCCGCACTGGCTATATTGGTTCTGTTTGCGGCGTTCCTGTTGTAGTTTCAAAGGCCGTTCCAGAAGACACCGCTTTCTTATTCACAAAGCAGGCTACTACTTGCTTTATTAAGAAGGGTGTTGAGGTTGAACCTGAAAGAGATGCTAACATTCGTAAGAATACTGTTTACACTCGTAAGGTTGCCCTTGTTGCTCTCACAGACGCAACTCGTGTTATTAAGATTACAAAAGAATAATTTTATAGGCTTGCTTGTCTAATGGCAGGCAAGCCTTATTTTTTTACAGTAAAGGAGCACAATAAATGTTAGAAAAAATTAAACTTTTATTAAACAAAATGGATGATCCTACTGTTGATAAAACATTAAACACTTTAATTAGTATTTGTAAGCAGCAAGCATATATTTATTGTAATCTTGAAGAATATGATAATAAACTTGATTTTATTGTTATTGAAATGGTTATTGAGCGTTTTAATCGTTTAGGTAGCGAAAACTTAACCAGCCAGAGAGGGTCTGGTGTAGGAGCTTCCTACGAAAGTTTTTATAGTGATAAAATTAGAAAGATGTTAAACAAGTTTAGAAAGGTTAAAACGGTGTAGTTATGGTAAAAAGAGATCAAATCCAACGCATTCTTTTAATCCTTGGCGAAGATGACGAAGGCGGAACACCAGTAGAGAAAGAGGCACTTGAAATTATTCCTGCGAATGTGTCAATTTCTGCGATTACTGGTATTGTCGACGGAGCTGGACTTGTTAGATATCAGCAGCTTACTACGACAACGGATTATAAATTAGATGAAAATTATTTAGCACGATATAAGTTTCAAGATAAATTATATCGTGTAGTTCAGCAAGTTAAAATGGGAAACGAATGGTTTTCTACTTTAATGGAAACTGCGGAATAGGAGGGCATATGTTAAAATACGAAGAAGATACACAAATGCTTTCTATGATAGCAAAAGATACAGGAGATCTTTTAGTTTCTTTGGAAAATTATGATATTACCGCAGAGACAGTTCTTTATTTTACTGTAAATAATGAATTAGAAAAAGAACGACCTTTAATTAGTAAAGCAATTACAGAGTTCGTAGAAAATAAAGCGTTAATACACTTATCCAAAGAAGATACTGATTTAGCTCCTGGAAATTATTTATATGATATTCAAGTTGATACCGGTGAAGACCGTGTGGATACTGTAATTGGTCCCGCAAGATTTAAGATTTTAGGAGGCGTTAAATACTAATGGAAACTCCTGAAATTAAAGTAAAAATGGAAACTCCTGAAATCACTGCGTCTTTAATGAATGTCTTAAAGGGACCAAAAGGCGATAAGGGAGACGCATTTACTTTTGAAGATTTCACAGAAGAACAATTAGACCAATTACAAGGACGGGATGGCGAACCTGGGGTATCTGGTGTGTATGTCGGAACAGAGGAGCCGTCAGATGAGAATGTTAATGTTTGGATTAACCCGCAAGGAACAGTTTCGCCTTCTGGGAATACATTAACCGCAGGAATAGGTATTGATATTACTAATGATGTTGTCAGTATTGATGATACAGTGGTTGCTACAAAGAGAGACATTCCTATCGTTCCGACCGTCCCTACAAATGTTTCGGCTTTTAATAACGATGCTGGCTATATTACAAGTAATGATTTACCAGAGATGCCGGAATTAGCAACTGTTGCTACTACTGGAAGTTATAATGATTTAGTTGATAAACCAGTTATCCCAGAAAGCAGTGGAGAAACTTATGAGGCTGGTGAAGGTATTAACATTACCGACAATATTGTATCTATCAAAAAACCTCGTTTAATTCAGGGGGCTACCAGTTTTTTTAGCATTCAAGATTTGGATGATGAAGATAAAGATTATTTATATAATGTTTTAATATATGGAGCAGAAAATTATCCTTGTATTTTATGATATAACACTGGGGCGACCGTCTACCATTATTCTTTAATTGAAAGTCATTATGATAGCTATAATCGTGTTTACCACGCATATTTTGACGGGACCGATAATCGGCGAGGAGTGTTATCAATGGGGGCCACACTTGTTAACGGTGAGTGGCAACCAGATGGTGTTATGAACTTTGTTTGGTATTCCCAAGCAACTTTATCAAATATTAAAGTTGGGAATAGTTGAAAATTAGCACCTGATGTTGTATATTTAGATGATAATTTTGAAGTTATTAAAACAGAATATGCTAAATTAACAGATATTCCCGAAGCAGAATTACCAGTTATTTCTTCTGGCGATGCGGGTAAAGTTCTTGGGGTAAAATCTGATGAAACAGGTGTTGAATGGACGACTGCCGCAGTTGGCGGAGGTAGCGGCAGTTATACATGGACTGATGAATTATATACAATTAGTTCGTTAGATGCTACTGGATTAGCTGATATGGGGACAGCTTTATCTAATGGATTTATTTATCCAGTAGTTAAGTATAATAATTATGGAAGTAAAATTAACTATTGACAACTAAAAATGCAGAGAACAACAAATGCTGCTCATCAATTAATATATGAGAGCGATAGTTTTGCAAATACGAGTGGTAAAAGCATACTTCCAAGATTAGTTATTTCATTTAATAAGGATGATTATACATTAAATAATGCATCAGTAAATACTGAACTAGGCGTTCCAATAAGTGCAGAAGGATTATCTGTTAAAACAAACCAAAGTGTTACAGGTGCAGCGTCTACCGTAGGTGCAGACTTGTTATACATTAGGAATAATTATGCACTTAAATCTGAAATTCCGACCACACAAGCCAATGCCGCAACTGCTTTATACTTAAAAGATGCGAATGGAAAAGTGTATGAAATCACAGTAGATACTTCTGGAAATCTTGTAGCTACGGCACAGGAGGAATAATTTATGGCAGTATTAAAAATTAAAAATGCTAATGGCGAATGGGTTGAAATAACTTCTATTCGCGGTCCTGCTGGCCCAAAAGGAGACCCCGGAGAAAATGGCGTTATTTCTTGAAATAATAGAGTTGGAGGGGTAATGCCAGCAGTGGGTGATTATAATTTGAATATGATTGGTAGAGAAATACTTACCAATTCTGATATTGATGATATATGAAATAATATGTAGGAGGAAACACATATATGGCAGCTTATGATAATAAATTATTAGATGGCGAACATCTTGGTTATTTTGCGGGAAAGGTTAAAGCGGCTTTAAACGGCAAGCAGGATGCGATTACATCAAGTAGCAAGTTAGATTATGCTTTACTTGATAACGTTCCTACTATTCCGACTGTTCCTTCAAATGTTTCTGCTTTCACGAATGACGTAGGTTTTATTACTGCTTCTGATATTCCAGCAGAAACTGAACCTGCTTTTAATGCCAGTGCGGCAAAAGATATTACAAGTGCCAAGATTTCTGCTTGGGATGGAAAGCAAGATGCTCTTGTTTTTAATACAGCATATAATGCGTCATCTAATAAAGTCGCAACAATGAGTGATATTGCTTCTGCTGTTGGAAGTATGACAGGCTTTCATTTTGAAGTCGTTCAGACACTACCAGCAACTGGCGAAGCAAATGTAATTTATTTAGTATTAAAGAGTTCTGGTATTTCTGGAAATGTTTATACTGAATATGCTTATATTAACAATGCTTGGGAACAATTAGGCGATACTAATGTTAATTTAAGTTATTTATCTAACTCTGAAATCGATAGTATTTGGTCTGCGGCATCAGCAGAATAAATACTAAATGTATAAAGCAACTCTTTGGAATGGAATGGGACGTGTAAATATTATAAAACAATTATTAGGTGCGGTTTTAGAGTTGCCCGCACCTCTTTTAAAAGGAGGCTTTTTATGGCAGATAATACAAATGAATATGGTAATAAAATGTTAAATGGAGATGGCTTACTTCATTTAGTAGGAACAATTAAAACAGAAATTGCGAATGCTGGTGGGACTGTTTATACTGCGGGCACAGGTATTTCAATTAGTGAAGATGGGGTTATTTCTCTTAACCTTCCGTCCGCAGAGGAGGCGACATTCTAATGGCATTATCAGAAAATTATATTATACAAAATAGCACATTAGTAGATATCGCCGACGCAATTAGAGAAAAAACAGGTAGTTCTGAAAAATTATCTCCTTCTGATATGGCAACTGAAATAGAAGCATTAGGGAGCGGGACAGCAACTATAAAAGTTGCTGTCCGTCCTATGTCTAGGTCCACAAGAAAGGTTAATGGTAAATGGCGAATTTACGCTAATCTTCCAAATGATTTTGATGATAATAGTCAAATTATAATGTTCTTTTTTCATCGAGCATCTTATTCTGGTGGGACACCGGCATATTACGTTTATGCCCCATTTTATGATAATAATATATATAAAATGAATACTTCTTCAAGCAACATCGGATATACCCTTTTTGCTGCTAATTCCAGCTCCGACACTACCGCAAAAGTTCCTGTTTTATTGGGCCCTCAATCTGGATTAAGCGGCAGTATTGATATAGACGAGGGATATATAAATATTTGAAGTTCGTCAACTGCTTCGACAAGCGATTTATACCCAAGTAATAATGGATATTGTATTTATTTAAAGAATGAATAGTAGAGTGGGTTTATGGGACTTTGAGTTGGTTTTGATGTAATTGAAGATTTGGGCTTTATGGACGCAACGCCTATCTATGGAATTGAACCAGATTATAGTGAGGGTTGTGCGGCATTCGCAGAGACCTTTTATGATATAGCAACAACATTAGTTCCAGTAGATACCGGTTTTTTACAAAGCACTATTGGAGCAGAAGGTTATGATACTTGATGTGAAGCTTACGCAGAAGCAGAATACGCACAGTATGTAGAATATGGAACTTGGAAAATGGCCGCCCAGCCTTATTTTGAACCAGCTTATAGAATGGCTCTTGGAGAAGCTATGCCGTTATGACAAATGGCTATGGAAGAAGCGATGGAAGAAGAACAAGAGCGATATGAAGAAGAGATGGAAGAAATGGAAGACGATGAAGAGGGCGGTATTGATTTCGGATTTTCGCTAATTGGATTGTTGGCTACAATGATTGTAAGTGCGGTTATAATTACCGCAAAAGTTATGTTAGGAGCAGATTATTCGTCTCGTGGTTCTGGTTCAGGCCCAGGAGGCTATGTTCCAGAAGTTGAAATAATTTAATGGAGGTTAATATGATAAATCATACAATTACTAAATATGAGGCCCCAGATGGCTTTGTTTATGATTGAGTAGAACCTCATTTTGATAATGACGGGAAAGAACAGCATTTATATGTTAAGTTTTTATTTTTAGGTAAGTTTGATACAATAGAGGCTTATCATTTAGTAGAAGACCCTCGAAAGGGGGCATAATTCTATGGTTAATGAATTAAAAAAGCAATTAGTTGCGTTATTAAAAAAATTGGGGTATAATATAAAAGATGGAGGACAATACGAAGAACAATTTCCTTGGTTAATTGTTAGAACATCAGGCCATAATAGAGTTGATGCTTATGATATTAGAATAGACCAAATATCTTTAACCATTGATATTTTCTCTAATTATCCTGGCGAAAAAGAGATTTTAGAGATTATTGAAAATATTGGTAACAATATTCAAGAAATAAAGATGAATAATGAAAAAGTTCTGAATATAGTTCAACATCAGTGCCGAATATTGGGTGATAAGGCGACCGGCCCCGTTCGCAAACACGGTGTTATAACGTATACATTTAATATTGTTATTGGAACGAAAGAGGGGGACTAATATGAGTAATATCCAAAAGGGCATAAATATACTTCTTTTATTAGACGATAGTCCAGTAGCAGGTCAATTAAATGTTAATCTTGATCGTTCTTTAATACCTATTGATATCACCAATAAAATTACTGGCGAATGGCAAACCTCTTTGGTTGGTATAAAGAGTTGAAAGATCATTTGTAATGGGGCCTATATTTTAAATGCTGAAAGTTATAAAAAAATAGAAGACGCGTTTATGAATAATAAGAGTATAAAAGTTAAACTACAAACATCTTCTGGATTTTATTCAGGAGAGGCTCTTATTGTTGATTTTCCTCTATCATCTACATATGATGATAGTTATAAATATAGAATAAGTTTGCTTGGAACAGGCAGCTTACGAGCAGAGATTGATGGTGTATTATATTAAAATAGATAAGAAATATGTCCCGCTCATTTTTGGACTGAAAAGTTTAATTCAACTTTCTTATCTTATAGATAATAATGAGGAAATCTCTGTCGAAGATGTTCTCAAATTAGGGACAAGAGTAGGGACGAATGAACTTCTTATATCTTCTATATTAAATAATTTTCAGCCATACGATTTAACAAAATCAGAACTTTCTACTTTATTGTCCCATTTGGATTTTCCTTCATCAGAAAGAATATCTGAATTATATAAGAAGTCAGTAGGTGAAATGGGTATTTCGCCTACTGATTTTTTTAATATGACAGAAGATGAAGTAGAAAATGCTTATATCGGTTATTTACGTCGTCAAGAATTAACCGCCAACTTAACCCTATTAGCATTAAAAAAAGTGGCTGCGAATGATGATGACCCAATTAAGATAACCGAAGAAAAAAATTATGAAATTGGCTCTGTTAAAGAGCACGATCAAACATTCCGCAATTTTAATGTTTAGGAGGAAAGTATATGGATTATAAAGATGTAATGAAACAAATTGAAATCCAGATGCCTCAAACAAGTTATCAAGATGTTCGTTCAGGTCTTGATGAAAAAGAACAAGAAATTAAAACTGACCTATTGAATGAAATAGGTTTGGAGTTAAAAAGAAAAGGAGGTATTTAATGCTAATAAATGGTATTGATTTAAGCAGTCTTGGTATCCAGTTGTATGATAGAGTGTTAAACAGCAATACAGTTGATACAAAACAAGACTGATTAGACGGCGATATTCAACCTACTTATATTCGCCAACAAGAGCGTTTTAGACCAGTTCAGTTGGCTTTTTTAGTTTTGGGTCAAAATGAAGAAGACGCTTTTATAAAAATTAGCAAATTAACACAATTACTAAAAACCTCTTGTGTAAGTTTTGATGATATCAATTTAACATTTAACTTAACAATGAAAGGGGAAGCCTCAACTGAACGATTAAAAAATGGTAATTTTATTGTTAGGTATAATTTTACCAGCGATTACGCAAAAGGTGAACGTGAAGTTTATACAACAAATCAGCGTTTAACTGACAGCACCAGATTAACTATTTTATATTATCGCGATAGCACAACTTTAATTGCGACCGATGTAATTACTCTTCGTAATGCGGCCTTTAAGGGCACAGGAGATACATTGGCCTCTATTGGAATTGATGTAAATAAATATAAAATGGATTATTATGAAGATGGTGTTGCTACTAATTTGCGAGGGGTTGATTTAACTTTTGAAAATCTCGCGAATATCAGAGCGGTAATTATTAACTATGAACCAACACGATATACTATCACACTTTCTTATTTAATGAATGATGGAGGCGGATATTATAACCAACTTTTGGAACAAGACTTTTCTTTTACCGCAAAACAGGTTCAAGATGCTCGCACTATCGGACAGTTAATAAATCTAAAAGAATATAAGCCAAATGGATATAAAGCATCTGTTATTTTTGAAGATGAATTAACAGTAGAAAATCTTTTATTGGCAAGCCCTATTCAGATTTATTATGATAAAATACAATCCGAGCAGCAAAAAACAGTCGTTGTTAATTATTCAGTAGAAAAAGACGATGGTAGTTTTGAGGTAGTAAATCATTCTGTCGTTGTTGTAAAACAAGGTGATATTGCTGACGGAATGACTTTACAAGATATTATCAATCCAAATCTATATATTCCTAATATAAGATATTTTAATACTGGATATATTGAAAATCATAATTTACAAGATTTAATTTCTTATGATACTATTGAATTAAATTATGACGTAAAATATAGCAAGAAACCCTTAAATATTTATATTGAATATTATAATGGTGAATATCCTAATTGGTTAAGAATTAACTCTGATGTTTTAACACTAACATATCAAGATAAGTATGAAGATAGTTTTAATTTAATTGAAGATTTAAATCTTAATCTTGATAAATATAAGTCAACTTTTTATGAAAATGGAGTTATGTTAAAAGCAGAGGAAATCCTCACTTTTGACGATTTGGTTAATAGAAGTGTTTTACAGGTTTATTATAAACCTATAAATTATCCTATTACCGTTCGTTATTACGAGCACGGAGAAACTGATACTCCAATTTCAGAAACGATAGAAATCAATGATTTAATGTTTGTGGGTGAACCTACATTAGGGGAAATCATTCCATTAAACAAACATAAAACAGATGGCTATCAAGTAGATTTATCATTACTTTATAATGGTGAAGTGAGTTTATCTGCGTTATTGAACGCATCTCCTTTTGAAGTAATCTACATTCCTGTTTCGCAAGATAGAAGCAAAAATATTATTGTTAGATATAAGCAAGAACTCGCTTCTGCTTATTCAACCATCAACACAAGTTTAATTACTATAAATGAAAGTGAAGCAATTGGCGGTGTTCGATTAAATCAGTTAATTGATCTTAATCGGTATAAGCCAGAATATTATGATGATGGTTTCATCGATGGCGGTATAGGTTCCACATTATTTACGTTTGAGGAGCTTGGGTCCAGCTATGATGTTATTTATTTAGCGAAAACTTATGAAACACCAGTCAGATATTATAATAATACAATCTCGGACGAAAATTGAGTTGGTAGTGATGTTATTTCTTATAGAGTTATTGATTTTACGGATGAAACAACTTTATTTGATTTAGGATTAAATCTTAATCGCTATAAAAATATTAACGCAGAGAATGGTGTTGTAGATTACCAAGGATTAGTATCATTTGGAGCGTTGGTAGTATTAGAAGCATTAAATGTTGTTTATACTTTAAATGAAGACGCTGGTGAACCACAAGATTATGAATATCCACATAGATTTTTATTTTTGGAACATAATGATATGGGTTCAGCAGATTTAAATGCTCTTCATCCAGAATGAACTTTAAATAATGCTGGTATCAATACAGGCGTATCTGTTGCGGACCCATCTAAACTATCTATCCAAATGGAAGTTGAATTAGTCCATCCAGATCAGCCAATGTCCGCAACCAATCCAAAATATGGTTATTTATTTGGAGCAGCGAGATATTCAGAAAACTTGGGAATAACTTCTGCTTTCTTTATGAGATATCATAATAGAAATCTTACTGCTACTGGCACAAGCACAAGAATATTAGACAATATGTATGAAGCGTGTGCCGGCGGTAGAATTGGTGAATTACCAGATTTTAGAGATGGTAATTATGAATTATCTGTTGTCAGACAAGAAAGTGGCGGTCCAGAACAAATTATAGCAGATTTTGCTAATCACAACGGTGTTGCTATTGTAGAAAGTGAAGCTCGTAGTTTTTCAGAAAATAGTGGTATTTACACAGTAGATATCCCAAATAAAGAAAGCAGAGCAGTATTTACCTATTCTTATCCAATGACAGCATCATCTTCCAATCTTGGCTGTCCGATTTATTTATTCTGTAATGCCACTAATGGGTCTCCTCAAAAACATACGGGTATTTCTAATGTTGGTATTTATAGTTGTAAGATTTATTATGACGGCCAGCTCGTAAGAGATTTTATTCCAGTTCAGTTTTATGATAAAATCGGAGATAAAGTTGCTCCAAGCAATTGTTTATATGATAAAATTACTGGTTTATTCTTTGAAGATTATACTGGAAAAAATAGTTTTAACATAAGAGATGATACTCGCTATGTTGATACTAATTTAGCACATAAAATAGGTTCTTATGTAGTTAATTACTACAAAGGTTCAGAGTTAATTAACTCAATTCAATACTGGATGCGTGGCGATGAGTTTAAGACAGTTTATGAATTAGATTTATATGAACGTTTCCAAGTCGATCGTTATCAACCCGCTTATTACCATAATGGAAAAGTAATGGTTGATGATGATTTTATTGTTAGTTTTGATAATTTAAATGGTAGAACATTTAATGTTATTTATGAAGAACGCCCGACCGCAATTTCAGTAAATTATTGAAAAGAAGACGAACCGGGTGTTAGAACTCTTCTAAAAGAAGAAACTATTACTTTACTTGAAAGAGATTTTTATCAAGTTCCTTCTTTTGGAGATATTGTTAGAATAAATAAATATAAGCCACCAGGATACGAAACAGATTTTGAGTATACTGGTAGAAGAGTTTCTTTACCGCGTGTAGTAGAGGGTTCTCCATATGATATCGTATATCATCCAATAGATGAAGAAATCAAGGTTTATACTACAACTATCAAGTTTAAGAAAAAAATTTATGGTATTAGAACATATGAACCTGTTGGAGAATATACTGTTTCATTAGATCAAAGTGATTTTAGAGATGGTGAATATATTGATTTTTATGTAGATAAAAATCGTTTTAAGCCAGAAAAATATTATTTAGACGGACAAACTTTTGAATGGTATGAGATGGATGAAAGACTTGATAAGCCAGAAGATTTAAAAGAAAGTTATGAAATTGTTTATCAAGTTGCTCCTATCTATGTCCCAGTTGAATATTTTAGAGATGAAATTGGAGAAGACCATTTAATCGCAAGTGATACTTTTACTTTCCGAATTGATGAGTTTGAAGATAAAGTCCAACTTGTTGATTATATGCCAAATGAATGGTTTAATAGATATAAGCCAGTTAGTTGTAGTGGCGGTCGTTTATACGAACCAGAAAGATGGTATTCTGTTGATGAATTAGCAGAATTAGACAGTATTAAGTTTATCTATGATAGTTTAGTAGAACCGCACGATCCAGAAAGCCAAGATTACGAGCAAAAAGTTCTTTATTTTGGAGATATTTGAAGCCACGAAGGTTTCGCAGGATACGGAATGTATTGAGGTGGTGTTCGAACAACAGAAAATCCAAATGCGGGTCAACGGCATTTATATAAAGATGAATATGGTGTAGAACATTATTTATATGAAGGCGAAACAATGCCTGATATTGAAAACTTTATGGCACGTATTCCTTTTATTAATCTTGGCTATACTCCAAAAGAATTAGGACGATTAAGAGTTGAAATTACTGGTATTGCGGAAAGCTATGGTTTGGCAAGTGGAGATATGGAACACGAACAATTGAATATAAT
>Ga0247611_10004917_pt1 | contig 18175 bp, 16 predicted proteins | sample 177DNAGHGhighgp2_FD_192422 | JGI IMG/M metagenome (GOLD analysis project Ga0247611, IMG submission 192422) | Sheep rumen microbial communities from Palmerston North, Manawatu-Wanganui, New Zealand - 1770 DNA GHGhigh gp2 | ecosystem: Host-associated > Mammals > Digestive system > Stomach > Rumen... | reverse complement strand
TATCTATGGCTTTACCGAGCAAATGGGCCTGAACTATCCCGACTGTCCTTGTGGTTGCAAACACGAGTCTAGCTATGTGAAAGTGCTGGTACGTGATATTGTGACGGGTGAGGTGCTTCCTGCTGGCCAGGAGGGTAAGTTGGAGTTTGTTACCCCTGTTCCTCACAGCTATCCTGGCAATGCCGTATTGACGGATGACTTGGGAATGTGGTTTGATGAGCCTTGTCCTTACGGAAGACCTGGAAAACGTTTCAAGATTCTGGGCCGTCTGAAGAAGGCTGAGGTTAGGGGCTGTGGTGATATCCTTTCCAACAAGCTCACTTTCCAGAAACGTGCAACCGGTGGTACAGTAGATACCCGTTTGGAAGTACAGTCCTTCCACGGAACATTGATTGAAGGTGATGATACCGAGAAAACCATGCAAGGCATTGTTGACTCCCTGAAGGAGCAGCTGCCTTGGCTGAGAAAACAGCCCATTGAGGCCTTGATTGGTCTGATTGATGCTGCTGCCAAACGCTGGGCGACTGACCCGAAATACTTGTTCTTGAAAGACAAGGGTTTGAACTTCCTGGCTACTTGGTGCAGTGAGCGCCATCTAAAAGAGGTTGCCACCTTTGGACTTAGGGGTAATGTGGAGTATGCTGACACCTATCTGCCATTCCCCGATTCTGCAAAGCATCTGCTGAAAGCCAATTCTCGTGGTCTTTGCTGTCACTGGATGGCAGGTAATGTGCAGATTCTTGGACTCTTTGCATTGGTTCAGTGCATTATGACCAAGAACGTGAACTTGCTGAAGGTATCTTCACATGATGAAGGCGTATTTGCTGGACTGTTGAGTGCCTTTGAAGGTTTGGAATATACCACACCTAATGGTTACACCATCAAGGGTGATGACCTCTTGAAGACTATGGCTGTAGTTTACTTCAGCCGTAATGCTGTGAAACTTGGAGAAAACATGTCTAAGAATGCGGATGTACGTATTGCCTGGGGCGGACGTGAGGCAGTAGAAACCGTTGCCGGTTATCCTTCCAAGTATGATTGCGAGACTGTTATCTTTGGTCCTAAGCTCTCATTTGCTGTGGTGACCAAGGAAATGCTTTCGGATGAGCAGGCTGCCAAGAAATTGGCAAGACGTGTATCTGTGGATATATCTGTTTTTGATCAGACCGGTTGCGCTTCTGCCCATAACCTCTTTGTGGAGAAGGGTGGTGCAGTAAGTCCAGAGAAGTTCTGTGAGATTCTGAACGAATCTATGGCTAAGACAGAGATTCAAATTCCGAAGCCCACTATGTCACTCGAGCAGGTTTCTGCCATCCACTCTATTCGTGGTGTCTATGACTTCTGCGGAACAGCTATTGGTAGCGAAACCATGTCATATTCCATCTTGCTGGATGACCACGATGAACTGCACAAGCCGGTTTATTCCCGTGTGTTGTTCGTTCATTCAGTAGATAGCATAATGCAAAGCATCAAGCATATTACCGAAGATATTCAGACCATTGGTGTTGAAGCTACTCAGGAGCAGGCCGTTGAATTTGCAGAAGCTGCCACCCAGAAAGGGGCTGTCCGCTTCCCGCAGATTGGCCGTATGCTCAACTTTGAGATGCCATGGGACGGCATAGTGCTTATAGATAGATTGGTGAAGTGGAATACATTATTAGGACCTCTTGCTTAGTATGAAATTTAATAATATCAATGTCCATATTGGTGAAAACGTTCACCTAGGGAAAAATGTTAAGATAGGGGATAATACCACTATCTATGATAATGTCACGATAGGTGATAATACTATCATTAGCAGCAATTGTATTATTGGTGAACCTACTGGTGATTATTATCGAAATCAGGATTATAAGAATATAGAACTGATTATTGGAGAGAACTGTGTTATTCGAAGCTATACAGTCATTTATTCAGGTTCTATTATTGGAGACGGATTACAGACTGGACATCATACTATTATTCGTGAAGGAAATAAGTTGGGTAAGAATTGTGTAGTAGGTGTTTACTGTAATATTCTACCTGACTGCCAGATAGGTGATGGCGTTCATTTTCATAGTTATGATTCTATTTCTGAAGGTTCAATTATTGGAGATTACGCTTATTTATATCCGTTTGTAACACTTACCGATGATCCGACACCACCCTCGAATGAATGGTTAGCCTGTAAGATAGGAGAATTTACAGTTGTTGCATCAAACTCATTCTTATTACCGGGAACTGAAATCGGACGTCATTGTTTGGTAGGGGCTCAGTCCAGAGTAGGTGGGAAGTTTGAAGACTTTTCATTTATTAACGGGTCGCCTGCGAAGAGAATAATGGACATTAGAAAGGCACCAATAGTGAACCGTGGCACTAAGCGACTTCAATACCCATGGCCCTACAATTTTGATAGAGGTATGCCATGGGCAGGTATTGGATTTGATAAATGGTTGAAAGATAATAATAGAGATTTATAAAATGAATATAATGAGTATTCCATTTTTATCATTAAAAGATGTAACAGCTCTACATGGAGCAGAAATAAATGAGGCAGTTAGCCGAGTGGTGAATGGCGGTTGGTACCTCCAGGGAAAAGAGAATGAAAAGTTCGAGGAGAACTACTCTAAGTTTATAGGAACAAAATATACCATTGGTTGTGCAAATGGTCTGGATGCGCTTATCTGGATATTCCGTGCATACATAGAGATGGGTGTGATGCAACCAGGTGATGAGGTGATTGTACCTGCAAATACCTATATTGCCACTATTCTTGCAATCACGGAGAATGGCTTGAAGCCCGTATTGGTTGAGCCAAAGCTCAATACTCTGGAGATTGATGATGACCTCATTGAAGCCGCCATTACTCCGAAAACCAAAGCTATTGCCATTGTCCACCTTTATGGCCGCAATGCCTACACGGATAAGATTGGCGCTCTATGTAAGAAGTATGATCTGAAGTTGGTTGAGGATAATGCTCAGGCTCATGGCTGCAAGCATACTGACGGCCGTGTTACCGGTAGTATTGGAGATGCAGCTGGTCACAGCTTCTATCCAGGCAAGAACCTTGGCGCTCTAGGTGATGGAGGTGCTGTTACTACCAATGATCCTGAATTAGCTGCTGCTGTTCGTGCTTTGGCAAATTATGGAAGCCAGAAAAAGTATGTGTTCAAATACACTGGCCGCAATAGCCGTTTGGATGAGATTCAAGCAGCTGTGTTGGATGTGAAGTTGAAGTATCTGGTAGAGGATAATGCCCACCGCAAGGATGTGGCTCATTACTACTATGAGCATATCAATAATCCATTAATTACTATGCCGGACTTCCTTCCTGATGAGCAGAACGCCTATCATTTGTTCCCGATTCTGGTAGCAAATGGAAAGCGAGATGCATTACATGATTATTTGGAGAAGAAGGAAGTAGGTACTGTAATTCATTACCCCATTGCTCCGCACAAGCAGGAATGCTATGCTAAAGAAGAATGGAATATTCCTCAATTGTCCCTACCTATTACAGAGAAGATTGCTGACGAGGAGTTGAGTTTACCTATAGGACCTACAATAACGGAAAGTGAAATAAAAGAAGTGATTAGGCTGATTAACGAATTTAATTAACTTCAACGTGTTTTTGGATAATAAAGACATACAGAAACAAGAGACGGCAAAAAACACAGAGACTTCAAGTTATCGCAGTATATTTAAAGCAACATCACTCTTTGGAGGTGTACAAGCTTATCAAATTTTGATAGAAATTGTGAAGTCGAAAGTAATTGCTCTCTTGCTAGGTCCAATGGGAGTCGGAATATCAGGTTTGTATATGTCTGCTACTGGACTAATTCAAAATTTTACTTCATTTGGACTCTCATCAAGTGCTGTTAGGAATGTTTCTGAGGCAAATAATTCTGGTGATACAAAACAGATTGCAAGAGTTGTTTTTGCGCTTAGAAGATTGGTTTGGATAACAGGTTTACTGGGGATGATAGTAGTCATTTTGACCTCTCCAATTTTAAGTAAAACATCTTTTGGAGACTATAATCATATTATTCCTTTTATTGTGTTGTCGGTAACTCTGCTTTTAATACAGATAAATGCTGGTAAAAGAGTGATCCTACAAGGTACTAGAAGACTTAAAGATCTGGCAAAATCTTCAACCATAGGTATAACCGTTGGATTTTGTATAGCTGTTCCTCTATATTATTTGTTAGGGGTAAAAGGTATAGTTCCCAATATTGTTATTTCGTCTGTTGTCACTCTTTTAATAACCTGGTGGTTTGCTAGAAAGGTTTCAATAGAAAAAGTGTCTCTTAATACCAAAGAAGTATTTGGTATAGGTAAGTCTATGCTGATAATGGGCGCGGCTATGAGTTTAAGTATGGTTTTGGCGTCACTTAGCTCTTATGTACTTCTTGCCAGTATAAGATTATGGGGTGGGGTAGAAATTGTTGGTTTGTTTACCGCTGGCTACATTTTAATGACAAATTATACCGGTTTGGTTTTTAATGCGATGGGGACGGACTACTATCCGCGACTTGCAGCAGTCAATCAAGATAATGAAAAATGTCGTGTACTTATGAACCAACAAGGTGTTATCGGTTTTCTTCTAATAGCGCCCCTTTTAGTAATGTGTGTTATCTATATCCCAATTGTGGTCCGAATTTTGTATTCTGAAAAATTTCTTCCTATAAATGGATATATTGTGTGGTGTTCTTTGGGTATGATGTTTAAAATGGCATCTTGGGCTATTGCATTTGTTTTTATTGCTAAGGCAGAGTCAAAATTATATATGATTAACGAGTTTACAGTTGCGGTATATACGTTGCTTTTTAATTTGTTAGGTTTTAAGCTTGGAGGACTATCGGGTTTAGGGATTTCATTTACTGTGTCATACTTTTTGTATATGATTCAAGTTTTTGTTATAGCCAAAATGAAGTATGGTTTTTATTTTGAGAGTCAATTAATCTATATTTTCATTTCTCAGTTTATATTGATTATATGTAGCATGATGGTTGCATTCTTTTTAACTACTTACTGGAAATATATGCTTGGTTCCTTAATAATGCTTTTTTCATGCTATTATTCTTTTAAAGAATTAAATAAGAGGATGGATCTTGTAAACGTTATTAAGTTGAAATTAAATGTTGGTAGGAAAAAAGAATAATGTAAATTTTGATGAATATTAATATGATGAATGAACGTCCAATAGTTTCTGTCGCTGTATTAGCATATAATTCCTCTAAATATATTTTGGAGACACTTGAAAGTGCGAAAAAACAAACTTATGAGCGAATAGAGTTGATAGTGTCAGATGATGCATCTACGGACAATACTGTAGAAATATGTAAGAATTGGATAGAGGAAAACAGAACTTACTTCATTAATGTGAAACTGTTAACAACAAGTCAGAATTCGGGTACTTCTTCAAATTGCAACAGGTTAATAAATAATGCTGTGGGTGAATGGGTTAAATTGATTGCAGCAGATGATATTTTATTTGAGGATTGTATAGAAAAGTGTGTTAAATTTGTTAACGAACATCCTTCTGTTAAATGGATGGTTGGAAAGACACTTAAATATGAGAATATTATAGATGAAGATCATTTGATAAAAAGTGACACTTTGTACACCTCACAAAGGTTATCTGTATTGACTGGTTCACTGGAGGAGCAGCAGGCAGCTATTTTAAATTATTCATTTATTGAAGCCCCTGCTTTATTTATTAATGCAAAAATATTAAGAGATGTCGGTGGTTATAATGAAAAATATCAATTGCTTGAAGATTGGCCTATGAATAAGAAACTTCTGGAAGCAGGCTATAAGTGCTATTTCTTAGATGATTATATCGTGGGTTATCGTAAAAATGAGAATAGTGTATTTAACATAAACTCAAAGTTGTTCAATATGAGATACCAGGAATCTTTATTAGAGTTCTATAAAAGTGAATTATTTGAATATCATAATAATTGTTATAGACTTAATAAAAGATTTCATTATCTATTGTGCTTGTTTTACCAAAAGATGAGACTTAATAATACAAAAAAAATAAATAAGATTTCATATAGTGCATTAAACAAGCTTATTGATATATTATTATAAATTCAATACAGTCCCATGTTTTTCCATGGGCTCAGCTGACCATCATTAGAGTTGCTCAGAGGACGTTTTTGTTTAATTGAATGCCTACCTAAATGGGGAACTTTGGACAGAAGTGATAATAATTAATAAATTGGAAATGTTTTTTTTTAGTTATCAACCGATTGATTGCGGTGACAAATACATTAAACTTTTAAGGCGTGTAGAGGCTTTGGATATGCAATGTAAAAAAGTAAATGGGCTATATAGAATTCTGATAAAAGTCCTAAGATTCTATTATTCTCGTGTTCTTTACAAATTTGGAGCGTTATACAATTTAGATATTGGATTACATAGTTGTAATGATGGTTTGAAAATTTGGCATATTGCTGGTGGTATTGTAATTAACAAAAATGCTAGGGTTGGTAAGAATTTATCATTGCATGGGTGTAATTGCATAGGAAATGATGGCATTCATACAAATCAAGCCCCTATAATAGGGGATAATGTCCATTTAGGCTTCGGCTCATCTGTTATTGGCAATGTAACTCTTGCTGACGACATATGGGTGGCAGCAGGTGCTGTAGTCATATCATCATTTGATGAGCCAGGAATTGTAATTGGTGGTATTCCTGCAAAGAAACTAAAATAAATTATAGAAGTATGAAAGTGACAGTTTGCATTCCTGTTTATAATGTTGAGCTATATATACGTCGTTGCATAGAATCCATACAAAAACAGACAATAAAAGATATTGAGATTATTGTAGTGGATGATGCCTCCCCAGACGATTCTATGAGTATTGTTGAGGAGATGGCTCGAAATGACAATAGAATAAGAATTATACGTCACGAAAAGAATATGGGGCTTATGTGGGCCCGCAAGACAGGCTATATGGCCGCAAAAGGTGATTATATAGCTTTTTGCGACAGCGATGATTATTTACCAATTGATTCAATTAGTACTTTATTGAGAGAAGCAGAGAGTTCGCATGCAGATGTGGTTTCTGGAGATTATATATACATAACCGTTGACGGACGTCAAACAATCAATCATAATAAGCTTAACTATGGCAATGATAGATTATCTGTATATAAATCTTTGTTAAGGTCTGAACTGAATCATACAATTTGCGGAAAGTTATATAGGTCATCTATTCTAAAAAATTTTTGTTATAAAACATATGAGCATTTTACAAACGGAGAAGATGGATGCCTATTTTACCAAATTGTTGAGAATGCAGATAAAATAATTCAAATTAATGAACCTGTGTATTATTATATGCAGAATATGCAATCCTCAACACAAGTAAGGTTTGGAGAAAAAGCAATAAAAAGTATCTGTATTCTTAATAGGACGAGACATGATATTATTTCTAATTATCCTGAACTTAAGACTGATTTACAAAAATATATAACAAATGTCTTTTGTATTCTATATTCACAAGGTTATGATAAGGATGCCAAACTTGATTATTTTATTAAAGAATATGGCTTAACGGACTATGTTAAACTATTTGCAATTATTAAGAATTGTAAATTAAAGAATCTTATTCGCTTAATAGTTAAGCGTACTTTGTTATTGTTTAAATAGGTTTGTGATGAAAATTTTAGTTACCGGTGATTTCTGCCCGCAATATAGGGTTACAAAGATATTTGAGAAAGGAGAATACGAATCTGTATTGGGAGAAGTGAAGAATGTCGTTTCTGAAGCAGATTACTCTATAGTCAACTTTGAATGTCCCGTTATAAGGGGGGGGGAGAATCCTATTGAGAAATGTGGGCCAAATCTTTATGGTTCTGATAAAGCAATAGATGCAGTGAAGTGGGCCGGTTTTAACTGTCTGACCCTTGCTAATAATCATATTTTAGATTATGGCAAAGAAGGTGTAGTTCATACTATACAGGCATGCGAGAAATATGACATTGATACGGTTGGTGTAGGGTTAAATCTCAATGATGCTTCACATGTTGTGTACAAATATATTAAAGAAAAAACTCTTGCTATAATTAATTGTTGCGAACATGAATTTTCTATAGCTACAGAAGATACTGCCGGTTCTAATCCCTTAAATCCTATTCAACAGTATTATGCAATTCGGGCGGCGAAGGAAAAGGCGGATTTTGTCTTGGTTATAGTTCATGGAGGACATGAACTGTTCCAACTTCCAAGTTTGAGGATGCAAGAAATATATAGGTTCTTCATAGAGGCAGGAGCTGATGCTGTGGTCAATCATCATCAGCATTGCTTTAGTGGGTATGAGGTGTATAAAAATAGACCTATTTTTTATGGTTTAGGTAATTTTTGTTTTGATAATCCTTTATATAGGGGAGCCATATGGAATGAAGGTTTCTTATTGGAGCTTAATCTTAAAGATGGTAAAGAAATAGATTTTACATTACATCCTTATAAACAGTGTGATGAAAAACCTGGTGTATTCTTTCTTAACAATTTATCTGATTTCACCAAACGAATAGCTGAACTTAATAGTATTATAGGAAACAAGAACTTACTTAATAAAAAAAATGAAGAGTATTACGAAACGACTAAAGCTTGGGAACTTCAGTTATTTGAGCCATACTGTAATAAAATTCTAAATAAGCTATTCAGTATGCGATTATTGCCATCGCTAATGACAAAAAAACGCATACTTAATATTTGGAACCATATTGAATGTGAATCACATAGAGATAAGCTAATATATGCTTTTAAACACTAGAACATATGCAGAATATTGTTAATTATATTAAACATCCCAGTCGTGTCCTTTTAGGGATTGTAAAGAAGATGAGATTTGTACTTCCAGATAGGCCTTACTTGAAACTTTTCTTCTTTTTTCGTATGGATAGGAAATTGAATCTTAAAGATCCTAAGACATTTAATGAAAAACTTCAATGGCTTAAATTATATGATCGAAATCCAGAATATATAAAAATGGTTGACAAACTTGCTGCAAAAAAATATGTTACATCAATTATTGGAGGACAGTATGTTACAAAAGTGTTAAAAGTATGGGATAGACCAGAAGACATCGATCTGTCTGCACTCCCTGACAAATTTGTCTTAAAGACTTCACATGGAGGCGGCGGAAGCGGTGTTGTTATCTGTCAACATAAAGATAGTTTTGATGTGAGGCAGGCCCAAAAGAAACTTCAGGCATCGATGAGTTATAATATTTATAGGAGCTTATGTGAATGGCCTTATGATTTCGTTGAGCGTAAAATATTTGCTGAAGAGTATATAGAATCCGAAGAAGAATTAAACGATTATAAGTTTTTTTGTTTTAACGGAAAAGTTGAATATTTCAAAATAGATTTTGGACGTTTTGTTGAACATCATGCAAATTATTATGATAAGAATTGTAACATAGCATATTTTGGAGAAGCAGATCTTCTTCCGGTCTATACTCACAAAATAATTATCCCTAATAATATAAAAGAAATGATAGATATAGCTGAGAAACTATCTAAGGATAAACCATTTATTCGAGTAGACTTATATAATGTTAATGGGAAAATTTATTTTGGAGAATTGACCTTATATCCTGCGAGTGGATTGGGTAAGTTCTCTCCAGAAGAATGGGATTTGTATTTAGGAGAATTGATTAAACTCCCGGAATTATCATAAATAACGCACATTAATTTTGTTTGTTTTTATTCTAATTAATTAAATGATACTTGCTAGTTTTTCAATAAAAGAACTGACTAGAAACCCTTGCAATGTATATCTTGCATTATGGTGTGTATATTATTTACAGGGTACTTTATATGCAGAGGGTTCTGTTATATCCCAGTTCGCTCTTTTACTGATTCTTGCTATTTCTTTTAATGCTTTTATAAAGTATTATTCTGATAGAAGTAAGTCGTTTTTTATAACGATGATTACTTTTTTAGTATTACTGTATACCATACATGGTATTTTACTTCTTATGTCGTTTGGTGAAACAAAGGGATTCTCTAATACATGGATTGCTACAGAGTACTTGAAAACATTTTATATGTCAATCCTTCCCATTTTGACTTTTTACAGATATAGTCAGCAGGGATATTTAACTGCTGATCTTCTGAGGAAATGGGTTCCTGTATTTATTATAGTTGCACTTCTATGTTACTATAGATATCAGCGTGAAACGTTGGCAAAATTAGTTTCTGAAGAAGGGGTGACCAATAATATGGGATATACTATGCTTTTTTTAATACCGCCGATGTTCTTGTTAAAGAAAGGGTGGCAGCAACTGCTTGGTGTAATTATGTGTGCTCTTTTTGTCATATTCTCAATGAAACGAGGAGCAATTCTGATAGCTGTAGTTGTATTGCTTGTAAAAATATATCAAGAGCAAAAGAAAATGAAATTTATATATAAAGTATCTTTTTTAGTATTCGTCTGTATTGTTGTATTCATTGTTTTTGTTTATTTGGAAGATACTTTTTTTCAAGATGATTATTTTCAAAATAGACTCACATCAACGTTAGAGGGAAAAGCAAGTGGTAGAGATAACTTGGCTCAAAATTGCTTAGCATATTATGAGCAGGGCAATATCATTCAACAATTATTTGGCTATGGTGCTAATGGAACCTTTTCGGCGGCTAGTAATTGGGCTCATTCTGATTGGATAGAGATTCTTGTTGATCAGGGGGTGTTGGGGCTTTTCGTATATATATGCTTTTTGTTGAGCTTTTATCATTTGTGCTGCAATAAAAGATTCTCTAAGACTTCTCGAAATACATTGACGATCATTTTTATAATATTTCTTATTAGATCCATTTTCTCTATGTCAGTCAATGACTTAAACTTTTTTTCATCAAGTGTGTTAGGGTTGTGTATGAGTGATGGTATGCGATCATTAGAAGCCAAGACTCTTGGAAACACTTTCAGGAAAAGAATAGGATAGTGCAAATCTATATTAAGAAGGGTATTTAAATGAAAAAGATTCTTTGTCTGATTGATTCACTTGGTGCCGGTGGCGCTCAACGCCAAATGGTAGGGCTTGCATCTTTACTAAAAGAAAAAGGGTATGATGTTACCTTTGCCATTTATTATAATGATTTGTTTTATGAAGATGTTTTGATGGCTAAGGATGTTCCATACGTTTATTTAAATGAAGCGTTTGGTGTTAGAAAAAGAATCGTTAAGATAGCGAAATTCATTAAAAGTGAACGGCCTGACGTAGTAGTAGCATTTCTTGAAACACCTAGTATTTGCGCATGTATTGCAAAGTTACTATGTGGTAAATTTCAACTGATTGTAAGCGAACGAAATACTACCCAACATACAGGTTGGAACGAAAGAATAAGGTTCAATTTGTTTCGTATAGCAGATTTTATTGTCCCCAATTCATTCTCTCAGACTAATTATATTAATAGTTTATTTAGTTTCCTGGCCCCCAAAACAATAACAATACCTAACTTTGTTGACTTAAACATCTTTATTCCGCCAATTAAACGCACCAAGAAAGAAGTACCAGAGATAATGATAGCTGCGAGTATCTGGGCTTCAAAAAATACGTTAGGCTTTATTGATGCCGTAGCAGCATTAAAACAAAAAGGCTATCAGTTCCATATCAGTTGGTATGGGTTGAACACAAAATGGTTAGATTACATTCGGCACTGTCAGGAGAAGATCTATAAAATGGGGTTAAACGAAGTAATTGTACTCAAAGAGAAAACGACCCACATACAAGAATGCTATCAAAATTCAGATTATTTCTGTTTGCCTTCATTTTATGAAGGAACACCAAATGTCATCTGTGAAGCTATGGCTTGTGGCTTGCCTGTTGCCTGTAGTGATGTCTGCGACAATTCAAGATATGTGGAAGATGGAGAAAATGGATATTTGTTCGACCCTTTAAATTCAGATAGCATCGTAATGGCTTTAGAGCGATTACTTACATTAAATGATGATGAGTATGATTCCTATTGCCGCCGCAGTCGAGAGAGAGCAGAAAAGAAATTCTCCCCCGAAATATTTGTTAATTCCTATATCAAATTAATAAAAGAATGAGTATCATAGTTTTTTTTCGTAGAGTTATTGGTAGATTTTTGACAATTCTAACACATCATCAATATAAAAATATTAAAAAAACATCAACTGTTTATTATGATGCTGATGTTTACAACCCAGACAATCTTATAATGGATGAGAATACAAATATTGATGGAGAGGCCGTGGTAATGAATCCGCGTGCAAAATTAGTTTTCAAAAAGAATTCTGGTGCTGCTATTGGTCTGTTAGCAATAACGGGTAATCATATGTCTGTAGTTGGGAAAAATTTGAAGCAGGTAACAGATAAAGTCAAAGTTGAAATAGATGTAAATAATGAGATGGATAAGGACATTATTGTGGATGAGGATGTCTGGATTGCTGCTCGAGTAACCTTGCTTTCTGGAGCACATTTAGGACGAGGTTGCGAAGTGGGCTCTGGAAGCGTAGTGAGAGGTACTATACCTCCATACGCAGTTGTTATTGGTAACCCCTGTAAGGTAGTAGGTTTCCGATTTACACCAGAGGAAATCATTGAGCACGAAAAGGTACAGTATGATGAATCTGAACGCTTGCCATTGGATTTACTTAAAAATAACTACGAGAAATTTTTCATTAATAGAATAAAAGAGATTAAACAATTTATAAAACTTTAATTGAATTGAGAGTATGGAAATTTATGATTTTATTGAGAATTTTGCGGAGCAGTTTGATGACACTGATCCTTCAGAGATTAAGGTAGATACAAAGTTCCATGATTTGGATGAATGGGGCTCACTCATTGGTATGAGTGTTATTGCAATGGCGAAAACGCAATATGGTAAGACTATTACCGGAAAGGAGATTCGTGATTGTATAACGGTAGAGGATTTGTTTAATCTGATTGCTTCAAAGTAATGATATCATTTAATCCTTTTACTTTAGAAGGGAAAACAATTTTGGTGACAGGCGCTTCTTCTGGAATAGGAAGAGGCATCTCGGTTACTTGTTCCAAGATGGGGGCGACCCTTGTTTTGAATGGACGTAACCAAATGAAACTTGGAACAACTCTGGCTCAATTGGATGCAGGTGAACATAAGTCCATTGCGGCTGATCTGACCAACAGTGATTCTATGAGTAGGATGGTCGCTGAACTTCCTACACTTGACGGAGTTGTACATTGTGCCGGAATAGGGCAACGGGTTCTTTGTAAGGTTGCTACAGAACAAGATGTCAATTCTGTTATGGATGCCAACTTTAAAGGGCCAGTGTTGCTACAGACAGAATTGTTGAGACAAAAGAAAATCAAGAAAGGTGCCTCAATTATCTTTGTGGCTTCTATTGCTACATGGTCACCAAGTATTGGGAATGCGTATTACAGTGCATCTAAGGGGGCCATTGTTTCCTATGCCAACTGTTTGGCGTTGGAACTAGCACCGAGAAATATTCGGGTAAATTGTATTAGCCCTGCAATGGTATGGACAGACCTTGTGTTACAAGAAGGTGTTGATGAGGAACAATTGAAGGCAGACGAACAGAAGTATCCCCTAAAACGTTATGGAACTCCAGAAGATATTGCAAATCTAGCCGTATATATGCTTAGTGATGCAAGTGTCTGGATGACAGGTAGTAATGTTAAGATTTCGGGGGGAGGCAAATTAAGTTGAATATGGCATACATTAAGGGAATATCGTATTATTTACCTGAAAAGGTGGTTACGAACGAGGAATTGGTCAAGGAGTTCCCGGAGTGGAGTGTTGAAAAAGTCGCTCAGAAAGTGGGCGTGGATTCTCGCCATTTGGCAGCAGAAAATGAAACAGCTGGCGATATGGCTGAGAAAGCTGCCCATAAATTGTTTGCGGAATTTCAGATTGATCCCAAGTCTATTGATTTCCTCATGTTCTGTACCCAGAGTCCTGACTATTTTCTGCCTTCTACGGCTTGTATTCTTCAGGATAAATTAGGCATTCCTACAAAAGCAGGCGCTTTTGACTATAATCTTGGTTGTTCTGGTTGTGTCTATGGCATGGCGATGGCAAAAGGGCTAATAGCCGCTAATTTAGCGCAGAACGTGCTAGTCTTGACGGCAGAAACATACAATAAATATTTGCATCCAGAAGACAAAAGTAACCGCTCCATTTTTGGAGATGGAGCTGCTGCATGTTTGATTTCAACAGAGGGTTTCGCCCAGATTGGAGAGTTTGTGCTTGGCACAGACGGTGCAGGTGCAGATAATCTGATTGTTAAAACTGGCGCAGCCCGATGCAAACGAGCAACAGGGTTAAGTACTGAGGATAGTGAAGGCCATCTCTGGCGTGATGACTATCTTTACATGAATGGCGGTGCTATCTTCAATTTCACTTTGGATGCGGTACCTACTATGATGAACCGACTATTAGAGAAGAGCGGATTAACAAAGGATGACATAGATTATTATTTGTTCCATCAAGCCAATAAGTTTATGTTGAATACAATCCGTAAGGTTTGTGCTTTGCCTAAAGATAAATTCTATGTTGATTTGTCTAATGTCGGTAATACCGTATCTTCAACAATTCTTATTGGGTTAAAAGAGTGTCTGGATAATGGTACAATTAAACCGGGAATGAAGGTAATGGCATGTGGATTTGGTGTTGGTTTGAGTTGGGGAGGGACGGTTATAGAATTCTAATAAGTATGCCGATGACTATACCCCCAACTAATGTCGTGAGCACCTAATTTTGATTACAAATAGGATTTGAAAAATGAGACGAGAAAACAGGCGAATTGAAATTATATGGAACTTCCTCCTTTTCTAATAGGATTGCCATAGCTCTAACATTTATAAGAGAAATTAAACATGAGGATTCTTTTGTGTACTCCGTATAGACAAGACAAGAGTGTTGTATCTGGTGGAATAAATATCTGGGGCAAGAACGTGCTTTCATATTACAGCCAACACAACGAAGCCGTTTATGTTGAACCGATATCATACGATCGACGATATGATGTAAAAGAAAATACTTCCTTTTTATCTCGGTTCATTTATGGTTTTAGAGATTATAGTACTTCTATTAAAGAAACTAAAGAAAAGATAAAGTCAAACACCTACAATGTCCTCCATTTGTGTTCAAGTGCTCAGTTGAGCTTAATAAAAGATTATTATATATTAAAATATGCTAGAAAGAAAGGGTTAAAGACGGTTTTACATCTTCATTTTGGGCGAATACCTGAATTATTCGAAAATAACAATTGGGAAACATTTCTTCTTAAGAAAGTGGCTCAAATTGCTAATATGATAGTAGTGATGGACGCGAATTCATATTCCGTACTCAAAGAGAATGGTTTTAATGTGAGTTATCTGCCTAATCCTATATCTCCTGTCATTTTAGATCAAATATGCTCAATGCGTGGCAGTGTTTCAAGAATAGTTTCGAAGGTGTTATATGTTGGACATGTAATACCATCTAAAGGTGTGTATGAATTGGTAAAAGCATGTGGTAATATCTCTGACATAGAATTACATTTAATAGGTACCATCGATGAAGATGTGCGGAATGAATTGAATAAAATTACAAAGCTTAATGAGGCATCAGATTATTTGAAAATAAGAGGAGCGATGCCTCATGAACAAGTAGTTCAGGAGATGCTGTCTGCTGGCGTGTTTGTTTTGCCATCGTATACAGAGGGATTCCCCAATGTTATTCTAGAGGCGATGGCATGTGGTTGTCCGATAGTAGCTACAGATGTAGGCGCTATTCCCGAAATGTTGGATATTGAAAATGGTAACAATAATGGTATTTGTGTAAAACCAAAAGACGTTGAAGGATTAAGGGGCGCGATACAAAAGATGCTAGAAGACCATACTTACGCCGTACAATGTGGACAAAATGCCCAAAGAAGGGTGAATATGCTTTATTCCATGCCTCAAATATGGACACAGCTTGTTAATGTTTGGACAAATTTATGAATATAAAACAGAACCGATTTGTTAGAGGGGTGTACTTTTTCCTACGAGATGTCTTCGCACCTTCAAAAAGGAAATTCGGCGCATATGGATCTAACGTAACAATAATACCTCCTATTTTTGTTGGTAATCCATCGAATGTGTATATTGGCGATGATGTTGGCATAGGCCCCAATGCAGTGATTAGTACAATACGTGCAAAGTTAATTATTAAAGGAAAATGTGCTATTGCTGAGAGATTAACTGTTCACACGGGTAATCATGCAAGAATATGTGGCAAATTTATAACAGACATTACAGAAACAAACAAGCCTGAGGGTTATGATAAGGATGTTGTTATTGAAGAGGATGTTTGGATTGGATGTAATGTTACCATCTTAAGTGGTGTCACAATAGGCCGTGGCAGTACTATTGCAGCCGGGGCTGTCGTAAATAAAGACATCCCACCATATTGTATCGCTGGTGGTGTACCTGCAAAAGTAATTAAATATTATTGGTCTGTAGACGAGATATTAGAGCACGAACGACATTTATATGTTGAAGAAAAAAGATTATCTAAGTCTTTTTTGGAAACACTAGTAAAATAGGGGACTTAGAACAGGTAAATGGGTTAATCTGTCGTCCTTCGCCTTATACAAGGCAAAATGAGTATTGATTACTGAAAAGTAAACCACACAACATTCTGCATTACATCCGAGTTTACAGTTTGACGATATTTAGCGGAATCTTATCTCATTATTATGAGGCATAGGCATATATCTGCCATAATATTCTAGATTATTTCACTTGTAAGTAAGTGGACTTTAATTTATGTCTTTGAGGAAACAAGTTTTAAATAGTATTTTATGGAGTGCTGTAATGAAATATTCCTCCATGATTGTTGTGCTTGCAGTAACAATGGTCATGGCGCGAATGTTGACACCTAAAGATTTCGGTATTGTAGCAATTGCGATGGTAGTCATTGCTTTTTTGTCTATTTTCTCTCAAATGGGAATTGGACCTGCTATTATACAAAAGAAAGAACTAACTCAAGAGGATCTGAGTAACATATTCTCATTTTCTGTTTATCTTGGCATTGCACTCAGTATAATATTGTTTTTTGCTTCATGGTATATTGCTATTTATTTTCAAAGCGAAATATTAAAACCTATTTGCCAATTATTGTGCATTGATATTTTTTTTGTGACAATAAATATGGTTCCGACCGCTCTGATGTCAAAACATAAGCGGTTTAAGGAAATGGCAATACGCTCTCTTATTATTAATTTGTTATCTGCTTTTCTATCAATAATTGCAGTTTTACTAGGATTTGGTATATATTCCTTAATAGTCAATCCTATTATGCTTGCGATAGGTATGTTTATATTTAATTATTATTATTATCCTTTAAAATTTAAATTAAGATTCTCATTTTCCCCTTTAAAAAGAATAGCATCTTATTCAGTATATCAATTTGCTTTTCAGTTTGTAGGTTTTTTCTCAAGTAATCTTGATAAATTAATCATAGGAAGATTTGTATCACAGGATTCATTGGGCTATTATGACAAAGCCCATAGCCTTACAAAATATCCAATTTCAATTCTTGCCTCAGTGATATCCCCCGTTCTACATCCGTTCCTTTCAGACTATCAGACAAATATAACGAAAATAAAAGATAGTCATAATTTAATGACTAAGATTTTAAGTTCTATAAGTATCCCTATGGCAGTAATCATTTGGTTTTGTGGCCCCGAATTGATTAATCTTTTTTATGGTAGCCAATGGAAAGAAGCCATTATGACATTTCAAATTTTCACTCTTACAATACCTATTGCATTATTGTTATCAACGTCTAGTGCATACTGGCAATCAACAAATTCAACTAAGTTGTTATTTTGGACAGGATTGATAAATTCTGGTATTGTTATTATTGGTTATATTATAACTGCTTCATTTTTCGGATCGATTGAGATGATAGCGTGGGGCTTCTTCGTATCTTGTGTTATAGTTTTTATTGTAACATATACTGTTATGTATTATAAAGTATTTCATGATTCATTATTATCAATGATCAAATTGCTATTTAATCCATTGGTTAACGCACTACTTCTTGTGTTTTTTTATCTGTTCGTTGACAAGATAATAATAAATCAATACTTTATATCACTTGTTATAAAAGTTCTAATAGGCTTGTTAATTACAATTTTCTTTCTACAGGTGACAGGTCGATTTGATATAAAGAAATTG
>Ga0247611_10004916_pt1 | contig 18178 bp, 17 predicted proteins | sample 177DNAGHGhighgp2_FD_192422 | JGI IMG/M metagenome (GOLD analysis project Ga0247611, IMG submission 192422) | Sheep rumen microbial communities from Palmerston North, Manawatu-Wanganui, New Zealand - 1770 DNA GHGhigh gp2 | ecosystem: Host-associated > Mammals > Digestive system > Stomach > Rumen... | reverse complement strand
TGATACCAGCCGTGCAGTAGCTCCATCACATTATGGTACCAACCCACATGGCTCTCGATAATCTCGCCAGTGCGAGGGTCGCTGACGTGAGGACCGTAGGCGTTGGAGATGTCGCTGGCCAGATAACGGATGACGGAGAAACGGGCATCCTCGAGACTCATCGTCGAGTCGTTGGGCCACTCCTTGGCGCAGATGGCGTTCTTGAAGCCGGCCTGCTCGAAGGCCACGTTCCAGTCGTTGACACCAGCCATGAGGTAGGGCACCCACTTCTTCGGTGTGGCGGGGTCGATGTAGTAGACAATCTGCTTCACGGGCTCCACCAGTTCACCACGGCGATAGGCGTCGATGTCCTTCGGCACCAGACGGTAGCGGGTGATGACATTGCGACGGTCAACGCGCTGCTGGTCGTCACCGTACTCATAGAAACCCTCGGTGAAGTAGCCCACACGCTCGTCGAACGAGCGGTACTGCATCTCGTCCTTAGGCAGCAGCACGAACGACGTGTTCAGCTTCAGCGTCAGCGAACCCGTCAGCTTGGCACCCGGCGACTTTGCCGAGGTCTTGGCACCATAGGTGCGCACGGTGGCTACCTCGGTGTTGATGGGGAATGTGTGGATATAGTCGACGTAGGACACATCTTTCTTGAAGCCTGTCAGACCGAGCTGGTTCTTACGCTGTTCGCTGATGCCGAGAACGTTGTTCTCGTTGGTGACCAGCGACGTCACGTCGACGCTGTAACGCTTGGCACCGCTGATGGTGTCGGTAAGCGTAGAGTCAATCTTAGCCGACCACAGGATGGGGTTCTGCGTGGCATTGGCAACGGCCTGGGCAATGACGTCGTCCTTGTTGACGCGTGTGTCATAGATGTCGGCACGCAGGTACATGGTTTTGTCGTGTATCTCCCAATAGACCACCTGACTGTTGGCCAGCTCGCCACCGTAGAGACCGGCATCGACTGGGGTAGAGACGAAGCGCGTGTTGACCAGCACCAGACGGCCCAACAACGAGTCGGGAATCTGGAAGTACCACTTGTCCTTCCAGAATTGGACGTTGAACAGACCTTCCTTGGCGGGTGTACGATTCTCGACACGAGGCTTGGGTGCCGGGGGAGGCGGTAGCTTCGACTTCTTCTTGGCATCTGCGGCTGTCGCTGTCAGCGCCAGCAGGCAGAGCATCATCATGATTTTCTTCATTTGTTTATAGTGTGTTGATTAATATGTGCATGCAAATGTACGATAAATCTTTCGATTATGTATAAATCGTGTAATTCTTTTCCTTTTTTTTAACGCCGCCCTTTGTTTAATCGGAAAATATTCGTACTTTTGTCGGCAGAATCATTCACTTAAAACAATCGAGTTATGAAATTAGACGGAAGAAGAACCAGTTCAAACGTGGAAGACCGCCGCGGTATGAGCACCGGTAAGATGGCTGGCGGTGGTATTCTGGGTATTATCGTTGCTGTCGCCATTGCCTACTTCACAGGTGGCGATCCAACGGCAGCGCTTGTAGAAGGTGTGCAGCAGCAGATGCAGGCCAAGACGGAAACCGTTGGCGAACAGTCGTTCACTGAAGAGGAGCAGGCGCTGGCAGAGGACTGCAAGAAAATCATGGCCTCGACGGAGGACGTGTGGACAAAGGTGTTCCAGGACAACGGATGGGGCGAGTATCAGTATCCTACGCTTGTGCTCTTCTCGAACCAGGTGAACTCTGCTTGCGGTTCGGCAACAGCAGCCGTCGGCCCATTCTATTGCTCGGGCGATCAGAAACTGTATGTCGACCTTTCGTTCTTTACGGAGATGAAGCGTCAGTTGGGCGTCGAGGGTAACACCTTTGCATACGCCTATGTCATAGCTCACGAGATTGGTCACCATGTGGAGTACTTGACGGGTACGCTGAACAAGGCCCATCAGGCTATGAGTCAGACGAATAAGACGGAGGCAAACCAAATCAGCGTGCGCCTGGAACTGCTGGCCGACTACTATGCTGGCGTGTGGGCTCACTACGAGGACGCCATGAACCACTCGATGGAGTATGGCGACTTGGAGAAAGGACTGGAGTTGGCTAAGGCCATCGGCGATGACTGGCTGCAGAAGAAAGCTCAGGGACGTGCCACGCCGGAGTCGTTCACACACGGCACCAGCGACCAACGTAAGCGCTGGCTGAAGCGCGGCTACCAGACGGGCGACATGAGCACCACGACCTTCGCCGTACAAAACTACGAAGATCTGTAAATCCTTTCTTAACTATTCATGGTGATACGGCTCGCCCTTGATAATGGTGCAGGCACGATAAATCTGCTCAGTGAAGACCAGTCGTATCATCTGATGTGAGAAAGTCATCTTTGAGAGTGACAATTGCTCGTTAGCACGGCCGTAGACAGCTTGCGAGAATCCATACGGTCCACCGACAACAAACACCAGTCGGCGGGCCGTATTGCGTTTCTGCTCCAGCCAGCGCGCGAACTCTATGCTACGGTGCTCACGGCCGTGCTCGTCGAGCAGCACGACGGTGTCCGACGGTTGCAGCAGCTTCAATATCAGTTCACCCTCAGCCGTCTTCTGTTGCTCCTCCGTCAGACTCTTGGTGTTGCGCAACTCGGGGATGGTCAGCAGCTCGAACGGCATGTAATGGCCAATGCGGCTCACGTAGTCGTCGATGCCCGCCTGAAAATGCTTGTCGGTGGTCTTGCCCACCAGAATCAATACGGTCTTCATTTGATGGTTTCGTTCTTGATGAATTCGTCAAATTGTGATTGATAGCCATTGAACACGTTGATGTCCACCTCGCCGTGGATGCCGTCGACGCGCCCGTTGGGCGACAATTGCCACACGGCCAGCTTCACGTCGGGCTTGTACTCGCCGTAGCGCGCTATCCACACCTGATAGTCGCGCTTCAAATCCGGAGCCTCGCTCAGGTAGCGGTTGACGAACTGCTGGCTGACGTAGAGTATCGGTTTGACATGAGCATGGCGCTCAACGGCTTTCAGCCACGCACGGACGTTGCGGAACATGACCTCTGGACCGCCCATGGCGGCTATCTGGCTGGGGTAAGGCTCCAAGTCAAGTACAGGCGGCAAGTCGCCCTTGCGGAAGTGCGTGTGGCTGATGAAATGCTGTGCCTGAGCTGTCCCCGTCGCCTTGCACGAGAAGAAATGGTAGGCTCCGATGGGAATGCCACGACGACGCGCCTGAGTGTAATCCTCGGTGTAGTAGGGGTTGCGGATGTTGGTACTTTCCGTTGACTTGATGAAAATAAACGAAATAGGGTAGGCCACCTGTCCGCGAGCATGCTGCTGGTTCTTGCCAAGATGGGTGATGCGCAGACGGTCCCAGCGTATGGGATACTTCTTACGGCCTTTGCCGTGTTGGTAGCGTGAGATGTCAATGCCGTAGATACGTTCGCTGGTGTAGTACATGCGCTCGCCCAGATAGCGGTCGTTCTTCCATTGGCCAACACGTACGTTGCTGTAGGGCGCTACTGAGAATCCGAAACCGTGACGCTGGTCGTCCTGCCATTGGCCCTCGTAGTAGAGGTCGCCGTCGCTCAGGTAGTAGCCGTGACCATTGGCCTTGCCGTCGCAGAAGTCGCCAGCATAGATTCCTGCCGAATCGAGGCGTAAACCGCTGATGAGTGTGTCTTGCGCGTACGTACCTATTATTATATGTCCCAGGCTGTCGCCGCTCACCATGGCATTCGTCGGCAGCAGTGCCAGTAATGTATCTGTCTGGTGCTGATAGGCTGCCACCATCTCATAGCCCTCGTCCTGAACGTCGTGACGCTCCAAGTAGTACTTGAGTTCGGCCTGCAGCGCAGCATCGGTCTCACTGCAGAGGCTGTCGAAGGCAAACGTCGGCAGTGTCGGCACCAGAATCATCTGTGGCGTAGCGACGCCCACCGAGAGTTGGGCAGGAGTGAGACGCCTGTGACAGCCTGACAACAATGTTGCGACCATCAAAACCTGCAACATTCGCTTCATTTTCGGCTGCAAAGGTACAGTAAACAGCGTGAAAAAGCAAGGAAAACCAAGAAAAACATACTTTTTTTGAAAAAAGTCGTTGAAATGTTTGGTGGTTTAGAAAAAACTCCGTACCTTTGCACTCGCTTTTAAGGAACAACCCCTTGAAACGCAGGAACGGAGGTTCCGTAGCTCAACTGAATAGAGCATCTGACTACGGATCAGAAGGTTGTGGGTTTGAATCCCGCCGGAATCACAAAGGGGAGTAGGAGAACTGATGAAAATCGGTTCTCCTATTTCATTGAAAGAGAGAGTTGATTCGTGAAAAACCGTAAATAAATTTGCATTTTCTCTCACTTATTCGTACCTTTGCAGCCGCAATGGAAAAGGATATATATATATTAGGTATAGAGTCGAGCTGTGACGATACGTCGGCTGCCGTGCTGAAGAACGGGGTGCTGCTGTCGAACGTCACGGCGTCGCAGGCGGTGCATGAGGCTTACGGTGGCGTGGTGCCGGAATTGGCATCGCGCGCACACCAACAGAATGTGGTGCCAGTGGTGGACCAGGCGCTGAAGCGGGCTGGGGTAGAGAAGGAGCAGCTGTCGGCTGTCGCCTTCACACGCGGTCCCGGACTGATGGGCTCGCTGCTGGTGGGCGTGAGCTTCGCCAAGGGCTTCGCCCGTTCGCTGGGTATTCCGCTCATTGATGTGAACCACCTGCAGGGACACGTGATGGCACACTTCATCAAGGAGAGCGACGACGACACGCATCAGCCGCCACTGCCGTTTCTCTGCCTGTTGGTGAGCGGTGGCAACTCGCAGATTGTCAAGGTGAACGCCTACAATGACATGGAGGTGCTGGGACAGACTATCGACGACGCAGCCGGTGAGGCTATTGACAAGTGCTCGAAGGTGATGGGGCTGGGCTATCCCGGCGGACCGATTATCGACCGGCTGGCGCGTCAGGGCAATCCGAAGGCTTACCAGTTTGCTGAGCCGAACATCCCGGGGCTGGACTACAGCTTCTCGGGCCTGAAGACGTCGTTCCTCTACTCGTTGCAGAAGTGGGTGGCAGAGGAGCCCGACTTCGTGGAGCAGCACAAGGAGGACATTGCGGCCTCGCTGGAGTGGACCATCGTGGACATTCTGATGAAGAAGCTGAAAAAGGCGGTGAAGCAGACGGGCATCAAGCATGTGGCTGTGGCTGGCGGCGTGAGTGCCAACAACGGCCTGCGCAATGCCTTCTATGATGCCGAAAAACGCTATGGCTGGACCATCTATATACCGAAGTTCAGCTACACAACGGACAATGCAGCCATGATTGGTATCGTGGGACACTATAAGTATCTGGATAAGGAGTTCTGTCCGATAGATGCGCCTGCGTTTTCTAAGGTTACCTTTAAATAAATCGAGAATTGTCAAATTGTAAATAACGATTATGGATTTCGAAAGTAAGATTGCAAGCAGAGAGATTAGTGAGATTCTCTGGGATATGGAAAAGACCGTTGGAACGGCAGAAAGTTGTACGGGCGGACGCATCGCCGAGGCGCTGATGTCTGTGCCCGGTGCATCGAAATACTTCAAGGGCGGCGTCATCTCGTATGTCAATGAGATAAAGGAGTCGCTGCTGGGCGTAAGCCACGAGGTGCTGGAGGAGAAAACGGCCGTCTGTGAGGAAGTCGCCATCGCGATGGTGAAGGGTGCCTGTCGCACGCTGAACACGAACTACGCAGTTGCTGCTACGGGCTTTGCCGGACCTACTGGCGGTACGAAGGAGATACCCGTGGGCACCATCTGGCTGGCATGCGGTAATGAGGATCGCGTGATGACAGTCAAGGTCGAAGAAGACCACGGTCGCGACATCAATCTGGCCATTGCCACCAACCGCGCCATGCAGCTCTTTTTGGAGTACCTGAAAGAGGAAAATGTAGAAAAAGAGGAGTTGGAAGGTTAAAAAATATTAAGATTGCTGTAAATGTCATTGGGCGGCTTTCGTATCTCAAAGAAAATCTGTACCTTTGCACCCTGTTTGGAATAAGTTACTAAAAAGTACACAATTAAAGTAGATAGAAATGTCTAAGGTTTGTCAAATTACAGGAAAGAGGGCACAGATAGGTTGCAATGTGTCTCACTCAAAGCACCACACGAAGAGAAGCTTTGACGTTAACCTCTTCAGCAAGAAGTTCTACTATGTAGAGGAGGATTGCTGGATTCAGTTGAAGATCAGCGCTGCTGGCCTTCGCATGATTAATAAAGTAGGTCTTGACGCTGCATTGAAGCAGGCTGTTGCCAACGGATATGTAGACTGGAAGGATATTAAAGTGATAGGAGATTAATAGAGATGGCAAGCAAGAAAGCAAAAGGCAATCGCGTCCAGGTTATCCTGGAGTGCACTGAGCAGAAGAACAGTGGTCTGCCCGGTATGAGCCGCTACATCACCACGAAGAACCGCAAAAATACGCCTGAGCGTATGGAGCTGATGAAGTATAACCCCATCCTGAAGAAGATGACTCTTCACAAGGAAATTAAATAATTACGACTGAAGCATGGCAAAGAAAACCGTCGCTACCCTCCACGAAGGCTCGAAGGATGGTCGCGCTTACACAAAGGTTATCAAGATGGTGAAGAGCCCCAAGACGGGCGCTTACGTCTTTGACGAGCAGATGGTTCCCAACGAGGCCGTTAAGGACTTCTTCAAGAACTAAGACAGATATTTCCTATACAACATCATAAAGGCTGCAACTCCTGCGAGGGTTGCAGCTTTTTTGTGCATATAACGGTCGCGTCGGCTGGCGGCGAGTGGCCGATGGAATGGGGAAATATTGAAAAACTGTGAAAGTTTATGTAATAAGGGAAAAATCGCAGCACGACCTTTGGTCGTTTCCCGTTTTTGATTTATCTTTGCACTTCGTAAAGATATAGCTATATGGGAATTTTCGGATTTTTTGGTAAGAAGAACAAGGAAACACTGGATCGCGGCTTGGAGAAGACGAAGACCTCAGTGTTTGACAAACTGGCCCGTGCCGTTGCCGGTAAGTCAAAGGTTGACGACGACGTGCTGGACAATCTGGAGGAGGTGCTCATTACCTCTGACGTGGGCGTTGACACGACTTTGAAGATTATTGAGCGCATCGAGGAGCGCGTCAGTCGTGACAAGTATGTCAGTACGGCTGAGCTGAACGCCATCCTGCGCGATGAGATAGCCTCGCTGCTGGCAGAGAACAACAGTGAGGATAATGACAACTGGGACCTACCCAGCGACCATAAGCCTTACGTCATTCTTGTCGTAGGTGTCAACGGCGTGGGTAAGACAACCACCATCGGCAAACTGGCCTGGCAGTTCAAACAGGCAGGCAAGAAGGTCTATCTGGGTGCAGCCGACACCTTCCGTGCAGCTGCCGTCGAGCAGCTCTGCATCTGGGGCGAGCGCGTAGGCGTGCCTGTGGTGAAGCAGCAGATGGGCTCAGACCCCGCCTCGGTGGCGTTCGACACGCTGCAGAGCGCGAAGGCCAATGGGGCCGACGTGGTGCTGATAGACACAGCCGGTCGTCTGCACAACAAGGTGGGCCTGATGAACGAGCTGAAGAAAATCAAGGAAGTGATGAAGAAGGTGCTGCCCGAGGCTCCCGACGAGGTGATGCTCGTGCTGGACGGCTCGACCGGACAGAACGCTTTCGAGCAGGCCAAGCAGTTTGCTGCCGTCACGCAGATAACCTCGCTGGCTATCACCAAGCTCGACGGCACAGCCAAGGGCGGTGTGGTCATCGGTATCAGTGACCAGCTGAAAGTACCTGTGAAGTACATCGGACTGGGTGAGGGTATGGAGGACCTGCAGTTGTTCAACAAGCGCGAGTTCGTTGATTCGCTGTTTAAGCAGTAGTATAATGAAAAAGACTTTTATAGAAGGCTTGATTATAGGATTGGCATGTGGTGCTTTTGCTGCGTGTCTTTTCTTCATGTTGTAATGAATGATGAAGACGATTGACTTTATTTCACTCGGATGCTCGAAGAATCTCGTTGACAGCGAGATGCTGATGGGACTGATGGAGGCCAACGGCTATTGCTGTACACACGATAGCGATGACCCGCAGGGCGAGATTGTCGTCGTCAATACCTGTGGCTTCATTGCCGATGCAAAGGAGGAGAGCATCAACACCATCTTGGAGTTTGTGCAGGCCAAGACGGAGGGACGCATAGAGAAACTTTTTGTCATGGGCTGTCTGTCGGAGCGCTATCTGGCTGACCTTGAGGCTGAGATACCCGAGGTTGACGGGTGGTACGGGAAGTTCAACTACAAGCAGTTGTTGAAGGATTTATCTGAGAACTCCGAGAGCTCTGAGAACTCTGAGCGTTCAGAGATAACGGCACAGCGCCACCTGACTACGCCCCGTCACTATGCCTATTTGAAAATCAGCGAGGGCTGTGACCGCCACTGTGCCTACTGCGCTATTCCCCTGATTACGGGGCGCCACCAGAGCCGTCCGATGGAAGAGATTCTCGACGAGGTACGTCAGTTGGTGAAGGACGGAACGAAGGAGTTTCAGGTGATTGCCCAGGAGCTGACCTACTACGGTGTCGATATCGATGGCCGTCAACATATTGCTGAGCTTATCGACAAGATGGCCGACATCGAGGGCGTGGAGTGGATTCGCCTGCACTACGCCTATCCGACGCATTTCCCCTGGGAGTTGCTGAAGGTCATTCGTGAACGGAAGAATGTTTGCAAATATCTCGATATTGCCCTGCAACACGTCAGTGACCACATGCTTGACCGTATGCGTCGTCACGTGACCAAGCAGGAAACCTATGATTTTGTGGAGCGTGTGCGTCGCGAGGTGCCCGGCATCTGTCTGCGTACCACGCTGATGGTCGGCTTCCCCGGTGAGACCGACGAGGACTTCCGCGAGCTCGTGGAGTTTACCAAGTGGGCCCGCTTCGATCGTATGGGTGCCTTTGCCTATTCCGAGGAAGAGGGAACATACTCGGCAGAACACTATGAGGACGATGTGCCTGAGGAAGTCAAACAGGCCCGTCTGGACAAACTGATGCGCGTGCAGCAGAACATCAGCGCCGAGCTGGAGGCAGAGAAGGTGGGACGCACTATGCGTGTCATCATAGACCGCCAGGAGGGCGACTACTACATCGGCCGTACGGAATACTGCTCACCCGAGGTTGACCCCGAGGTGCTCATTCCCGTTGCAGAAGGCCGTCTGACTGTCGGACAGTTCTACGATGTCAAGATGACTGATGCCGAAGAGTTTGATTTGTATGGAACAACCAAATTATAAAACATGATAAACAATAAAGTCTTCATTGCCGAACTTGCTCAGCGCCTGGGCTACAACGCCAAGGACACGCAGAAGATGGTCTACAGCATCGTCGACGCTATGGCTGACACGTTCCAGGAGGGCAATGCTGTCAATGTGCATAACTTTTGTAGCTTTGAGGTCAAGAAGAAGATGGAGCGTATCATGGTCAATCCGTCGACCGGTCAGCGTATGCTCGTGCCGCCAAAGCTGGTGTTGGGCTTCAAGATAAGCCCTAAGTGGAAGGAGCAGGTAAAGAATGGAGGAACCGAATGATGGAGAAGATTTCCATACAAGAGATTGCCACCGTTCTGATAGAGAAGAACGGGCTGAAGAGAAAAGAGGCAGAGCAGTTCGTCTTGACGATGTTCGACCTCATCAAGGAGAGTCTGGCAACCGACCGCGTGGTGAAGGTCAAGGGACTCGGAACCTTCAAGGTGGTGGATATTGAAGCCCGCGAGAGTGTCAATGTCAACACCGGCGAGCGTGTGCTCATAGAAGGACATGACAAGATCACCTTTACGCCCGACAACACGATGAAGGAACTGGTGAACAAACCGTTCTCACAGTTTGAGACCGTCGTACTGAACGAGGGCGTTACCTTCGATGATATGCCGGAAACGGAAGGCGAAGAGTTAGAGGCGCCGGAAGCTGCAGAAAACGTAGCTGTGCCGGAGGTTAAGGATGCCAAACCCGAAGTGGAGCCAGAACTGACTCCTGAGCCCGAACCTGAACGCGAGCTGGAGCCGGTAATTGAACCGGAGCCGGAATCCGGGCCTGTACTGGCGTTCTTCGAGTCAGAAGAAAATACGGAGGAGCCTGTTGAGGAAACAGCAGAACAATCGACAGACGAAGTGCCAACAGAAGATGATGCTCCAACAGAAGACGAGGATTCAACAGACGAAGCTCCAACGGACGAAAGCCCAATAGAAGAAACAACAACAGACGATAACATTGAAGAAACCGAAGAAGAATATATGAGTAAGAAAATGACCTATATCTCGCTGGTAATAGCTATACTATTCTGCGTACTTTGCTTTGTAGGTGGTTACTATTACGGCAGTAATGTCGGAAACAAGGCTGTAGCCGACAATGACACGATAGAAAGTAAGGTGACTCCCGAGGTGATTGATACGGCGGTTACCGACAGCGTGAAGGCTGATACTATAGAACTGAAAGCCGCAGAGCCTGAGGAAAAGGCCGAGACAGAAGCTGTCGCAGAGGAAAAGGCAGAAGAGAAGGCAGAGGCTAAGCCTGAGGTGAAGGCTGAGCCAAAGCCAGAGCCGAAACCGGAACCCAAGCCCGAGGTGAAGACCGAACCGAAGCCTGAGGCTACGGTCAGCGTTACGCCCGACAAGTATGACCAGATGGACTCTCGCGTACGCACTGGAGCTTACCGCATCGTGGGCAATGACTATTCTACGAAAGTCAAGGCCGGAGAGACGCTTCCGAAGATTGCCCGTCGCACACTTGGCCCCGATATGGAGTGCTACATTGAGGTGTTCAACGGCATCAAGTCGTCGGCTGAGCTCAAGGAAGGCCAGAGCATCAAAATTCCGAAGCTTGAACTGAAGAAAAAGAAGAAAGCTAACAATTAAAACATACACACAATTATGGCAGAATCAGTAGATATCCGGGAACTGAACATCCGGATAGAACAGCAAAGTGCATTTGTGACAAATCTGGTGACAGGTATGGACCGCGTCATCGTAGGACAGAAACATCTCGTAGACTCCCTGCTCATCGGACTGTTGAGCGACGGCAATATCCTGCTGGAGGGCGTGCCTGGTCTGGCTAAGACTTTGGCTATCAAGACCCTGTCGCAGCTCATCGACTCGAAATACAGCCGCATTCAGTTCACTCCAGACCTGTTGCCGGCTGACGTCACCGGTACGATGATTTATAGTCAGAAGGACGAACGTTTCCTCGTAAAGCAGGGCCCCGTCTTCGCTAACTTTGTGTTGGCCGACGAGATTAACCGTGCTCCGGCTAAGGTGCAGAGTGCTCTGCTCGAGGCCATGCAGGAGAAGCAGGTGACTATCGGCAGTGAGACCTTCAACCTGCCCAGCCCCTTCCTCGTGATGGCTACGCAGAACCCCATCGAGCAAGAAGGTACCTATCCGCTGCCCGAGGCACAGATGGACCGTTTCATGCTGAAAGTCATCATTGACTATCCGACCCTGGACGAGGAAAAGCGCATCATCCGCGAGAACATTGCCGGTGCACTGCCCGAGGTGAAGCCTGTCACTACCGGCGAGGAAATCCTGAAAGCCCGTGCCGTCGTGCGTGAGGTTTATATCGACGAGAAGATTGAGCAGTACATTGCCGATATCGTCTTCGCGACCCGCTATCCCGACCGTTATGGTCTGAAGGAGCTGAAGGATATGATTCAGTTCGGTGGTTCGCCCCGTGCCAGCATCAATCTGGCAAAGGCAGCCCGCGCCTATGCCTTCATCAAGCGTCGCGGCTACGTGGTGCCCGAGGATGTGCGTGCTGTGGCTCACGACGTGCTGCGTCACCGCATTGGCCTGACCTATGAGGCTGAAGCTTCGAACATCACCAGCGAGGAGATTATCTCTAAGATTATCAATAAGGTCGAAGTGCCCTGATTTGACGATTAGACTATTATACTATTTGACGATTGCCATCAACTGTCAATAGTCAAATGGTGAAACAGTAAAATAGGAAGATGGAAACATCTGAGATATTAAAGAAAGTACGCAAGATAGAAATCAAGACCCGCGGTCTGAGCTCGCAGGTCTTCGCCGGACAATACCATTCTGCCTTCAAGGGTAGGGGAATGGCGTTCAGCGAAGTGCGCGAGTATCAGTACGGCGACGATGTGCGCGACATTGACTGGAACGTCACTGCGCGCTTCCACCGTCCCTACGTTAAGGTGTTTGAGGAGGAACGCGAGCTCACCGTTATGCTGCTCGTCGACGTCAGCGGCTCACTGGACTTCGGCACGCAGGTGCAGATGAAGCGCGATATGGTGACGGAGATTGCCGCTACCATCGCGTTCTCGGCCATTCAGAACAACGATAAGATAGGTGTCGTCTTCTTCTCGGACAAGGTGGAGAAGTACATACCGCCGAAGAAGGGCCGCAAGCACATTCTCTACATCATCCGCGAGATGCTCGACTTCAAGGCCGACTCCAAGCGCACCGACCTTCGCCAGGCCATCGAGTTCCTGTCGAGTGTGCAGAAACGCCGCACCACCGCCTTTATCTTGAGCGATTTCTACGTGCGTAATGATTTCTTGCAGTCGTTGCAGATAGCCAACCGCAAGCACGATGTGGTAGCCATACAGGTTTACGACCCCCGTGCGCGTGAGTTGCCTGACGTGGGACTGATGAAACTGGTGGACGCCGAGACCGGTCACGAACAGTATGTCGATACCAGTTCGCGCCGACAGCGTGAGGCTTACACCCGTTACTGGAACACACGTCAGAAGGATTTGGAAGAAACCTTTACGAAGAGCAATGTCGACAGCGTGAGCATCGCCACCAACGATGATTTTGTGAAGTCGCTGCTCGGACTGTTCAAAAAACGAGGTTAATAGAATGAAAAAAATACTATCTGTTATACTGCTGACGCTAAGCGTGTTGCCGCTAATGGCACAAGTGTCTGTTGAAGCCGAGATTGACTCTATTCAAATCTTTATCGGCGAGCAGGCGCACGTTACGCTCAGAGCCTCAATGCCCGAAGGCGCCACCGCAGAGTTCCCTGTGTTCAAGACGAGCCAGATGGTGACTCCTGGTGTCGAAGTGCTCAGCAGTAAGGAGGAAGGTGTCAAGAGTAAGGATAACGGCATCGTCGAACGAACCGTTGTCTATACGCTGACATCGTTTGATGATACGCTTTACTATCTGCCGCCGTTTGCCGTCAAGGTCGACGGAAAGTCCTACAAGAGTAAGTCGCTGGCGCTGAAGGTGCTGCCTTTCGAGGTTGACACCACGCATGTGGAGAAGTTCTTCGGTCCGAAGGACGTTCAGGATAATCCCTTCCTGTGGAGCGAATGGCGTCCGCTGGTGCTGCTCTTTGTGCTCATGCTCGTGTTGCTGGCACTTGGCGGCTATCTCTACTACCGTTTGCGTTCCGGCAAGCCCATCATCACCGCTATCCGTGTGGTGAAGCGTCTGTTGCCTCACCAGAAGGCCATGAAGGAGATAGAGCAGATTAAGGCCGATAAGATGGTGTCGTCGGAGAATCAGAAGGAGTACTACACCAAGGTCACCGAGACGCTGCGTAAGTATATTGAGGAGCGTTATGGCTTCAATGCGATGGAGATGACCAGTTCGGAGATTATCCAACGTCTGACGGCCGAGAGTGACCAGAAGATGCTCGACGAGTTGCGTCAGCTCTTCACTACAGCCGACCTCGTGAAGTTCGCCAAGTATTCGGTGCTCATCAACGAAAACGACGCCAACCTCGTCAACGCCATCGACTTCATCAACCAGACGAAGCTCGAGAACCTGCCGCAGGAGGAGACGGTCAAGCCGCAGCTCTCTGCCGAGGACGAGCGCAACCTGAAGACGCGCAAGGTGCTGAAGGGTGTTATCACTGCCATCGCCGTTGTCTGCGTCGGACTGCTGGTTTATGTTGTCTATGGTGTCTGTCAATTATTAATATAGTAAGATGGAATTTGCCAATAAAGAATATCTGTTTCTGCTCCTGCTCACGATACCTTATCTCGTTTGGTATCTGAAGTACAGGAAGAAGAGCGAGCCGACGCTGCGTATGGGCGACACCTTCGCCTTCCGCAATGCGCCGAAGAGCTGGCGCATGAGGCTCATACCCCTGCAGCTTGTGCTGCGTCTGCTGGCCTTCACGATGGTGGTCATCGTGCTGGCGCGTCCGCAGACCCATAACTCTTGGAAGCACCGCACCGTCGAGGGTATCGACATCATGCTGGCGATGGATGTATCGACGTCGATGCTAGCCGAAGACCTGAAACCTAATCGCATCGAAGCCGCCAAGCAGGTGGCCGCCGAGTTCATCAGCGGCCGTCCCGACGACAACATCGGACTGTCCATCTTTGCCGGTGAGGCCTTCACCCAGTGCCCTATGACCACTGACCACGCTTCGCTGCTCAGTCTGCTGCAGAATGTCCGCACGGATATTGCCGCCCGCGGTCTCATTGAGGACGGTACGGCCATTGGTATGGGACTGGCCAACGCCGTAGGTCGCCTGAAGGACTCGAAGGCCAAGAGCCGCGTTGTCATCCTGCTGACCGACGGCTCCAACAACCGCGGTGACATCTCGCCGCTGACGGCAGCCGAGATAGCCAAGAGTCTCGGTATCCGCGTCTATACCGTCGGTGTCGGCACCAATAAGGTGGCGCCTTACCCGATGCCTGTGGCCGGTGGCGTGCAGTACGTCAATATCCCCGTCGAGATTGACAACGAGACATTGCGCAAGATCGCTCAGGCTACCGACGGCGACTTCTATCGTGCCACGAACACGAAGGAGCTGCACCAGATCTATAAGGAGATTGACCAGCTTGAGAAAACCAAGCTCAACGTCAAGAAGTTCAGCAAGAAGTACGAAGCCTACCAGCCTTTCGCCCTCGTGGCGGTGCTGGCCCTGTTGCTCGAACTGCTGCTGCGTATAACCGTATTTAGGAGGATTCCCTGATAAAGGAAAAAAGAAAAAGGTAAAATGTTCAGATTTGAAGACCCCATATATCTCTACCTGCTCGTGCTGATACCCGTGTTGGCTATCATCCGTTTTGTGGGCTATCGCAGTCGTCGCAAGCGTCTGCGCATGTTTGGTAATCCCCAACTGCTGAAGGAGCTGATGCCCGATGTCTCGCGTTGGCGTCCAGCCGTCAAGTTCTGGCTGCTGCAGGGCGCTTTGGCGCTGCTCATCATCATGCTGGCGCGTCCGCAGATGGGAACGAAAATCAGCCATGAGAAACGTACCGGCATCGAGACCATCATCGCGATGGACATCTCGAACTCCATGCGTGCTGAGGACGTAACGCCCAGCCGTCTGGACCGTTCTAAGATGATTGTCGAGAACCTGGTAGACAAGTTCTCCAACGACAAAATTGGTCTCATTGTCTTTGCCGGCGACGCTTTCGTGCAGCTGCCTATCACCAGCGACTATGTGTCGGCCAAGATGTTCCTCTCCAACATCGACCCGTCGATGATGGCGACACAGGGTACCGACATTGCCGGTGCCATCAATATGGCCACCCATAGCTTCACACAGGATAAAGAGGTGGGCAAGGCCATCGTCATCATTACCGACGGTGAAGACCACGAGGGTGGGGCACTGGAGGCCGCCAAAGCCGCCCAGGCTGCCGGCATGCGTGTCTATGTGCTTGGTGTCGGCTCCACGCAGGGCTCGCCCATTCCCATTCCCGGTACGGGCGACTTCATGAAGGACAACACGGGCAACACCGTGATGTCGGCGCTCAACGAGCAGATGTGTCGCGAAGTGGCACAGGCCGGCGGCGGTGCCTTCATCCACGTCGAGAACAACAGCCGCGCTCAGGACCAGTTGGATGCCGAGCTCGACAAGCTGTCGAAGAAGGAGATTGACAGCACCGTCTATAGCGACTTCGACGAACAGTTCATTGCCTTCGCCATTCTGGCGCTGCTGCTGCTCATTGCCGAGGTGTGCATCCTCGAGTGTAAGAACCCGCTGCTGAAGAACGTGTCGCTCTTCGGTGCCAAGAAGCGTTCTGTGGCCCTGTTGCTACTCTTGGTAGCAATGGGCGCATCGGCACAGACCGACCGCATGTATATCCGTCAGGGCAACAAGCTCTTCCGTTCGGGCGACTATGCCAATGCCGAGGTGAGCTACCGCAAGGCGCTGGAGAAGAACGACCGCAATCCGCAGGCACACTACAATCTGGGCAACTCGCTGCTGGCACAGAACAAAGACTCGGCGGCAGTTACCGAGTTCGAGAAGGCCAGTAAGATTGAGACCGACCCGCTGCTGAAGTCGCAATCGTTTCACAACATGGGCGTTATCTGCCAGAAACACGAGATGTTCGGTGAGGCCATCGAGGCCTATAAGCAGTCGCTGCGCTTGAATCCGCACGACGACGAGACACGCTACAACCTGCAGCTCTGCAAGCACCAGCTGAAGAAACAGCAGCAGGACAAGAAGAATCAGCCGCAAGAGCAGAAGCAGGACCAGAAGCAAGACCAGAAACAGCAGGAACAGCAGAAGCCCGAGCCGCAGAAGCAGCAACAGCCGCCGCAGATGAGCAAGGACAACGCCGAGCAGCTGCTCAATGCCGCCATGCAGCAGGAGAAGCAGACGCAGGACCGCATGAAGAAGGCCCAGCAGCAGCCCCGCCGCCGTCAGTTGCAGAAGAACTGGTGATTCTCTCAAACGAGTCATGAGGAATGAATAATGATTAATGACAATGAAGAAATTAAGAAATGATATGCGCTATAGAATGACGAGAGAACAGAGGACACTATGGGTTATGAGATTGCTGATGGTATTTCTCATTTCTCATTTCTCATTTCTCATTACTAAGGCGCAGACCCTCACTGCCAGCGCCCCGACGCATGTCGCTGCGGGCGATCAGTTCCGTCTGTCATATAAGGTTAATACGCAGGATGTCAGCGGTTTCCGCGTTGGCAACATTCCCGATGCCTTCGAGGTGTTGATGGGCCCGAGCACCTCCCAACAGTCCAGTTTCCAGATGGTTAATGGTCACACGACGCAGTCGTCGTCCATTACCTTTACCTACATCCTGTATGCCACGAAGAACGGTACGTTCACCATTCCCCCGGCACACATCACCGCCGAGGGCAAGACCATCAGTTCGCAATCGCTGAAGATTACCGTCAGCGGAACGTCGCAGAACGCACAGGCGCAGCAGGGGCGTAGCCGTCAGCAACAGCAGGAGGAGTCGGTGCGTCCCGCCGGCAGCCGCATCTCGGGCAGCGACCTTTTCATCAAAGTTAGCGCCAACAAACGCCGCGTTCACGAGCAGGAGCCTATCCTCCTGACCTATAAGGTCTATACGCTCGTCGACCTGACGCAGCTGGAGGGCAAGATGCCCGACCTTCAGGGCTTCCACACGCAGGAGGTACAGCTGCCCCAGCAGAAGAGCTTCAAGATTGAGACCGTCAACGGCCGTCCTTACCGTACGGTGACTTGGAGCCAGTATGTCATGTTCCCGCAGATTACGGGTAAGCTGACAATTCCCAGCATCACGTTCAACGGCATCGTCGTGCAGCAGAACCGCAACATAGACCCCTTCGAGGCGTTCTTCAACGGCGGCTCGGGCTACGTCGAGGTGAAGAAGCAGATACAGGCTCCCAGCGTCGATATTCAGGTCGACCCGCTGCCTCAGCGTCCTGCCGATTTCTCGGGTGCTGTGGGTAAGTTCAGCATCTCGGCCCAGCTGTCGAAGACCGAGGTGAAGGCCAACGACCCTGTGACGCTGCGTGTCATCGTCAGCGGTACGGGTAACTTGAAGCTCATCAAGCAGCCTACGGTCAACTTCCCCAACGACTTCGACAAGTACGACGCCAAGCTGACGGACAAGAGCAAGCTGACCGTCAACGGCCTCGAGGGCTCCATGATTTACGACTTCCTGGCTGTGCCCCGTCATCCCGGCAAGTTCGAGATTCCCGCCGTCAGCTTTACCTACTACGACACGCAGACGGCCAGCTACAAGACCGTGAAGACGCAGTCGTTCACCCTCGATGTGGCCAAGGGTTCCGGCAGCCAGTCTACCGGTGTCTACAGCGGTCAGGAGGATGTGGAGCTGCTGAATCAGGATATCCGCTACATCAAGACCGGCGCAACGACGCAGCGTGCCGTCGGCGACTATTTCTTCGGCAGCACGTCCTACTGGCTGTGGCTCGGTGTGCTGCTGCTGGCGTTCATCTCGCTGTTCATTATCTTCCGCCAGCGGGCCATCGAGAACGCCAACGTCG
>Ga0247611_10004915_pt1 | contig 18178 bp, 13 predicted proteins | sample 177DNAGHGhighgp2_FD_192422 | JGI IMG/M metagenome (GOLD analysis project Ga0247611, IMG submission 192422) | Sheep rumen microbial communities from Palmerston North, Manawatu-Wanganui, New Zealand - 1770 DNA GHGhigh gp2 | ecosystem: Host-associated > Mammals > Digestive system > Stomach > Rumen... | reverse complement strand
CTGAGGTACGAATTTCTTAGCCATAGTTACTCTCTAATCTTTTTAGTTTTCGAAAATGCGGTGTACAGGATTACTTCTCGATCTTGATGATCTTGTACTTGATGATGCCGGAAGGTGTGGAGACGGATACTGTCTTGCCCTTCTTCTGGTTGGAGATTGCTCTGCCGACAGGAGAGTTCTCGGAGATTCTCTTCTTCTTGAAGTCGATCTCGCTCTCACCGACGAGCTTATACTTGTATTCTTGCTTTGTAGCGGTGTTCTGGAGGGTTACTGTGGAACCCAGGGATACCTTGTCCGTTGAAAGGTTGGAATCGTCAACAACTTCAACAGCCTTGAGGATAGCTTCGAGTTCTTCGATACGTGACTCGTTCTCGCCCTGCTCGGCTCTCGCCTCGTCGTATTCGGAGTTCTCTGAAAGGTCGCCCTGTGCCTTGGCATCTTCGATCCTTGCGGCGATCTCGCTTCTCTTGGTTGTCTTACGCTCGGAAAGCTCGTTCTGCAGTTCGTCGTAACCTTCCTTGGTAATTTGCTTCTTGATGATTTCTTCAGCCATTTTGTGTCTCCTCGTTTTATATAGATTTATATCGATGTTTTAATTATCTTGCTGTTCTGTCGTTTTCCTTCTGGATAACGTCGTGTGCGCCGCCCTCTATGATGGAGGTGGAGGACACTACGACCAGACGGGCTTTCTGCTGGAATTCCTCGATGGAGGAAGATCCGCATGAGCACATTGTTGCCTTGACCTTTGCAAGTGAGACGTCGAGACCGTCCTTGAGGTTGCCCGCATAAGGAACGTAGGAGTCAACGCCTTCCTCGAAAGCCATCTTGCCGCCCTTGCCGCCATCGTCGTAACGCTGCCAGTTGCGTGCACGGTTGGAGCCTTCGCCCCAATATTCCTTAACATATGTGCCGCCTACAAGGAGCTTTCTCGTAGGGGACTCGTCGAATCTTGCGAAATAACGTCCGAGCATAAGGAAATCTGCGCCCATGGCGAGTGCCAGAGCCATGTGATAGTCGTGAACGATACCGCCGTCAGAGCAGAGCGGGATGTACATGCCTGTTTCCTTGAAATACTTGTCGCGTGCCTCGGCAACAGCGAGAACAGCGGAAGCCTGGCCGCAGCCGATACCCTTCTGTTCACGTGTGATGCAGATGGAGCCGCCGCCGATACCGATCTTGATGAAGTCTGCGCCGCAGTCAGCGAGGAACTTGAAGCCTTCTGCGTCAACAACATTGCCTGCACCGATGATGGCATCGGGATAATGCTCTTTGCACCACTTGAGAGCTCTTTCCTGCCATACGGAGAAACCGTCGGAGGAGTCGAGGCAGAGAACGTCAGCGCCAGCTTCGAGCAGAGCGGGGATCCTCTCTTCGTAATCTCTTGTATTGATGCCGGCACCTACGATGAGTTTCTTTTCCGCATCGAGGAGCTCATTGGGGTTAGCCTTGTGGAATTCATAGTCTTTGCGGAAAACGAGACCTACGAGTCTTCCTTCGGAATCAACGATAGGGAGCTGGTTGATCTTGTTGTCCCAGATGATGTCGTTAGCTTCCTTAAGGGAAGTGCCCTCGGGAGCCGTAACGAGCTTTTCGATGGGGGTCATGAACTCTTTGACCTTTGTATCGAGTGAGAGTCTGCTTACACGGTAATCACGTGTCGTAACAAGACCTAAGAGCTTGCCCTCGGCTGTTCCATCTTCTGTAACGGCTGCAGTACCGTGGCCTGTCTTCTCGTGGAGCTCGATAACCTTTGCAAGGTCGTCCTCGGGAGAGAGGTTGGAATCGGATTCGACGATGCCTGCCTTGTACTTCTTGACTCTTCTGATCATGTCGCACTGCGACTGGATGGACTGTGACTGGAAAATGAATGACAGACCGCCGCATCTTGCGAGGGCAATGGCCATTCCGTCGTCACTTACTGCCTGCATTACGGCAGAAGTCATGGGAATATTGATCTTGAGGCGGGACTCTTCCTGGCCTTTTCTGTACTTTGCTACAGGGGCGGACAAGTCTACCTGATCCGGTGTGTTTCTTTCTGTTGTGAGGTTAGGTACCAGAAGGTACTCTGAAAATGTTCTTGATTCCTGTTCGAAGATCTGTGCCATGTTTTCCCTTATTCCTCCTTGTTGTCATCTGTTGTATCTTCGATAGCCTTGGGTGCTTCGATTATCGCATCTGTAACTACTGTCTGGGCATCAACGGGTGTGGCTGCAGGAGCAGGCTTGTTATCTAAAGCCCGTGAGGGGGTTGCTGAAGCGTTCGGAGGAGCTACGACATCAGCGGGAACCGCATCTGCATCGTCGAATCTGGCGCCGCACTTAAAGCAGAATGCGTTGGAGAGGTTGTTCTCCGTGCTGCATACCGCACACTTCTTGAGGCCTCTCTCGCGGAGGATCTTAACATTCAGTTCCTCGATCTCGATGTAGAGATTGGATATGGATTCGCACCTGGCGTTGATATCCTTGGTCATGTCTACGTTGACGTCCTTATATTGTCCGTAATAGAGGTGACCTATCTCATCGTAATACTTGCGGATAGTATTTTTCTTCTCATCGATCATCTTCTGGAAGTTGGAAATATTCTTTCCCTTCGCATCCTGGAATATGGGCATTTTAAGTTCCTCCTTAAAAGATTTAAAGAAGATTATACAACAAAACGGTGCGAAATGTCATTATTTATAATACTTTAAGGAATTTTGATTTGTGACGCGAAAAGGGCGCCCCGGAGGACGCCCTTTAAAAACGGTTTTATTGCAGGGATCAGATCTTCTGGGGCTTGATCTTCCAGATTCCTGATGCGTACTCCTTGATCGTACGGTCAGAGGAGAACTTGCCGGAATTGCAGATGTTGACCCAGCACTTTCTGGCCCACTCGAGATTGTCCTGGTAATCCTTGTAGAGACGGTCTCTCTGTCTTCTGTAGTCATCGAAGTCGCCCAATACATAGTAAGGATCGCCAGGCTGCCAGTTGGAACCGTAGATGAGTCCGTTGAACAGGTCGTTGAACATGCCTGTGCCTTCATCGTTGAAGGAACCGTCGACAAGTCTGTCGAGGCACTTCTTGAGGCCGGGGATGTTCTCATACTGCCACTTCGGGTTGTAGTAAGCCTTTGTTGCAGCCATATCCTGTGCGCGGCAGCCGAAGATGTAGATGTTGTCGTCGCCTACGCACTCTGCGATCTCGACGTTAGCGCCGTCCAAAGTACCGAGAGTTACGGCACCGTTCATCATGAACTTCATGTTGCCCGTACCGGAAGCCTCAAGACCTGCAGTGGAGATCTGCTCGGAAACGTCTGCTGCAGGGAACATCTTCTCGCCGACGGAAACGTTGTAGTTCTCGACGAATACGACCTTGAGCCTGTTCTTCATGTCAGGATCGCTGTCGATGAGCTTTGCGATCTCATTGATGAACTTGATGATGGCCTTTGCCCTGAAGTAACCCGGAGCTGCCTTTGCGGCGAAGAGGATCGTGACAGGGGGCATGTCGAGCTTCGGATCTTCCTTGAGCCTGTCATAGAGGTTCAAAGCATAGAGGGCATTCAGAAGCTGTCTCTTGTATTCGTGGAGACGCTTGATCTGAACATCGAAGCAGGAGTTGGGATTGAGCTTGATGCCCTTTGTCTTCTCAAGATACTCAGAAAGGTTCTTCTTATTTGCTTTCTTGATGGCAATGAACTTCTTCATTACTTTGTCATCGTCCTTGAACTTCTCGAGCTGCTTGAGCTGATCGAGGTCGGTGACCCACTTGTCGCTGCCCAAAAGGTCAGTGATGAGAGCTGCAAGCTCAGGATCGCAGGTCCTGAGCCATCTTCTGGGGGTAACGCCGTTTGTCTTGTTGGAGAACTTCTCGGGATAGATGTTGTACCAGTCCTTGAGTGTTTCATTCTTGAGAATGTCGGTGTGGAGGGCTGCAACGCCGTTTACGGAGTGTGAGCCGTAGATTGCTATCCAAGCCATGTGGATCTTACCGTCGCCCAAAGGAGACATACGGTCGATGAGCTCGGAATAGAGACCTGCCTCATACATCTGTGCACGGAACTGGTTATTGATGCCTTCGATGATCTCGTAGATACGGGGGAAGAGGAAACGGAAGATGGAGATATCCCACTTTTCCAGTGCCTCTGCCATGATCGTGTGGTTGGTGTATGCGAATGTTTCCTTAACGATCTCCCATGCTTCTTCCCAACGGATGCCGTTCTCGTCAACGAGGAGTCTCATGAGCTCGGGGATGGCGACAACGGGGTGTGTATCGTTGAGCTGGATGGTGTTGTACTTTGCGAAATCGTGGAGATCGTCGCCGTGATACTTCTTATATCTGTAGATGATGTCCTGCAGGGAAGCGGAAACGAAGAAATACTGCTGTCTTACACGGAGAACCTTACCATCGTAAGAAGTGTCGTTAGGATAGAGGACCCTCCAGATGTCCTGAACTCTGTTCCTCTCGATGACGGCGTCGTCGAATCTCTGTGAATTGAAAAGGTTGAAGTTGAACTCCTGAGCGGGCTCAGCCTTCCAGAGTCTTAAGAGGTTGACGTTCTTTGTGCCGTAGCCTGTGATAGGAAGGTCGCAGGGGATAGCCCAAACGTCGATATCGGAATAGTGAACCTTAACTTTTCTATCGTATCTGGGAAGGATGAAGGGGTAGCCGTGCTCCATCCAGGAGTCAGGATACTCATTTTGGAAGCCGTTCTCGATGGCCTGTCTGAAGAGGCCGTAACGGTAAAGGATGCCGTAACCCGTAACAGGAAGGTTGAGTGTTGCGCATGAATCGAGGAAACATGCCGCAAGACGTCCGAGACCGCCGTTGCCGAGGGCCGGGTCTGTCTCTTCCTCAAGGATATCGGTGATATCAAGACCGAAGGAAGCGAGCGCGTCCTTCGCCTGGTCGTAGATGCCTAAGTTTACGAGGTTATTGAGCATCGAGCGGCCTTCGAGGAACTCAGCAGAGAAATAATGAGCCTGACGGCCCTGATTGTACTTATGTCTTGTTGCGATCCAGTTTTCCGAGATGATCTCGACGATACTCTTTGAGAGTGCTGTCCAGTAATCGCGGGGTGTTGCCTGTTCGAGACTCATACCTGTCTCTGCTCTGACGTGTGACTGCATCATCTGTTCGAGAGCTTTTGCTGTAATTGTTGCCATTTGATAAGTCTTCGGTGCCTTTTTTATCCTTGGGACACCTACTTCCTCCTGATAATTCACGTCTGATTTTAACAGTATTGGGTATCAATCGCAATTTTTTGACATAAGTTCGATTTTTTAGCCAAAATAAGGCTGAAAAGCCCTGTTTCAGCGTGTTTTTTTGACAACGGCATGATGAGAAATCGAACAAAAATGAAGGAAATTTACTGTTAATTTACAGCTCTCTTCATATATTTGTATTTTTCCGCACGGTATATTAAACTTCAAATGTTATGAATATTGCTTTTTATTATCTTTTTGCCATAGTGGCAGGCGTGCTCGCAGGTGCGCTGATCACATATCTTTTCGGGATCTTTCCCGATAAATGGCTGCAGGATTACGGTGTAACCCCGGAAGATCCTGATTACAGGCCGTCCAAGAGGATGAGACCTTTCCCGGAGGGCCTCATAGCATGCTGTTTTTGCACGATATGCTATTGTGTAGCAGTTTTTTTCTGCAAGCAGGTCTATATCGATACTTTCAGACCCATGCATCTGACGGTAATTTTCCTTGTTGTTCCTGTTCTTAACCTCGTAATGATGTCGGACAAACTCAACAGGATAATCCCCGACCAGTTCACCATATTTATCGGATTCTGCGGCCTTTTGTCGGTTGCAGCCGACGTTCTTGAGGGATCGGTATGGTTCTCTCCCGATGTCAAATGGTGGATCCCGGTATTGAACAAGGTCATAGCTTCCGTGGTAGGAGGCGGCGTCATCTGGCTCATAGGTTTCCTGTCGATAACATTTCTCGGCAAGGAAGGCATGGGAATGGGAGACGTATGGCTCCTGGTCGCTACGGGTCTCATCACCGGATGCTACGGCCTTATAGTACTTATCTATGTATCGATTTTCTCCGCTCTCATCTTTGCGGTCCCGCTCCTTATAAGGAAGACCAAGAGGATAGCTGCCGAGAAGAATAGGATCGCCGAAGCTGACGATCCCAGGGCCGAAAAACTTAAGATCCAGCGCGAGAAAGCGAAGATCCACTTCGCGGAAGACCCGGATTACATGGCTTTTGGACCTTTCCTGGCTTTGGGATGTGCCGTTTTCGCCATCATGGAACCGTTCTTCTTTGAGAAGATGTATCAGACGATCAACCTGTTCGGAGTGTATTTCTGATGGACGTCCTTCGTTCAGTAAAGGATTTTTTCGTTAACTCATTCAAATATCCTAAGCCTTATAACTGGGGATATCCGGTATTCTTCGGTTCATGCGGCATGGCTCTGGCAATCTTTTTGCTGAGATTCCTTTTCTCGGGCGTATTCCCGTTCTCATCAACATCACTTATCGGCTGTGCTGTGATCGTACTGGTGCTCGTGATGCTGGCATTTGTCCTGCCTTCCGTGCTGATCGCGGAGAAGGGCGGACTCTACATAACGGGAAGATACACAGGCATCGGAGCGCTCATACTGGCATTCCTGTCAGGAGCACCTCTTTATTTGATAAAGGCTTCATGCCACAACCTTTTGGTCGCCCTCTGGCTCAGGATCGGCGGCACCATCGTATTCCCGGCGGCTTTTTACCATCTGGAAGAGATAAACGGGCTTACTCTGGCCTTATCGATCCTCATTGATACGATAGTTCCCGCATTCGGTATCTCTCTTTTCTTTCTGGGGGCTGTCTGGCAGGGTTTTTCCGAGAAGAACAAGCGCTGGGCATATATCATAGTACCGCTGCTTATCGCACTCTTCTCCTTTGATTTCATGGATATCGTCGGAATATTCTTCATAGGCATGTGGCTCTGCATACTCCGCAACAATACCGAGAACATATACGGTCCGGTCTTAGCGCTCCTCGGATCGAGATTCACGGGGATACTGATGGAGAGCATCGTCGGCGAGCTCGATCTTACGACCATAAGAGTCTACAGCGATATTCCGAATACTATCTTTTATTCGTCGGTACCGGCGATCTTCGTTGCGGCGATCCTCCTGGCCTTCTTCAGAAAGGCGCTGGGGGAATTCCATAATGCATACAGTGCCGATGTTTACGGCGATAACGAATTCCCCGATGAAAAGGACGGCGGCAAGGCAGGAGGATTCTTTAAAGGATTCAATCTGACACTTGTGCTGGGGATCATAGTATGTGTGGTCTTCTGGGTGCTCCTATTCGACGGGGTCAGAATATAAAAGGGATAATTGGATATGAATGACATAGAAAGATACAGGAGAGACCGCGCATCGGTCATGTCGATGCTCAAGTTCATTCTAATGGTGGCGATAATCGTCGCCTTCGCTTACGTGGGAAGGATAGTAGTGGTCATACTGGTGCCGTTCCTCATCGGTTTCCTTTTGGCCAAGACGTCGGTCATCATCGCGAAGCCGCTATCAAAGCTCTTCGACAAGGATGCGACCAAGATCAAACCGGGAAAGAAGAAGTCGACACACACCAAGACTGCTCTCGTCGTATACGTTATCCTCAACATCTTCGTATGCATCCTGATAGTACTCACATGCATCGGTCTCGTATATCAGGCCAACAGCCTGCTTATAGCGATAGCTGAGGCTTCAAAGACATTCAAACCCGCCGAGGTGCTGGATACACAGGTAATAAGCCGCTTCAGTGTCGAGAACGGCGGTTTCCTCACGGCCGAGATGGCCGAATCCCTCAGGGAGAATGTCACCAACATGGGGCAGACGGTCGTAAAGAACATCCCCCAGCTGATAAGCTCCTCGCTTTCCGCGCTCTGGAAGCTCGTAGGCAACCTTCCTTATGGCGTTTTCTTTGTTATCAGCATCATCCTGAGCGGTTTCTACTTCATCAACGACGGTCCCGCCGTAATGAAGTTCTTCGTTAAAAATACTCCGAACCGCAAATTCCGCAACCGAGTTTTCACGCTCCTTAACGAACTCGCATATATGGTCTTCCGTGTGCTCGGCGGTTATCTCGTGCTGTTCGTCATCACTGCGGCCGAATCATTCATAGTCTTTTATCTGGCCGGTCTCCGCGAATATGCCATCGTACTTGCCATCATTACGGCTCTGATAGACTTCCTGCCGGTATTGGGCGTCAGTGCCACGATGATCCCTGTGATTATCTACCTTGTCATCCACGGTGAATACATCTCCGCGGCGGTTATCATCATCGGGTTCATCATCATGACGGTGGTCCGCCGTTTCATAGAACCGCCGATCCTCGGCAAATCGATGCACATGCATCCTCTGGTCACGCTCTTCGCCATGGCGGCAGGCGTATACATCTGGGGTCCTGCCGGATTCCTTTTGGGACCCGTGCTCGCGATCATCATCATCCAGGCAATCAAGGTTTTCGAGATCGACAAGGCGCTTGGCAGATATTTCTCGGGTGTTCTTGACCGCATCATGAACAGCAAGGATGACGCGAAGGATAAGGACAAAAAGGCAGCTTCGGATACTGAAGATAAGGAAAACGGCGAGAATGATGAGCATGCCGGAAGTGATGATGACGGCAAGGATAAAGCAGAAAAAGCCGGTAAAAAGAACGATGGACAGAAGACCTCCAAAGAGGTGAAAGGATGATACAGGCCTATAAGAATGTCTCAATCATCTACGGCGGTCACGGAAGAAAGTATGCCGATGCCTTGAATGAAAGGATACTGAAGCTTTCCGAAGAGAAGCGATATCCGATAAAGCCCACGATCATAAACGAACGCATCCTGACATGTGAACTGCTGGCTGAGGTTACCTCGCTCTTTAAGGGGAGTGAATTCTGTGTTGCTTTTCTCACCGAGGATGACTTCAGCATCAACAAGGACGGCGGGAAAACGCAAAGACTGAGGCAGAATGTCGTTTTTGAGCTTGGAATGGCGCTGATTGAGATAGGAAGAGAACGGTGCATCCTTCTCAGCGACTTTGATCCTAACAAGGCGGATTTTGAACTCCCGTCGGATATGCACAGCCTTGAGATCAAGAGATTTGATGAGGATTCGTTTGATTCGGTTTGCGGAAGTGTCATTGAAAAGCTGCTGTCTTTCAGCAAATCATCAATAAATTACGGAACAACGTCGGATGATATCCCGTGCTACAACAACCTGTTCAGACGCGATGAGTATCTGATCGATTATGAGAATATCTTCAGCAATAGGCCGGATTCTCTTGCGACTGAGGGATGGGATTTTTATAAAGATACCCTGAAATATTGGGAAGAGGAGTGTGAGGCTCTGCCGAATTACGATGAGAAGTGTATCCATATCCTTGAAAGGATTGGTTTTCTTCCGATATTCGGAAAGACCCGTGCAGCGGCTGATTATTTGAGCAATGTCGAAGCACTTACCGATAATTACCACAGATCCGATATCAGATACTATGGTGATGCGGGAATTTTGGAGTTTGCAAGGAACCTGGTCTCCTGTGTGGCGGCATACACCAATGCTAAGACGGTGGATATCGGTGACCAGGAAAGGTTATCCCGTTTCAAAAAGATACGTAGGGATCTGAGTTCCGAACGTGCAGAGGAACATAAGGACATTAACCCTCTGATGGCAGTTGTCTATTACGATTATCTCGGACTTCTTTACCTGAGATTATACGGATACGAAAAGAAGTCCGAAGACCTTCAAAAGGCACTTGACTGTTTTCTCGAAGCTTCTAAACTCACTTCCAAAGTGGATATGGCTTTGCAAATCTGGTCAGGATTTCTGACGTATAACATAGCGAGGGTATATGCTGAGAAAGGAGAGGTCGAAGAGTCCGAAGCATATTACAACAAGGCGATCCGCATCAGAGGCGCATGGCTGAAGAATTCACGTTATAATATTACCGTCCGCAATGCTCTTTCATATGAATACTTCATAGCCCGTATCAGTTATCTTGACATGTGCAAGAAATACGGGATCAAATCAGATGAGGAACTTAAGACCGATTATACTGATGTCGAACGCGAACTTGATATGTACAGCGAAAATGATGAGCAGGCAGGACAGCTCTTTAACATAAGGAAGATGCTCGTTAAGAGAATGACGGATACTTAGTCCGTGAAAAATTATATATAGAGGGTGGCCGTTATGCGCAGATTGAAGGAATGGTTCAGCATAAGACTCGCTAAGAATCCGGGACAGATCGTACTGTTGTCGATACTGTTCTTCAATATCCTTTTTATCTTTCTGTCCGCGTTTATCATCAGCCGCATGTCGCTTACGGGTACCGAACACCTGGGTTTCCTGGAATCCGCGTACTACACGGTCAACATGATCCTCGATGCGGGCGGCATTGCTTATGTAGTTGAGGATATAGGCCCGCAGAATGCGATAATCGCGATCACCTGCATAATCATCGTCATCATCGGCATGATCTCTTTCACCGGTGCAGTCATCGGTTATATGTCCAACTATATCTCGAGCTTCATCGAAGATTCGAACGCGGGCAACCACAGGCTTCAGATCTCTGATCATTTCGTTATCCTCAACTGGAATTCAAGGGCTCTCGAGATAGTAAACGACATGCTCTACAGCGGAACCTGCAAGAGAGTCGTAGTGCTCGTAAGCTCAGGCAAAGAAGAAGTGGAGAGGCAGATAGACGAGCGCCTCCATGAGACCGTAAAGCGCGAGAACATCAAGGTGGAAGAGAACTGCATGGACAGATCCTTCCTGTCGCGCAAGCTTTACTGCCGCAGACACAGGTTTAAGAATGAACTTACGATAATCGTAAGGGAGGGAGATGTATTCTCTTCGAAGCAGCTTTTCGACATCTCGCTGCAGAGAGCGACAGCCGTCGTAATCCTGGGTGAAGAGATCAATGATACGGTATGCAAATACAACATCAGCGAGAAGATCGACAGATACGGCAACGGCAATGCCTTGACCATAAAGACGCTGATGCAGGTTTCGGACATCACCTCGGCTTCTTTCTCGGAGGATAACCAGAGGATAATCGTCGAGATCACCGACGACTGGACTTGGGATCTCGTACAGAAGATCATCAGGAGCAAGCAGGTGGACGGCAAGTGCAATATCGTGCCGATAAGGGTCAACCAGATCCTCGGTGAACTGATGTCGCAGTTCTCGCTGATGCCGGAGCTCAATATCGTCTATAACGAACTGCTCTCCAATAAGGGTGCGACATTCTTCACTGCGCCTTCATCAGGTGAGGACGAAGTGGACTTCATCAAGAAGACCCTGGCAGAGAACGACAGTGTCATACCGCTGACCATAAGGAACGACAACGGCAGGGATTACAGGTATTTCATGGCTCTGGACGAGCGCGATATCAATGAGAAGTCCAGAAAGAGTCTCTCCGGGATCCCCATCAGCATCAACAGGCATTTCTGGCTCGAAAAGAAAAAGATCCTTATCCTGGGTCATAACAGCAAGTGCATCGACATCATGAACGGCTTTGCATCTTTTATCTCGGAGTGGGGCTACAAGGATTCCGATGAGATGCTCCTGAGCATCGTGGTAATAGATGACGAGAAGAACCTTGAGAAGATGAACCATTACAAGCAGTATCCGTTCGTCATAAAGACCGTTGCCGCGGAACTCTTCGAGAAGGACCTCATCTGTGATTCGATCAATGAGTTCCTCCGCATGAATGAAGAGGACGTCAGCGTTCTCATCCTGTCTGACGATCTTGTTCCCGAGGATGAGATTGACGCCGGAATGCTCACAAACCTCGTTTATGTTCAGGACATCATCAACGACAAGGTGGAGGCGGATCCTGATTTTGATGTCGGAAGCATCGACGTCATCGCCGAGATCAATGACCCTAAACACCACGACGTCGTAAGCAGTTACAGCGTAAAGAACGTCGTCATCAGCAACAGATACATAAGCAAGATGATCACGCAGATAGGCGAGAAGGACGCAATTTACAATTTCTATCAGGATATCCTCGTATACGATACCGACTGCGGCGACGCTTTCGAGAGCAAGGAAGTATACATAAAGAAGGCGAAGGATTTCTTCGGCGAGCTTCCGCGCGAATGCACGGCAGACCAGCTGATAAGGGGCGTTTTCAATGCCACATACGACCCGGATCAGCCGCCTGAAAAACAGAATATCACGATGGTGCTCGGTGTGGTCGACCAGAACGGCAGGATCGTCCTTTTCGGCGGCGACCAGACTGCATTTAACGTTAAGATAGGTCCGAAGGACAAGATAATAGTCTTCAGCAACCACTGATATTCGGATGTCAGAGTTCATTCCGGAACGTTCTTTATTAAAGACTGACCGCCAAAACAAGAACATGTTGTGACTTGACGGTGAGAATGCAGGCACTTCAGATTTTTCGACTATTCTTAAAAAATGATTCTTCAGTCGAAAATCTCAGCATTTCAGGTGCATTTTCCCGCTCTGCATTTCGACTTAATTCGCAAAAAGACAGTTGAAGTCGATTTTCAAAGCAAAGTTTGTATTCTGGTGTGGCTTTATAAAACTGTAACTGATGATTATCTCCAAGGTAACACCTCGCGAGCCGCCAATCCAGTATTTTCATAGCAAATGGCGGTACATAGTCGGAATATCTTACTGTTTTCCAACCGCTAAAGCCTCCAGAATGAATGAACTGGCGGTATTCGCTCAGATTGGGAGTGCCAGTCATACCGTCAAAAAGGAAGAATAAACCAGATTGGCGGCGTTCAGCCTGTTACAGCACCACGTTCTTATCCTTGAGATCCAGTGAGGCGAACGGTCCGGGTATTATATCTGTGCGCTTCTCGCCGAAGTAGTCGGTGTCGAAAACGATGTCGTTGCCGTCGGCATCCTCGAATCTCTGCTGGGGTTCGAAGACCTTGCCAAGCGTGTCCGTCTCGATGAGGGAAGCGGTAAAGGAGCCGATAACGTCTCCGAGGTTTGTGTCGAGATAAGCTTTGTCGCCATCTTCTCTGATGTTGACATATACTTCGCTCTTGTCATCCATGAGGTAGTTCTTTTCCTTGCAGAAGTGCAGGGCGCCGCCCAAGTAGGCGTTTCCTTCGATCCATACGGGGAGCTTGTCGAAATGAGCTCTTGCGATCTTCATCATGTCGGGCGTGTCGCTGTCAAGGTCGAACTGCTTGATCCAATCCTCGTAGAGCGGGTAGTGATCCCAGACGTGCGTGCCGACAACGCGCTCCTCTTCCTCGACCCTGCCGTCTTCGAAACGGGAAACAAGGGATTCCTTGGGATGCTTCTGGAAGAAGATGTTGTTATAGAATCTGTCATCGCCGTGAAGGATCGTCATGAAGCCCATGACCTCTGTCCTGTGAGGGAAGTGGTAAGGTGTGTAGCGCCAGTCCGTGCCTTCGCCTACGGATGTGAATGCGCCGCAGATGAGATTGTGGACCATGGCAACGCCCTGTGTCGCGATACGGAGAGATGCGTCGGAAAGGAGTATGTTGTTGTCGATGAGCGTGGGGCCGTGTCCTACCTCTACGAAGATATCCTCACTGCCCATGCCGCCTTTTAAAGGAGCGGCGTAAGCCGGTCTCTGGTTGTCGTGGAGAAGGTTCTGCGTGATGCGCGTGCCCTGGGCTTCCCAGTCTGTCCAGATGCCCATTACGGAATGGTGGATGTGGTTGCGTCTCATGACAACGTCGATTGCGGCGTGGAGCTTGATGCCTGCGACTTCGGCTCCGCCCAATTCCATCATGTTGTTGATGTGGTGGATGTGGTTGTCTTCGATGATGGAGAAGACAGCGCCCATTCTGCCGATGATGCCTCCCTGCTCGCAGTGGTGGATGTTATTGCGTCTTACGATGTGGCTGCCGATGTTTTCCTTGAGCCAGCCGTGATACTGGCCTCTGCATACGGCGTCGCGCTCCATCTGCGTGGGGCTCTTAAGATGCTGGTATGTGAAGTAGTGGTTGTTCTCGGGATCTAAGTACTTGCCGAGACCGATGCCGGAACACTTGGAGAAGTAGATCTCGTTGTCTTCGATTATCCAGCCCTTTGACCAGTGAGGGCCGATCATGCCTTCCTGCCATGCTGCCGGAGGAGCCCAGTTTGTGGCTGCCTTGCAGATCTTGAAGCCTCTTACGGTGATGTAGTTCCTGCCTGTTTCTGCAGGGAAGAAGCACATTCTTCTGACATTGATCTCCGCCATCTCGCTGTTCGGGTCCAGACCGCCGAAATTGGCATAGATGGCCGTCATTGTGCCTTCGTCTTCGGCATACCATTTGTACTTTGATTCCTCGGGAACCCAGGAGCACTTGTAGATCTGGGCCTTCATGACTTCCTCGACTGAAGCGGCCTCGTAGAGTCTTCTGTCGTTGATATAGACGCATCCTACGTGTCTGTTCTTGCCTGCGAAATACCAGTCACCATAGCAGAAAGTCGTGTAGGGGTTATAGTCGCCGAAGATCTTGTTATCGACCCTGCATACCCAGACGTCACCGTCGTAGGGTTTCCAGTTGCAGATCTGTTCCGCGCCGGAGATCGTTGCTCCTAAAGGTTCGTCGCTGACATATGTGATGCGTGCGTCTTCAGTACCGCCGTTTGCGGGTGAAACGTATTCCCTGTATACACCCGGTGCCACATGGACCGTATCGCCTGCTTTAGCGATCGCTGCTGCTTCGGAAATGGTCCCGAACGGCTTTTCCTTTGTGCCGTCACCTGAGTTGTTAAGGAATCTGATGTCTACGTATAGTTCCATGGCGGTACCTCTTTTCGCAATTATTTTTGAATATGGATTTAATATAGCAACGCGCGGGAAATATGTATATAAAGATTTGGGATATAAGTGTTGCAAAGCTTTCAGGGTGGTCCCGAAAAAAGAACTGACTATTTTCGGATTTCCTGTTGACATCATTTTCGGGCGGTGTTATAGTTACCACGACAGACGTAGTACGACAGTCATAGCAACGACAGCCGTAGCAACGACAGTCGTAATAAATGGAAGGAGATAGATTATGGCAGAGATCAGCAGCGACGTCATCAGAGGATATAACGACATAATTATCTTATATCTGCTTCTGACTGACCCGTCCTACGGATATGAGATCTCAAAGCAGATCCGCCTCATGTCCGAAGACAAGTACATCATCAAAGAGACCACGCTCTATTCCGCTTTTACGAGAATGGAGAAGAACGGATTCATCGAATCATTCGTGGATGATGATCTCGCAGGTGGAAAGAAGAGGACATACTACCGCATCACACCGGCCGGCAGGGAGCATTACCGCGCCAAGTGTGAGGAGTGGACACTCACAAAGGAAGTTATAGAAAAGTTTATTGCAGATGAGGGGAGACTCGTATGAACGCTATAAGAAACTATTTGGACAATATGTTCCGCAATCTTCCTAACACGGAAGAAGTCAGGAGAGCCAAATCAGAGCTCCTCCAGATGATGGAAGACAAGTATGAGGAGCTGATAAGCGAAGGCAAGACGGAGAACGAGGCAGTCGGTATCGTAATCTCAGAGTTCGGTAATCTCGATGAGCTTGCAGAGTCACTGGGGATCCAGGAAGCCGTAACGGAGAATCCCGACGAAGATAAGCCGATGCTCTCCATGGACAGAGTCAAGGAATATCTCACCATGATGAGCAGGAGATCGATCCTCACTCCTTTGGGAATCGCACTCTGTATCTTCAGCGTAGGATTCGTCATCCTTGCAGAGGCACTGGGCCTTCCGGAAGATATTTTCGGAGTCAGCGCAATGTTTATATCGATCGCAGCTGCAGTGGGACTATTCATCTATTCCGGTTCATTGTACAGACCGTTTGCCGAAGTTAATAAGAAGGAATGCTCACTCAGTATTGAGAGCGCGGAATATGTAAGAAACGAGCGCAAACACTACAAGCATTCTTACGGGCTTATGTCATCTTTCGGTATCGGACTTTGTATCCTGAGTGTATTGAACCCGATCATATTCGATAAGATCCCTTACGTCAGTTCGAATTTCGGAGCAGCAATGTTCTTTGCTTTCGTAGCATTAGGCGTGTTCCTCATTACATCCGCAAACACAAAGATGGACGGTTACGACAGACTTCTCCAGCTCAATGAAGCAGGAAAGATGAGCGAGGAATTCGTTCCCAAGTCTGACAGAAGAGTCAATAAGACACCCATCATCATCTGCGCTATCGTAGCAGCAGTCGTAGTAGGACTCACATTCTTCACGAGATTTGCGATCCCGCTCGTAACAGGCGTATTCATCAAGGAAGATAGCGGTGAGACAGTCGCAACAACTTATGTAATGGACGACAACTCCGGCAAGAATGATGAGATTGATTCCATCAAGATGAACCTCGCTGCATGCTCCGTAAATTTCGAAGTCCGGGAAGGTTCAGGACTCATCAACGTTGACTACAGCGGCAACGCAAAACTTAAGCCTGAAGTAAGCTTTGAGAACGGCAAGCTTGTTATTACACAGAGCGGCTCACACTTTACATGGAACATCGGAGATTCCATCAACGAGCCCACACTTAACATCGTACTCGGAACTGACGTTGATTTAAGCTCTATCGAGATGGACGTCAACGCCGGCGACGTAAAGATCAACGGAATTACTGCAGATTACTTCTACGGCGATTTCGATGCAGGCAACATCGTCCTCAGAGAGTGCAATTTCGCAAAGATCGAGATCGATTCAAATGCAGGAAACATCGAAGTCCGCGACTCAGACGTAGCAGTAATGAAGCTCAAAGCCAATGCCGGCAACATCGAGATCAGGACAACAAAGTTCCAGAACCTTGAGGTTGAGACGGATTTCGGTAACGTCGTAGTAAGAGACGTGGAAGACATTGATTCTTACGATATCGACTGCGAGATCGATCTCGGTTCGATCCAGATAGGCGGCAACGTATCTTCAAAGTCATACACTTCAAAAGGAACTGGCGCAGGCACTATCAAGATAGAGTGCGACGCAGGCAATATTGAGATCAGATAAGCAATCTTCCTGATGGTGGCGGCATCTTATGTAAGGTGCCGCACCGGATGGGATCAGGGATAGACATAAGCCACTTGACTCATGGTCAGGGTATATCTTCTAAGGAGGCTTCAAAGATGAACGACGCAAATGCAATTTCCGGTCTCTGCCAAAAGGCGGTCGACATGAGATCTGAAAGTTATGCTCCATATTCGGATTTCCTCGTGGGCAGTGCGGTCCTCACGAAAGACGGTAAAGTCTTTACCGGCTGCAATATCGAGAACAGCGCATTCGGCCCCTCCATATGCGCTGAACGGACAGCGATAGCAAAAGCTGTGAGCGAAGGATACAGGGATTTTGCTGCCATTGCGATCGCAGGCGGCAAGCGTGACGGGGAGCTGCAGTATTGCGCACCTTGCGGTGTGTGCCGGCAGGTGATGAGGGAATTCTGCGAACCTTCTTTCAAGATATACCTGACCAAAAGTGCCGGTGACTATAAGGAATTCACATTAGGTGAACTCCTTCCGGAAAGTTTCGGTCCGGATAATCTCAGTTAGTTTAGATCGGAGGTGCAAGCATATGTCCCCGAGATCAGATTTTGGATGTGTTTTCGGGGGAGCCCGGCGATTGCCTCCGAAAAACAGGGAATAAGGATTCGGAATAAAGGAAAGTTTAAGAAAAAAGCAGCCGGGCATTTGTCCGCAATGTCATTAAGTTAAGCTGACGTTGACTCAAGGAGGCCACAAAAACAAATCAAAAAGAGACTGGAGAAGCAAAATCTTCAGTCTCTTTTTAATTTTCAGGCAGCGTAAACAGACAGATTGAATCTGCCTTTTGGTTTCTTTCGATTGTCTGCTGTGCTATGCTACACGGTAGAAGAATCTTTGCAATACTTCACCAAGCACAAACCTGTTTCGTTTACGGTTTGGTCTTATCGGAATTAGACTCTTGGCAATTGCGGATTCTACATAAGGCGGCGATGTTTGTCCGCGCAGGAACAGTCTGCATACGTGCGTTGCAACTGAGAAGTTGCATTTGTAAGTGTACTTTCTTTGTTTCTTTGAAATGGCTACGTACGAGGTAATCACTTCAACAAAGTTGTACAGAGTAAGCCGTGCGAAGATCTCTTGCCGGATGCACGCCGTCTTTTTTGAATGGTATTTAAGAAGACCAATTGTGTACTTCAAGTCTCTGAATGAGGTTTCTATTCCCCATCTGGAAGCATATAGTTTCTTGAGATCTT
>Ga0247611_10004914_pt1 | contig 18179 bp, 26 predicted proteins | sample 177DNAGHGhighgp2_FD_192422 | JGI IMG/M metagenome (GOLD analysis project Ga0247611, IMG submission 192422) | Sheep rumen microbial communities from Palmerston North, Manawatu-Wanganui, New Zealand - 1770 DNA GHGhigh gp2 | ecosystem: Host-associated > Mammals > Digestive system > Stomach > Rumen... | reverse complement strand
TCCGAAGTTTCCGAAGTTAGCCAACCTTCCCAAGTTTCCGAAGTTAGCCAACCTTCCCAAGTTTCCGAAGTTAGCCAACCTTCCCAAGTTTCCGAAGTTAGCCAACCTTCCCAAGTTTCCGAAGTTTCCGAAGTTAGCCAACCTTCATTATATAATATTATTATTTTTTTCTTTCTTTTTTTCTGCATTTGCTTTGGATTTTGTGGCTTGCCTGCATCAAAGAAAAAAACAAACATTTATATACTATGTTGAAAATACTAATATTATCAATTGATTTTCAATTGATTTCATTGGCTTCACTTGGCTTGACTTTTCCGAAGGTTCTTACGAGTCAAGATGTAGGCTTCTTGTTGAGATGTGAGAAGCCGAAAAGGTCATCGCAATTGCGATTGTAGACAGATTCTGTCTGCACATATAATTGGCAGATTTAAACAAATTTGCAAGGCTTAATGCATTCAGATGCTATCAAGCCATTTCCGAAACTACCTATTTTTTAGGCAAATCGGATATAATTCATTGAAGCCGAGCAAATCTGTTCTGTGAGTTAGTAGAGAACCATTTCCAAAAGCCTTCGGCTTTTGCTTTGCAGATTCTTGAGAATCCTTGGAAATCATTCCGAATTTATTTGCATTCTTTCGGCTCAACATTCCTTGCGATTCTGTGAAAGAAGATGCATTGAATCTTATTTTTGTTTTTTACTCTTTTTTAACTCTCTTTTGACAAAACAAACTATTTTTAACAATTTGTTTTGTCTTTCTTGATTGCCTTTAGGATCAATCTTTGAAGGCAATCAAGAAAGGCAAAATACCTTTCAAAAACTAAAAGGAGATGTTAAACAATGTATTACAAATTTACAGAAAAAGATGTTGCTACAAATTCAATAATTAGAACCGAACCAATGAGAACCAATGTTAAAGATTTTATCGAATATCTTGGCAGATTTTGGGAGCATTATTGGAATGCTTTTGAAGATGTAGACATTGAAATCCATTTTGATGATTCAATCATCATCATTGCAAAAAACAAAGAAGGTTGGCTATGGTCAAAAATGGAAATTTATGGATTAACTTCAAAAACATACCAAGAAATCAAAGAAGCAATCATCAAACAGAAAAAATCAAATTAATTTTTCTTATTTTTCTTTTTTAACTGCCTTTAACTTGTTAGAGACAGTTAAAAAAGCCAAATAAGGCTTTAAAACTTAATGGAGATGTTAAAAAATGTTAAATCAAAATTTAGTAAATTTAAGCCCAGTAAATGTTGAATTATGTGCAATTAGGAATGATTCTGTCGTTTCTGCAAAATCTGAAATCCTTCCAAGTATGTTTAATTTCGTAATTGTCGAATTAAACAACCTTGAAGAGTTAATCAACGATTCTGAATACCTTGAAAGAAAATTTCGTTTTACTGCTTTTGATGAGCCTATCAAATACACTCAATCAAAAGGCTTTGTCATTGTAGATGATTATGGAGTAAGACATCCATTAATTAAAAGAAATCCACAAGAAATCTTTAATACTTCTTTTATGGTTGCAGATAGGCACAAAGGACATCACAAATTTAAAATTGAATCCCAATTCAATTCCTTTTGCAAATATCTTGAAACCTTCAAAGCAAATTACCTTGTTTATATGAAAGATGTCCAAGCATCACAACAAAGAATTCTTGAAAAAATCGGATGTGAATAAAATGGCATTTTTATTAATTATGGATGTTGGCTACAATACCGAAAAAGAATTGAAGGAATGGCAATACGATGACCAAGATCAAGCAATCTTGTCTGAATTGCAATGTGGCTTTGATACTTGTTGCGAAGGAAAATTGTCAATCAATTTCCTTGGCAGATTCAACGAATACAGATTTTATCTAATTGATGCTCAAATTGATGCTTTGACCGATTGGGGAGAAGATTACAAGAAAGATGACATCGATTGGGATAATTTCACATTCTTAAATTTAGATTATATTTCTACAATCAAAGAAATTTATTATCTTTGATTCTTTTTTATTTTTTTTCTTTTGTCTTCTTTTGACTGTTAAAGGTCAAGAAGGCTCAAAAAACTTTCGGAGATGTTAAAAAATGATTAGATATGCATTAATATTCGTTTTTTTAGTATTTTATTACTTTTTAGCAAGTTTTTTCATTAACTCTTGCAGATACAACGAAACATTCTATCTTGAAAAAAGATTCTACTATAAGCATTTATACTGAATCTTTTTAATTTTTCTTATTTTTCTTTTTTAACTGCCTTCAAAACTTGGAGACAGTTAAAAAAGCCAAATAAGGCTTTAAAACTTAAAGGAGATGTTAAAAAATGAAAAAATCAAAAGAATTCGTTAAAAATCGTTTCAAAGAAGATTTAAGCAAATTAGAAAGCCTTCCGAATGAAAAATTGTACTTTTCAGAAGATCCTACAAGCAGACATATTGAGAATGTGAAAAAAGCATTTTCAGAAGTTTTTGAAGGAATCCGAACCGAATTGGATGTTGTAGAGTTATTCACAATCCAAAAAAAGAATAAAAAAGTTAATTTCTCAATTGTTTCCAATGGCTTATATTATCTTTGCCCAAATCTGCTCAATGGTAACTGCAAATTATCCAATCGTTGCTATGGAGCAAAAAATGAAAGATTTCAAGGAGTCATCAAAAGCAGAATGAAAAATTACATTTTCTTTGCTTTCCTTGAATATTGGCTTGAGAATGATTGGCAGAAATACAAAACCATTCTTTATTGGTCAATTGACAGAAATGCCGACAAATTCACAGATGTTGTCAGAATCAATCAACAATCCGATTTCAGAAACGATGCTCAATTATTCATTTTTGACAATATGTTGAGATATGTCAGAAAGCATCACAACAGTAAAACTATGTTTTACAGTTACTCAAAAAGCAAAATTGATTTCGATTTATATATCTACTGTGAACCTAATTTTATTGTCAATGAATCTGTAATTATTCAAGATCAAGCAGAGTTAGACAGATTTGCAGAAACCAAGCCACATCAAGAAAATTGCTATTATCTTTGCTTGATGTCCAAGGATATTCAAGCAGAACAATTCGGCTTGAAACCTTGCAAAAACGATTGTGAAAAATGTCGACAATGTAGCCGATACTTCAAAGGCTCATCAAATGCGAAATTTACTTATCTTCATTAGGAGTGATGCTCAATGAATCAAATTTTGATTAAGATGCTTTATTTTTATTTGACTGTTTGCAGAAACTACAATATCCACAGACAGAAAAAAAAATTGCATTAAAATTCTTAAAGAAAGGCTCAATTAAATTGATACTTTCTTTATTACTTTCTTTTATTTTAATCGAATCTTCAAGCATTTAAAGGATGTTTGATTTTTCGGATATTTTTTTATTAATTCATATGTCTTCCTTGATTTTCAAAGGTCAAGAAGGCTCAAAAAATACTATTTTAGGAGATGTTAAAAAATGAAAAGAATCTTTTTTAAAGAGTCAGATATTTTACCAATAAACAAGATGACAAAGGAGATGACCTGCAGACAGGTTAGCCAAAAAGACAAATACGAAATCGGAGACAGATTGCATTGCATTGCAAATCATTCTTGTCCACCATTCGCAACAATCAAAATTGTCGACATTCAAGAAATCGAAGACATAACCAAACAGAAAGCCGAATTTTTTAAGAAATTAGGCTATCAAACCAAGAAAGCATATTTGTCCGAAGATTTCAATCAAATTGAAGACAAAAGGAGAATTGCAATTCATTTCAAAATTGTTGCAATGTCAATTGATGCTTATTGCGAAGCATTCAGACAAAGAAAATATGAAAAAGAATGGGAAGCCAAAAAAGAAAGAGAATGGCAAGAAACCTTGAAAAAACTTGAAGAGATTGGCTTAAAACCAAATTAAGCCAATTTCCATTATTTTTTATTTTTATTTTCGTATGATCCCCAAAGGATGTCAAAAAGCCTTGGGAATCTCTGCAGAGAGAAGCCGAAAGAGTAAAAACAAACAATCTAAAAGGAGTATTGATAATATGGATAATTTATTGGATTACTTTAAATCTGAAGACATAATCAAAGAATCAAATGAAATTCACATCACAGATTTTGAAAATAAAAAATTTATCGCAGTTAAAAACAATTTGCAAGGCATTCCGATGCTCAATGACTTATTGACCGAAGATAAAAGCCGTAATTGGTTTTATTCAATCAAAATCGATTTAAATTTCGGAATCATTACAATTCTAATCAAAGATAACAATTTACTCTTTGACAACGATATTTATCGGATTGAATTCGGTTATAAATTGTACATAGGCAAGATTTTTAAAGATGTGACCAAGCAAAATGATATTAATCATAGTTTGGCTTTAAATTATCATCCAAGGAACTATGAATTACTAATTACATCTAATCTTGATATAGGTTGTGATAAATTTGCTTGAGTCATTAGCCAAAATCTTAAGATATGCTTTTTTCTGCCTTGCAATGATTGAAATCGGTTATCACAAAACATATTATTATGACAGTTTCCAAGACAAATTAATAATCGAATTCTTAAAAATCGGCAGAAACATCGAATACATCAAGGAATATGACCAAGAACAAGCCAAAAACGAACTAGAAGGCTTAATCGAAATTTATTTTGAAGAGTTATTGAAGGAGAGTGACTAAAAATGGAAAACAGAATGCCAACCAAAAACAAATTATTTTTTAAAATAATCTCAAATAATTTCATTTTCAACGATGCCAAATATATTTGGAAACCTTTTGACTTGTCTCCAAGCAATCCGAAATATTTGCAATATCATATTATTTGCAGAGTAAATCCAAAACTTTGGCAAAATAGAAAATACGAGCATTTGACTTTGAAATATAGAAACAAATTAGTATATTATAGCCACAAGGCAGAAAAAATTTAAATTTAGCCAAGCCAAGAAAATTCCCAATTTTTTGGGCTTCTTGGCTTGGCATTTTTTTTTGGGATCGGCTTTCGTTCGTATGTATGCGAATTTCAGCAGAAATTGAAGGTAATAAAAAGTATTACAAATCAATCAAATTTCAATTAATTCAATGATTTTCCAAATTTTTATCTCCGAAAAAAACTGAAAACGAAAACAAGCAATGAGACAAGCCCAATTAGGCTAAAAAGCCACTATTATAAGCCAAAAAAAATCAATTAAAAAAAAAGTCAATTTTCCTTTCTTTTTTGGCTTCTGCACAGACAAAAGGAGCAAAAAAAAGGTATAATTAGTTTATCATTTTGACTACATTTAATATACATCAGATTGCAAAAACATACCAAAAAAAATGCAAAAATAGGCTTCAAAGAATCCGAATTTAATCTCCACAGAAGCCCAAAAAGGCTTGACCTATGTGAGCCTTCCAATGGCAAATCCAAGCCCAAATCATCGAGATTGAAAAAGTATTACTTTTTGAAACCATACGAACAATTCAAACCGATTGCAACAATAAGCAAACCAACAAACAAAACCAAAAAAAATTAAGGCAAACCTAAAAAAACTGCACAAACTTTAGGCAAACCTAAAAAAGTAAAGCAAAGTTAGGCAAACCTAAAAAAGAGAACCAACATTTAGGCAAACCTAAAAAAACATAAGCAAAATTAGGCAAACCTAAAAAAGTAAGCAATATTTAGGCAAACCTAAAAAAACAGACAATCGGCAACAACCTTCCGACATACCCAACACAATCGGCAACCAATACCCAAACCAACCAAACCAACCGAAGCCCAACCAACCGAACCAAGCCGAACCGAACCAACAGACAGACAGACAACCAAAGCCCAACCAAACTGACAAAACTGCCAAATCTATCTGCAACTTTTTCAGACAAAAAAGGCACAGACAGAGAACCAAGGCAGAAGCCAAGGCAGAAGGCTTCGGAGAATGCTTGGCTACTGATCCACCGACAAAGGCAGAGAAGCCACCGAAGGAAGGCAGATGCCTTCCGACATATACCCTTCTGCAGTATGGTATATTATAACAATATACTCAAAATTTCTGCAGTATATAGCCGATGCAGAAGGTCGGAGAAGCCCAAGGAAGGCAATCGGAAGCCTACTGCCGACATTTAGGCAAGTACCGAAGAAAAAAATTTTTCGGTGGGGGTGTTGCTCTGTGGAGTTTGGTCGGTTTTTGGTTTTTATGTTTCTTCATTGTGGGGGTTATGGGTTATCTTATGGGGGGGGTGTGTTGTTGTCATTTAGTAGTTATATTTATATATGTTGTGTTATATATATATTTCATATAGTGTTTTTATTTTTATGTTTCTTCCCCTTTAGTTAAGGGTGCTTTTTTTATGAATGAATGATATGTTTTTATTATTCATTCATTGGGGGGGTGTTTTTGTTGTTGGGGGGTATGGTTCTGAAAATCAGATGTAACATATTTTTTACATTTTGAACACTTGTTCAACATTTGGTTGCTTGGTGTTGAACAACTGTCCACTTTTTTATTATTTTTTTTGCCAAACCAACAAGTTCGTATGGTTACGAACGAACCAAACATAGTCGATTTCTGTACAAACATAGGTGAATCTTGTACAAACATAGGTGAAATTTTGTCAAAGTTGGTCGATTTCTGTACAAACATAGGTGGGATCTTGTTATTTTTTCACCCTATTGTTCACGATTTATCACGATATTCTGTTACACTTGAAAACCACCTATTGCAACTGTATTATATAGTTTCAACCCTAAAATATATATGAAAAAACAAAACCACTTATATTTCTTCCCATATTTACTGTAAGGAGATGATTATCGTTGATTATGACTAGCGAAAGGGTGAGATGTTGCCCCCAATGTGGCAACAAGAAATTCAGAAAGGATTATGTTCGTGAAGAACTCTACTGCAACAAGTGTGGACTGGTATTGCAATCTGCAGTACAGTATGTCGGCTTGGAAAAAGTCGATAACATTGTTCCTTTTTCTGCACCGAACGAAGCAAGAAGGGGAATCCATACACGATACAGTAGCACTAGGAGAAGGAGCAAGAGTTACAAGCACAACATCCCTAATGATAAGTTGATGATTAGGGGTAAGAAATAGAGATATTCTGTGATGGTATGCAATATCTTTTCATATTTTCACCCATCTCCTACCCCCCTTTAGGTTTTTTTGACCATAATTTTCACCTTTTTTGCATACCATCACAAAATATTTTTGGATGATGATTATATGACTGATGATTGGAAGAATAATGTTTCTACTGTTGCAGTATTAGTGTATGGTGTTTTGTCACCTTATTTGGCACAGTATCTTTCTGCAGAGCAGTTTAGTGCTTTGTGCATTGCATTGGTGAGCATAGTGCTTGTACTGTATAGTGCAAAGCATCCTAACACTTTCAAGGCATTTGGTAATGACAAGTGTGATGGCAACTGCGATTGTGAAGAGACAGTACTTAATGATGATTATGAAATAAATCCAGTTGGAGATGAGCAATAATGGAGAAAAGGCTCATTAAACTGGAAACTGAAACAGAGATGATTAAGCAAGAGTTGAACAGTTATAGTGATGCTCTTGCAGAGAATACGAAGAGTATACAAGAATTGACAAAGATTCTGATAAGGCACGATGAAGTGTTAAGGCAAGATGAGAATAGTGATGCTACAAGAAATGCTATCATTACTGGGATAGTGGTTGGTGTTGTTGTTTTCCTTGTGACTGAATTCGTGCATATAATTTAATGATGGAGTTGATGTAGGAGATGGTGAATAAGAGTAAACTCACGAAGATTGTGTGTGATAAGATTTGCGAAGGAGTGTTGAAAGGTAATTATATCACTACTGTGTGCAAGAGTGTTGGGATTTCAAGAACTACTTATGCGAATTGGAAGAAGAAGGGTGAGCAAGGCATTGAGCCTTACAAAACCTTTTATGAAAGGGTTACAGAGTGTGAGGCACAAGCCGAAATGGATATACTTAATGTGATTTACACTTCTGCAATAGACCAAGGTAACTGGTTGAGTTCGGCTTGGATCTTGGAGAGAAAGTATCCTAATAGGTTTGGTAAGAGAGAGCAGATGGCTTTGCAGACTGATAATGATTTCAAGTTGGAAATCAGTACTGCTAAATCTCCTTATGAACTTGGTGAAGAAGAGAAGAAACTCCTTGAAGAAGACCAAAAAGATGAATAGGGTGAGCATATGGCTACAATTCAATGGAAACTAACAGAGAAGCAAGAAAAGTACATAAAAGATAAGCATAAGTATCTGTTGGTCGAAGGAAGTGCAGGGAGTGGAAAAACTATCTTTGCAGTTCATAAGGTTATTTTGTATGCCTTGACTCATAAGAATGCAAGAATTGGTGTTTTCAGACAGACATTGCCTAGTTTAAGGATGACTGCTTGGTTGGAGATTCGTGAAGCCTTGGATAATTATCAGATTCCATATAAAGAAAACAAGTCTGAAGGGGTTATGACCTTTCCTACTGGTTCTACTATCTCCTTTAAAGGATTGGACGACCCACAGAAGATTAGAAGCCTAAACCTTGATTTTGTGTATGTAGAACAAGCAGAAGAGATTTCTAAAGATGTTTTTAACGAATTGGAGTCAAGGGTAAGGGGTAAAGCCAGTATGAAAGATTATGGGCAACTTTTACTTGTGATTACACCATCCACTAAATCTCATTGGATTTACAAGAGATTCCACTTGCACAAGGATGATCCCAAGATACAAATTATTCATTTCCATTATACAGATAATTCCTTTGTTGGCAAGGAATATATTCAGATGGCAGAAGAAAGGAAGAAATATGATTGGGAAAACTTCGTTAGATTGACCCTTGGGCTTTGGCAAGATAGTGGTGGTCTCATTTATCAACATTGGGATATTGGCGAATCTGCTAAAGGTATGGAATTTTATACTGGATGTTGCGATTTTGGATTCAACAATCCTAGTTGCTTTTTACTGCTTGGATGGTGTGATGGAGAATGTTATGTGGTTGATGAAGTTTACCAAAGAAACCTTATTAATCATCAATTCATCGCAGAGTGCATTAAACTGTTAAGAAAGCACAATTTGAACCCTTCTCAAGTAGATACTGTCTATTGTGACTCTGCAGAGCCAGACCGAATCGCAGAGTTCTGTGATTATGGTTTTAATGCAGTAGGTGGCATTAAAAATGTAGATGCGAAGATTGAGGCAGTTAAATCTTGCAAACTCCACATAGCGAAGAGATGTGTGAATACTATTCGTGAAATTGAATCATATTGTTATCAGAAAGATAAGGATGGGAATGACATTGACAAGCCTATTAAACACGATGATCACAGTATGGATGCATTGGGATATGGCATTTATGGAACTGTGGGTATTTTGAGTGCAGATAGGCAAATGAAAGACCCAGTTAAAATTTATAGTTACTAAAGAATAGACTTAATCAACTTGATGGGGGTGAGAATTATAGGAATTTATGAAAGAATAAGCAAAGCAAGTAAGGTACTTTTGAATAGTCATCCGAATGAAGTTTTTGAAGTTGGTTTGGATGAGCAGAAAAGAAGAGAATGTGATACTGTTGATTTGTATAAGGCTACCCCATCTAGGGTTCGCAATACTGTGAAGAATCGCCGATTCGCTTCCACTCACGATAGCCAAGCACAAGGTATCCTTATGGATCTTATGACCAAAACCAATACGAAATGGTACATAACTGGCGATAATGATAAGGCAGTTAAGCATCTTGAAGATATGGTTGAAGAATGGGATTTGGATAATATCATTGACAATATCCTTTGGAAAGGTTTCGTGGATGGTGATGTATTCCAACATTTGAGAATCGTTGAAAATCACATAAAACCGACATTCCTTGCTTATGATGGTGTTGATTATCGTATTAAAGTCATTTATGATGAAGAAGGAGAAGTCTGTGGTTACAAGCAAGTGATTCAGAAGAATAGCAGAACCAATAAGGGATGGTTAAAGAAGAAGTTTGATGCACTTGAAGAAGACCTTACTGAATTGGAAATCAGTTATGAATTGGATGAAATTCAACATATGAAATATTTGGAAAGGGATGGTAAGGCTAATGCCCTTATGGGTGGTGCATTAGAACCTATTTATTATAAGAGAGTTTTAAGGGAGCAGATGCCTTTAACTGTCTATAAGAACTCTAATATCGTCTCTGTTACTATGGGTAATGAGAACAAGATGAACACTTACCTTGATGAAAGTGCAAGGGATGAAGTGGCAGAAGTTGTTAACAATTACCATATGAAAGGTTGCTTGATATTACCTTATGGTATTGAAGTTGAATTGTTAAAGGGTGGAAGTTTACCACAAATTCAAGATTATATTAAATACTTTGAAAAAGAAGTGTACATCGCCCTTAACACTCCAGAGGCAGTATTCAGTTCTGAATCATCAAACAGAGCAACTGCAGATATCCAATTGGACAGTAAAACTACTGGTAGGATTCTTTTCCTTGAATACAATCGTGATTGGGTTGCAAAGTATATTAAGAAACTCTTTGACAAGGAACTGGAATTGCAACATATTGATGGTGAATGTTGGATAGAGTTTGAAATGGATGATTATGAAGAAACCCAATTATTAGATGAAGAAACTGATCCTAACTCATTGCACAAACCTATAGTGAAAAAGGGTCAAGAAGACTTTGATAGGGAAGGAAGAACTAGTATTGTGAAGAATCCGAACTCATCTACGAATATTAATCACGATGTTCCCAACATTACAAGGGAGCAACAGAGATATAAAAATAGGTGATGAAGGATGGCAGATATACTGACAAACTTGGCAGACCTATTCGACTATAAAGAGTATGAAGGTGACCTTGATGAGAAGGAATATGGATTAGTGATGATGCAATTATTGTACGATTTCACTAAAAAATATTCATCCAAGTCATATGATTACATTGAGAAACACTTTGATGATGATTGTGTTAAATTAGAAGAGAAATTGCTATCATTAAATGAAAAACAATTTGAAAAGTATGAGAATGCACAAGTCAAAAATCAATTGTTAAGGGAGAACATCCCATCAAAGAATCATAAGAAGGTTAACTTGGATTACAACATCAAGACTACAAAAACTGTAGCAGAAACAACTATCAAAAATACTATACAAAATTTACGAAATGAAGTTAAACTCAACATACAAGTGATGAAGGATAAGGGTAGAGAGCAAGATTTCAATCTTGAGCCGAAATTGAAACAAGCGATAGGAAGAATAAAGAGAACTGTGAAATACCAAACTGGTAAAATTTCACAGAGAATAAGGAGAAGTGTTCAAGGTTTCAAGTATGGTGAAGATATGTTGTATACTTGGCAATCTGCCCATTTGGACACTACTTGTGGTTGGTGTTTGCATCAAGAAACCCTAGAGCCAAGAAGGAAGGATGATTGGGAAGAAGACCATTTGAATGGTCATTGTGAATTAATCCCTATAAGTGATAAACTTTCTGCACCTTATCAAGAGTTGGCTTATGCTTATGAAGATTACTTTGAAGAAGAAGGTGATTAAATTTGGAAGAAGAGATGATTAAGGTTTGGCAAATGGGGATGTACAATTATGATGATTTGGGCTTGGATAAGCCTATAATGTACAAGGAGAATTTCCTTGAGCAAATCGCAAATGATACACAAAGTGTTGATGTGACAATGGAACATTCTGATGAAATTATCGGTTCATTAGGTAATCTGAAGTATATCAATGGTGTTTTATATGCAAATAAACCATCAGACATTGATATTACTGGGAATGGGTTAAGTCCAGTCTTTGATTGTGATTTAGTGGATATGGGAGATTATTATGAACCTAGAAACTTTCGTATGACTTCTGTAGGTTTAACAAAGAACCCTAGGAGTAATATAATTTACAATAGCATAGAAACTAAAGGAGATGGTAAGGTGAGTGAAGAGTTTCACAAGATGCTTGATAAGAAAGAAGAAACTATTGCCGAACAGAGAGAAGAAATCGGCATCTTGAAAAAGCAGATGGAAGAGTTAAGGGCAAAATCCAAAGAAAGTGAAGATGCTCTTAATGGTTATAAGGATTTGCAAAAGCAATTTGATGAGTTGAAAGCAAGTGCAGAGTCTTATAAGGCAGATTCTGAAAGGCTTCGTGAACAAGAAGCGAAGGCGAAGGAGCAACTTATCAAAGAAATAGTAGGTGATGATGAAAAAGGACTTGAGATGTTCCAAAAATTCTCTGTAGAGGAACTGGAGCATATGAAAAACTCAAAGATTATTACTGAACCAAATAGAAGTGTTGGCAGTCAAAGTGTAGATACTATCACAGATGGTGATGCAGATGATGTGCCACCACAAGACCAAGTAGATGAATATTCTGCAGAATATTTTGCAAAATGGGAAAAGGAGAACACCCATTGGTAAAAAATTTACCCAACAACATACTCTAATAATTTATTATATTTAGGAGATTAAATAATATGGCAACTAACAATATTATAGGAACTTTCTTTGAAAAAGCAGAAGGAAGAACCTACGAATGTAATGAAGGAAATGTCAGTATTGATACTGGTTATTCCACTATTAATGGTGCAAAACAAAAATTCTTCAAGTTCCAATACCCAATAGGAGCAGAAAACTTTTTACAATTCGATTTAGGTAGTGGAAAAGACTTGCAAGTAACCAAAGCAACCACCAAAGCAACTCACATCACTATGTATGATCCAGAGTTCCCAAGTGGTGCTTTCCCAACCGAAGCGATTAATGATGGGTCTTATAAAAGATTTGTAACTGCTTTCAAGTTACATACTGGTGAGTTAATTTTACCATTAGCAGATGATAATGTTGCAATCGTAAGTGGAGATTACTTGTGTCTTGATGCTTACAATACTGGATTAGATAAGTATACTGGTTCTACTGCAAGTATGCAAGTATGTCAAGCACTTGAAAGCAAATCTGCAAATAGTGGTGGGTACATTATTGTGCATCTTTATGAAGATGCGATACCCTTTCTTGAATAGTGATCCTACTGCAGAAGTTACTGTTACTGTGACCGATGGTACTGACCCATTGAAAGATGCAGTTGTGACCTTTACTGATTACAATGATACTGGGGTTTCCTTTACTGGAACTACCGATGTAAGTGGTCAGACTGTGATTGAAGTGCCATTGGAGAAATACGATGTTAGTGCAACTTGTACTGGCTATGATGACTATGAGCATCCAAGCCAAGTGACTGTTAGTGGGGATACTACTTTAGCAATTGCAATGGATATTGTAACAGAAACTCCAACTAACCCATAGTGGGATTTGAAATTTAAACATTTATTATTACTAATTTATTTAAAATTTAATACTTATATGAGATGATTATTTATGGCTAATGCTTTAGAAAGAATCAATAAGGAGTTCTATGGTGGACTCTATACTGCAAAGATAAGAAAAGACACCTTTGGGAAGTTCAATCTTGCTGGATTTTTCCCTACAGAGAAAGTAAGCGACAAGCAAGTGACAGTTACTGATATATGGAAGGGAGAAGAGGCAGAATCTCAAACCAAGGGTCGTAAGAAGAAATTAATGGCAGAAGGTACTGGATTGAGAAGAATTCGCTATTCTGAAGTCACTCCCCAAGGATTTAGACTTGAACAGTATGGTATCGAATTAGAAGTCGAAATGAGAGATTTAATTGAAAAAGAACTCTCTGTAGTTGATATGATGACTCCAGTAAGTAATTACCTTGCAGAAGAAATCGACAGAAATGTATATGAATCTGCAGTAGCAAGTGCAACTGATGAAACCACTAATTATGGCTTGACTAACAACTGGACTGACAAGGAAATCAAGGACATCATCGCAGACATCACCAAGATAAGAAACTACAAGATGGCAGATGGTTACAATATGAACCATTGTGCTTTAGGACTTGAAGCCTTAACTGAACTTGAAATCAAGGCAGAAGTTCAAGGAATGGAATACACTTTCCCAAATACTGGATTAGGCATCAACAATGCTTTCCAAGTAGGTGGAATGACTTTCAGTTGGGGTGGTAAGACTATGGATGACAAGGAATTGTTAGCATTCTGTACTGATATGCCATCCTTACAAATCTTCTACTTGGACTTCTTCAACCCTAAAGTTCAGAAAGTTCCAATTACTGGAGTTTATGATAAATACTACCCATTAATCAATGTATTGAAATATGATGACTCTGACAGAGAATCCGAACCATTAATCAAGTTCCAGTTCACTACTGGTGTAGGAACTTATGCATTAGAAAATGGTAAAAGGATGGTCAAAGTCGAAGATGTTTTAGGCAGTTAGGTGTATTAACTGCCATTTATTTTATAATTGGAGAGCGAAAATATGGATAACAAGATGGAAGACTATTATAAAGTTCTCCAATGGTTAAGAGAAGCACATATAGACAGACAATATCCTTATGAATTTGATAATACTGACAATATTGAAACAACTGGTGAAAAAGAACTGGTTGAAGAACACAGTTCTGACTTTAATAATTCATTGCATATAACTGGAATTGAACAAGGATCAAAAGTGAGAATTCACTTGCCAAAGGTAAGGGATTACAATGATATAGATTACTTTGAAATCTTGTTCTATTCTGATGAAACTATTCAACCAAGTGATATTACAATAGGGTTTAGTAATACACGAAGTGGTGTTGCTAATCAAGTTGAACTTAAAGCAGATGATATAAGTCACGAAGATACTGTCATCAACGAAGATGGTTACCATCAATTCAGATATTTGGTGAGAAAAGCAAATACCAAGATGCAGAAGAAGAATCGTTGGATTTCATCAGTATTCTGCATCAATATTGAATTTAATAAGGCAGTAGATGATTTTTATCTTTGCAATCTTGTTGCAAGGGTTGACCAGTTTAACTTGACTTTAGAAGACCTTGATGAGCAGATTATAATTGGCAAGAATTATGTGATGAATCAGTTAAGGGCTTATAGTTGGGATGAAATTCCACCACAACTTGAGCATCTGTGTTTTAAATCGGCTTCTGCCTTTTCTTGGTTGATGTATTGGGAAAACCAAGGCAAAGTGATGGATGATGGTCGGAAAGAGAGTAGAAATTATGCTACAAGATTATTGGAGCAGATTGACCGATTTATTGAGAATTATCTTGCAAGTAATGGTTATGGTGATCCTAACTTGAAATTGTTAGGTTGGACTCAATTCTGCAATGTAGACCCTAACTGCAAGACAAGGTGCAATAGTAAATCAAAGAAATATTATAAAGGAAGTTGGTATGTATGAGTGTGTTAAGGGAAATCCTTGAATCTATCGCAGAGTATTTTGAGTCTGATGATGAGAATATGAAAGATTATCACGATTTGCAATACTACTTTGACCCTTACACCATAAATGCCAACAACGAATTGCCCCTTATATGCTTTGATGTCAAATATGGTGATGACCAATCCGAACAAAGGGGAATGGTCATTAACCAAGATTGTAGGTCATACTTTAGAAATTTTGACATCAAACTGTACACTTATACTCAAGACACAGATGTTCTCATAGAAGAACTATGGGATTTTGAAGAATCTGTGTTAAAAACTTTGAATGTTCAACGAAGTTGGCAAGACATCCACCCAAAATTGCAGAACTTGAAGTTCGTGGGTGCTATGCCAATCATATCAGTATATAAACAATCTTTCAGAGAAGATTACGAAGATGAATTCTTCGCAAATGTAATAACAATTCGTTATGAGATGGAATATGTGCTAAACTAGGGAGAGTAATATTTATGAAACTTAAATACAATGCACAACCACAGAAAATCTTGGAACTTATCCACTATCGTGTAGTAAGATCCGATGAAGTCTTGGAAAAAGGAAAAGTATATGACATTCCAAACGAACTAGTGGATAGATGTATGGAAACTGGTTTCTTTGAGTATGTGCAAGAGAAAAAACCAGTCAAAAAGACTGTGAAAGAAGAAAAGGAGAAAGAATAAAATGACTGGATATAATCAATCTTTTCACTACTGGTCTATAGCCCTTAAAGAGAAGGATGAGCAAACTGGAGAATATCCAAGTGTTCCAGTAAGGGGTGGAATTATGGCTAGGGGTTCTGCCTTTGAAGGTGAGCCTAATATGGAAACAGACGATTGGGAAGCCCACGATGGGTCTAAATCAATCAAATTGGCTTCCGATAGGACTCAAGTGAGTGCAGAGCCACAATGGGAACAAAAGGCAATGTTCGGTGAGTTCTTTGAAGATGGTTGGTATATGCTACTTGGGTCTTACGATAAAAAAACAGTTCCATTGGATGGAACTGGTAGTGGCAATGTCTATGAGTGGAAATTTTACCAAGACCTTGTAAATCCCCAAGAATTACCATTAGCAACCATTATCAATGGTTATTCTGCAGTAGATAATGATGCAATCACTTATGATAATGCGAAAATGAGCGAATTGGAATATGAAATTTCCAACGATGGAATCAATTTGACATACACATTTGGTTCAAATGCACCTATCTTAAACCAAGCAAATCCTTTAAGAACAGTAGGTCAATCATTATCAAAATTAGGTGTACAAAACATCAAGGTTTACATTGCAGATTTTGGAACTGACTTGACTGACTTGACTGAGGAGCAATTGGCACAATATGATTATGGATGTGTAGTAAGTTCCACTAATTCCTTCAACACTAACCTTGAAGACTTCCTTTGTCTTGGTACTCCATTTGGTAGGGGAATCAAGGATGAAGGAGCATTTGAAAACGATGGTGAATTAGAAATCCAATGGAATCCAAGAAGCCAACACCTTATTGACAAATGGTACACCAATGAAGTTGATGGAACTACTGTATCTGAAATCAACTACTTTGCAGAAATACTTATTACTGGAACTAATCGTAAACTTGGAAAGGTTAGTGGTGAAGATGTCTATGAATCATTCAGTATGTACTTGCCAAAGGTTGAAATCACCAAGGCTTGGAGCGATTTAAGTGGGGATGAAACCAAAACCATCAATATTGAATACCAATTAGTCACTAATGGTTCAGTTTCTCCAGTAAACATTGACATTGTAAGTCAATTGGAAGACTTGCATTGGGGTACTCCACAAGCAACCCAATCAATTCAAACAACCCCAAGTAGCAGTTCAAGTTCATCTACTGATAGCAGTAGCCAACCTTACTACTGGATTAAGGATGAAGAGTCTGAAGAGCCTTAAAAGTAAATTGATATAATTTTCACTATGAATTACACTACCCATTAATGGGTGGTGTGCTTTTTTTTTAAACAAAAAATTGTAGGAGATGAGATAATGGATTTTTCCAAAAACAGTATTGAATTATGTGGTAAAAAATATAAGTTTAAAAGATGCACAAATGCACAAATCCTTGAACATCAAAAGAGCATTGAAGCCGAACAAGAGAAATACAAACCATTAACAGATGAAGCGAAAGCAATTGAAAGAGATGTTGAAGCGATAAATACTGAAATCGAAGCGATAAACAATATAGTTGTTGCAATCAACAAGAAGGAAGAGCCAACCGATGCCGACTTGAACAATGTAACAAAATATAGTATGCAAATGGTTGACTTGTCTAATCAGAGAAGAAAACTTATAGAAAAAGGCGAAGCCCTTGATGAAAAACATAAAAAAGAGATTGAAGCGATTCGTAAATATGTTCTAGAGAAATATGGGGAACTTGCAGAACTTCAATTAGAAGGAATCACAAAGGAAGAGTTTGTGAAGAATGCAGATGATAGTGATATGACTATCATCAGATTGTTGGCTTCTATTAAGAAGATGTTAAGCCTTGGTGCATCACCAAAGGATGTTGAGAAATTCGTGAAACAGAATATTATTGCAGAAGCGAAACAGTCCTTTCAATCCGATTGAAGAAGATACTGATGAGTTTATGGAAAAACCATCCGAACTCATCGAAAAACAGTTTATCGATGAGTATTTCCTTTTAACACGAAGGGTGAAAGGAATGGGTTTATCTTTGAAAGATTTTTGGGAAATGGATTATCTCATCTTCGCACAACTATTGAACAATGAGTTAGAGATCATCAAAGCCGAACAGAAAGAAGCCGAAAAAAGCAGATTACAGAGTAAGTCTTCTTCAAAGACTGGTAAGATGACAACTCCTAAATTTGAAGATAGTGAAGATTATGCAGATATTTATGAATCACTTATAGAAGAATGAGATTATGTTGGATATAAAAATTAATACTGATAAGGCAGTTAAGAAACTGGAAA
>Ga0247611_10004913_pt1 | contig 18180 bp, 19 predicted proteins | sample 177DNAGHGhighgp2_FD_192422 | JGI IMG/M metagenome (GOLD analysis project Ga0247611, IMG submission 192422) | Sheep rumen microbial communities from Palmerston North, Manawatu-Wanganui, New Zealand - 1770 DNA GHGhigh gp2 | ecosystem: Host-associated > Mammals > Digestive system > Stomach > Rumen... | reverse complement strand
CTGAGTATGTATGGATTACGTACCAACGGGCTTCTCTCTCTTCGGGCATCTTCTAACTCCTTAATCAAGCCTCAGACTCAGACGTCTCTGCTGCAGTAGTAGTTGTTGCTGCTGTTGTCTCCGGAACAGTCTCAACAGTTGTAGCCTCTGTTGTCTCGACTGTATCATAGAAACCGATCTTATCGAGTAGCCAACGTCCGCCGGAACCGATCAGCGTAAGGAATACTGCAAAAAAAACGATTACGAGCAAAACAACCGCAGATGTATTGATAAGCTTCTCTTTTGTAGGCCATACAACCTTTTTGAGCTCAGCGAAAACATCCTTGACACCCTTGCCAAAGCGCTGAAAGATGTTACCTTTTTTATTGCCAGCCATCTTGTTATCCTTCTCTAATAAAGATTACTTAGTCTCTTTGTGAACTGTGTGCTTGCGGCAGAAAGGACAATACTTCTTGAGCTCAAGTCTCTCAGTATCATTCTTCTTATTCTTATATGTCTGATAGTTTCTCTGTTTACACTCAGAACATGCCAGTGTGAGCTTGTCACGTGCACTTGCCTTAGCCATGGTAAGTTACCTCCAAAAATAATCTTTTTTTACTGCTTTCCCTTAGTTCTCGGCGCAATAAAAAAAGAACCTCTGCGGGTTTTAGCGTGAGAATTGTATCACAGGGTGAGACTTAAGTCAACTGCGACGTGACTTTAATTCTTCTTCGATATCCTTAAGAGAGATATCCTGATCCGCCATAAGAACGAGAACGTGGTAGATAACGTCGGAGATCTCCCCGATTATCTCTTCCCTGTCTTCCTTTGCAGCGGCTATTGCAACCTCAACTGCCTCTTCGCCAACCTTCTTGGCGATCTTCTCTGTACCCTTATCAAGAAGATAATTTGTATAAGATCCTTCTGTGGGGTTGGCCTTGCGGTCGAGTACTACATCGTAAAGTTCCTTTAAGATATCCATTCCGGTTACTCCTTATCGTTATCGTTTCTGCGATCCCATTCATTGAGATCTGTATAAAAGCAGGACCTGTTGCCTGTATGACATGCGGCACCGGTCTGTTCTATCTTATACAATAATGTATCACGGTCACAGTCGATCGAACAAGACACGACTTTCTGAACATGTCCTGATGTCTCGCCCTTCTTCCAGAGCGTATTGCGGGAACGTGAGAAATAATGCATATATCCTGTCCTGCATGTGAGATCGAAGGCCTCATAGTTCATGTATGCAACCATAAGGACATCACCCGTTACTGCATCCTGGCAGATTGCGGGAACCATGCCGTCAGAATTCTTCTTCATGTGAGCCCACATATCAAGAGTCTCGGAGATCTGCCTTACGGGGATCCCTCTGCCTGCCAGGTACTCTTTCAGGTCGCTTATCGCGATCTCTCCGAAATGGAAGAGGCTTGCAGCCAAAACGGCATCAGCCTTGCCGACAGCTATGCCGTCGTAGAAATCCTCCATTTTTCCGGCTCCCCCGGAGGCAATGACAGGAACATTGACACTATCGGCGATCATTGAAGTGATCACATTATCAAAACCGCTCTTGGTACCGTCCCGGTCCATGGACGTCAGAAGGATCTCGCCTGCGCCAAGACGTACGACTTCCTTTGCCCACCACAGAGCATCTATTCCTGTAGGCTTTGTTCCGCCGGCAATGACAACTTCATATCCGGACGGGAAAGTCTCCTTATCCTCACGTGATTTGACGTCTATTGCAACTACAATGCACTGTGCTCCGAACATCTCAGATGCTTCGCGAACAAAATCAGGATTCTTGACGGCGGCTGAATTCAAGGACACCTTATCCGCACCGGCATTCAATATATCCCTTATATCCTGTGTGGTTCTTATTCCGCCGCCGATCGTAAACGGGATAAAGACCTCATCTGCTACTCTCTTTGCAAGGTCGACAACTGTATCTCTTGCTTCCAGCGTCGCCGTAATGTCAAGAAAAACAAGTTCGTCAGCACCCGCCATGTTATACTGCTTTGCACACTCGACGGGATCTCCCGCATCCCTCAAGGATACGAAATTTACGCCCTTAACGACTCTGCCGTCCTTTATGTCGAGACAGGGTATTATACGTTTTGTAAGCATTTCTTCAGATCCACCCTTCCCTCGTAGTATGCCTTGCCGACAATAACACCTGCTGCACCGCTTTCCTTTATGTGGAATATATCCTCATCAGAACCGATTCCGCCCGATGCGATGATATCAAGTCCTGTCTTCTCAACCATCTCTTTTGTTGCATCAAAAGCGGGACCAGTAAGCATTCCGTCTCTCGCGATATCCGTAAAGATAACTGTTGTTGCACCGAGATCCTTCATCGTAAGCGCGAAGTCAACAGCCTTGACGCCGCTTCCGGAAGTCCATCCGTCAACAGCCACCTCTCCGCCCTTGGCGTCGATCCCGATGGCGATCTTCTCACCATATCTGGCAAGTGCCGCTTCAGTAAAAGGACGATCCTTAATAGCCGAGGTGCCGAGAACGCATCTTGATACTCCGTATTCTTCAATAAGACTGGTCAGCGTATCCATATTGCGGATACCGCCGCCTGTATCAACCTTAAGTCCGACCTCAACTGCAATATTCTTTATGATCTCATGGTTAGTGGGAACACCTGACTTTGCCGCATCGAGGTCGACTATGTGTATCCATTCAGCCCCTGCTTCCTTAAATTCATAGGCCTGGGCGAGCGGATCCTCATTATAGACTGTCACGTCATCATATCTGCCCTGCTTGAGGCGTACACATCTGCCTCCGAGAAGGTCTATTGCCGGAAGTATGATCATGCCTTTGTCCTCCTCGCAAATTTCGACAGGATTGCAAGCCCGACCTCACCGCTCTTCTCCGGGTGGAACTGCGTTGCAAAGATATTGTCTTTCTCAATGGAACAACAATATCTGATACCGTATTCGGTCTTAGCTGCAGACACGTTCTCATCATCGGGAGCGCAGTAGAAGGAGTGTACAAAATAAACGTAATCACCTTCGCAAAGAAGGCTGCCCTTAACATCCTTAAGGTCGTTCCATCCCATCTGCGGTACCTTGAGTCCTTTGTCAGTTGTCTCTGATGCGGGGAACTTAAGAACCTTGCCGGGAATGATGCCGAGTCCTTCAACCAGATTGCCGTCTGTCATTCCCTCTTCCGATCCGTCAAACAGGAGCTGCATTCCAAGACAGATGCCGAGAAACGGCTTGCCTGAACCGGCAAAATCCTTAATGGCATCGATAAGTCCGGCTTCCCTCAGGTTAGCCATGGCAGGAGCAAATGCTCCGACTCCGGGAAGGATAACTCCGTCTGCGTTTCTTATCACATCAGGATCAGCCGTGATGATCGCATCAAACGCAAGCGCCGCCAAAGCTTTTTTGACGGACGCCAGGTTACCCATTTTGTAATCAATGATCGCGATCAATTATCAGATTTCCTTTCCTGTAAGACGGGAGTAGCACTCACGGTACTTCTCTGCAGTCTTATTGATTATCTCTTCAGGGAGAGTGGGCGCAGGATATGTCTTATCCCAGTCGAGTGTCTCCAGCCACTCTCTTAAGTACTGCTTATCAAAACTCTTCTGTGCTCTTCCGGGTTCATAATCAGCGAGATCCCAGAATCTGGATGAGTCAGGTGTGAACATCTCATCAGCAACGACGAGCTTGCCGTCGATCTTACCGAACTCAAACTTTGTATCAGCAAGGATGAGACCCTTTGTAAGAGCATATTCGGATACCTTGTTGTAGAGTGCGATAGAAGCATCTCTCAATGCTTTTGCATCTTCTTCACCGAGCTTCTCGATAAGCTGCTCGTATGTAATGTTGATATCGTGTCCCTCTTCTTCCTTTGTGGAAGGTGTGAACAGAGGCTCAGGGAGCTTGTCGCCCTGACGCATTCCCTCAGGCATCTTGATGCCGCCGACTGTACCGCTCTTCTTGTATTCCTTAAGTGCGGAACCCTCGAGGTAACCTCTTACTATGCATTCTGCGGGGAGCATCTGAACTTTCTTAACGAGCATGGATCTGCCCTTGAGTTCTTCCTCATACTTATCAAGTCCCATAGGATATTCCTTGGGGTCTGTTGTTATTACATGGTTGGGGATGATATCCTTTGTAAAATCAAACCAGAATGCAGAGATGGATGACAGAACCTTACCCTTGTCAGGGATGAGTTCATCAAACACTACATCGAAAGCGGAGATCCTGTCTGTTACGATCATAAGGAGACTGTCTCCAAGATCATAAACATTACGCACCTTACCCTTGATAAACACCGGCATATCGATGAAATCTGTATCTTTGATCAACATATCTTATATCCTCCTTCAAGGAATTATTTTTCAACATAGCAATTATCGCTAATTCAACTGATTAAATCAAGACTGCTTGTCTGTCAGTTTTTTACGGCAATAATCAACAGCCAACTGTTCAATATGATCAACCTTTTCGCCTATCAGCCGGAACAATGGTTTCTCAAAAAGATATATGCGTATGATGTCCACGACTGCACAAGCCGCAAAGACACCGAGAGCACAAGCTAAAGCATGAAGAATGATAAAAGCCGAACCGTACCATTGATCAGGTCTTAAAGTATTCCATATCAAACTGCCAAAGCTCGTATGCAGGATCAGTATACCAAAAGTTGCCTTGCCGAGAAGGTTGATGAATCTGCTGTCCGGAACCCTGATAGATTTGAAGAAGAGAAAGAGAACTACCGCAAGCAGAACCGGTATCACCTTATTGGAATCCATCATGTTGAACATGACAAGATCCTCTTTGGATACAGCAGTCAGCATCATGCCTTGCTTGACCGCAAAAACAGACACCACGAAGAGTGCAAGGACAACAGCAAGCATCTTACGCCAGTCTCCCGTAAAGGATGCAAACCTGTCATTATAGATGTTAAGATATGCGCCTATCAAATAGATAACACAGAACCAGAAGACATAATTAAGACTGACCACATAATCCGGAATGTTTGCCCTGATCGTGAAGATAAACAGCAACAATGATATGAGTATTGTATGCCGGGCAAAATCAAGATTCCTGATCAAAATGTTGAGGAAAGGAATCAGCGGGTAGAACAAAAGAAAACTTGCTACGAACTGAATACTCCTCGCCTGAGTCAGGAACATATAGTAGACAACAGCATCAAGGTTAATCGTCTCCAAACCGAAGATCTGGTCAATGATCATAAGGAGAATACTGTAAAACCATACTTCGAATAGCAGCAGAAGATACTTGCGGAGCGATATCTTCTTGCGGCACATATAGTAACCTGTTATCAGCACAAAACAGTTTATTCCCATCTTCCCGTACGCGCCGATGACAAATGCGATCCAGCTTGCCCCGGAATCCGGGTCACCCATCGCAGTCAGGAAGAGATCGGAGTTGACAAGATAGTGATGAAGAATTATCAGCAGCATGACAAAGATCCGGTACAACTCAATGTTCGAACTTCTCATCTTTACAGGTTTATTATTCTGTTCCGTCATCTGTTCTTCTCCATCATTGAGGATAAAGGATATATCCTCCCCTGTCAGTTTTGTTTCCGGCATATCCCTGAATCTCAAAATTAGGCTCGAGTTCAGAATAAAACTCATCAATATAGATCGCATCCGGTCTCATGTCAGGATACAGATTATAATAACTGTCCAGCATCGCCGGTGTCAAAGTCGGAGTCCATGCCGTAAATGATGAAATCATTTTCCCTGACTCCAGATACATCCACCATTCATTTGATACTATCAGCAATCTGTCAATGCTGTCATCATTTTTGATCTTAACTACATCAGGGAGAAGATACATATATCTGTCATAAGGCTCGTCCGATACCATCAGCCCCTTGCATATTCCCTGATCGATCTTGTGTGTCTGTTCAAAAACATTATGCTCGCAAAAAACATACATTGCCCTGCTGATCGTCAGCACCAGGATCAGTACTGTAACTGAACAGAGAAAAGACACCTCCTCATATTTCTCCTTGTCTGCCGTAATCATCCTTGCTGCCATAAGGATCCCGGCAAAAGCCGATACTGTCAGAGCAGAAGAAATCACAACCCCACCCATATTGGATGAGAAATGAATGCATAAAGAATATAAAACTCCGGGAATCCACAAGTACGTAAACAGTTTGCGGTTCATATCATCCGGCATTACAAGTCTTACATATAAACCGATATTCACAAAAGCCGTCATGTAATAATTCACCAGACTGTCCTGCATCAGATAAACCAGGACGAGGACAACAGACAATATGCATTCAGCGATAAAACCATTCCTTATGATTTTCCTGTTCTTGCAGAACTTTGCGAAGATAAAAGTCGCTGCCACCAGTATCAAAACATATATCACGGATTCGAGGTATTCTATTGTCTTTTCAGCAATCCCTGCAGCATGCTCACTGTCACTCATAATGTTTGGCAGTACATTCAGATATTCTCCCAGAGGGGCATGACTCATAACACAGATATAGAAAACAGCAACCGACAATAAGATTCCCGGCAGCATCCACAACAGTTCTTTGTATTCTTTCCTATTTCTTACAAAACCGGTAATGATCAGAACAGCCGCAGGAACTGTAAGGACTGCTAGCACAGGACAATAAATAACAGCTAAAGAATAGAAGATACCTGCCGTTACTATCTGCAGCCTCCTCAATCTCTGTGACGTGATCAGAAGGATCCCTGACACGGTCAGAGTCAGGATACCCATGGGATAGTAATATATAGCCATCTGACCACAAGGGGCGAAAACAAGGATTACAAGACTTGCAAGCATCGCTCCATGCTTTGACACCGTTCTTGTCCTGTAGTAGACAAATGCTCCAAAAGCAGTCCACAAAGTTGTATACAGATATCTGAGAAAAAGGATAATACCTTCTGTACCCGAAGAGAACTTCAGATATATCATCACTGGAAGCTGCAGGAACATATGAGACATTTGAGACATATGCCACTCATGCAGGATTGGATAGTCTCCGTTTATGAACCTGAATGCCGTATAAGCATAAAATGTCTCTTCATACGGAAATCCGTATTTGCATTTCCAAAACATAAGAGCAACAAGTCCAACAAAAACAATCGGAAATGCCACTCTTATGATCTTGTCCGGTTTTGTTTCAGGAATCAAAACTGCTTCCCCTTACAGAACGCCTTTCGTGGATACTACCTGATCCGCAAATCTCTCGTCGATAGATACGGCCTGTCTCAGAGCCCTTGCACAGGCTTTGAACATTGACTCAGCCTTGTGGTGGTCATTGGTGCCGTAGAGATTTACAACGTGGAGTGTGATATTAGCGTTGTATGCAAAACTCCTGAAGAATTCTTCGAAGAGCTGTGTATCCATCGTGCCGCACATGTCACCTGCAAATTCCGCATCGAAGACAATAAACGCCCTTCCGGATACGTCGACTACTGCTCTTGATAAAGCTTCATCAAGAGGTATTGCAGCAGAACCGAATCTTGTGATGCCCTTCTTGTCACCTAATGCCTGATCGAGTGCCTTGCCCAAAGCAATGCCGACATCCTCAACTGAGTGATGTGCATCAACCTCAAGATCGCCCTTGCATGTGATCTTCATATCAATACCGGAGTGCTTTGACAGAGCAGTAAGCATGTGATCAAAGAATCCGATGCCTGTATCAATTGTGCTCTCACCCTTGCCGTCAAGGTCGAGCCATACGCTGATATCAGTTTCCTTAGTTGTTCTCTTGATCTCGCCGATACGTGACATAATCAAAGCTCCTCTCTAATTGCATCCATAAGTGCAGCCATCTCGTCATCAGTGCCGATCGTTATCCTCAGATAATCACAGATGACGGGTTTATTGAAGTACCTTATTAGTATACCCTTTGATTTAAGGGCGTTGTATAACGTTTGTGCGTCAATTTGCTTTGGAGGCTTTGCCCATACAAAGTTTGCCTGTGAATCAGTGAGGATAAATCCGAGTTTTACAAGTTCGCTTTCGGTCCACTTGCGTGTCGCAATGATCTTCTTGCAAGTCTCCTCCCAGTATTCCCTGTCAAGGAGTGCAGCTTCTGCAACCTTCTGTGCAACTCTGTCGCCTGGATATGAATTAAAGGAATCCCTTGCCATCGTAAGACCTGTGATAAGTTCCGGATCACCCATCGCAAATCCCATTCTGATGCCTGCAAGACTGTATGACTTGGACAAGGTCATTACAACGATAAGATTCTTATATTCGTTAATGAGAGACGCCGCTGTCGTATACCCTTCCGCGAAATCAGCATATGCCTCATCGATAAGAACAGGCACATCAGGATTGGCATCGAGGATCTTCCTGATATCATCGAGCGGCATAAGTCTTGCGGTCGGTGCATTGGGATTGGCTATTGCAATACCGCAGCATTCCCTGCCGCAATAATCTTCGGGATCAATATAAAAACCTTCGCGGAGAGGAACACACTCACATCTCACATCGTAGAAAGATGAGAATACGGGGTAGAAACTGTAACTGATGTCAGGCACCAGCACTGCTTTGCCTGTATTGTATTCTTTCTCGAAAAAAGTCTGCCAGCACAGTGCAAGTACTTCATCTGAACCATTGCCGACAAAGACATTATCGCGCGTAAGTCCGTAGACTTTGGCAACTGCATCCCTTACGATATCTGAACCCGTGTTGGGGTACAGTCTTAAATCCGCAATGTCAAAATCAGCCAACACCTCACGCACCCTGGGAGACGGAGGATACGGGTTCTCATTCGTATTGAGCTTGATCACTTTCTGTCCCGGTTTAGGCTGCTCTCCTGCCACGTATGGCGTTGCGGAATTGATCTTCTTGTTCCAGTATTTACTCATCTTAATTAAATCTCGTCCTTATTGATTCCGCGTGACATGTGAGTCCTTCACTGTCTGCAAATTTTGCTACGTCTTCATATACTTCGCGGAGCGATTCCTCGTTATAGTTGATGACGCTCATCTTCTTGTAGAAATCACCGGTGTTAAGAGGTGAGAAGAATCTTGATGTACCCGATGTCGGCAATGTGTGATTAGGTCCTGCAAAGTAATCACCCAAAGGCTCAGGTGAATAGGAACCGAGGAATACTGCACCTGCATTATTGATCTTATCGAGCATAGCCTCAGGATCTGCAACGCAAAGTTCAAGGTGCTCGGGTGCTATCTCTTCAGAGAAAGCAACTGCAGTATCCAGATCATCACATACTATGATCGCGCAGTAAGTCTGAAGTGAGCTTGCAAGTATTTCCTTGCGGAGAGCCATATCTGACCTCCTGTCAACAGATTCAAGGACCTTGTCAGCCAGTTCCTTATCGTCGGTCAGCACGATCGCTGATGCGATCTTATCGTGCTCTGCCTGAGACAGCATGTCTGCTGCAACGAACTCGGGATTGGCGGTCTTGTCTGCAATGATCAGGATCTCAGAAGGTCCTGCGAACATATCGATATCCACCTGTCCGTATACGAGTCTCTTTGCAGTATTTACGAAAATGTTGCCCGGACCGCAGATCTTGTCAACTCTCGGGATGGTCTCGGTACCGTATGCCATCGCACCGATCGCCTGTGATCCGCCGACTTTGTATATCTCTGTAGCACCGGCAATGGATGCGGCTGCAAGGATTACGGGAGCTATCGTTCCATCCTTTCGCGGAGGAGTACAGAATACGATCCTCTTAACACCTGCAACGGAAGCAGGAATGACATCCATAAGAACGGTTGAGGGCAAAGGTGCCGTGCCGCCGGGAACATATACGCCAGCGATTGCAAGAGGTCTTACTCTGACACCGATCTTGGAGCCTTTGGCAGTGTCCATCATGAACCCTTCTTCGCGCTGCTTCTCGTGGAATGCTCTGATGTTCTCTGCAGCTTTCTTAATTATCCTCAGAAGATCGGGTTCGATCTCTGCCATTGCATTATCGATCTCCTCCTGAGTAACTCTCATGGTAGCAGCAGAAAGATCTGCTCCGTCGAATTTCTTTGTGTATCTGAGAACAGCTTCGTCGCCATTCTCTTTTATATCGTTAAGAACCTCTTCTACTATCGATACGACATCGGACTTCTGCATCTTGCTTCTAAGTCCGAGCTGATCGCATACATCCTTAAGATTCTCTGATGTACCTTCTATTAATTTACAACGCATCTTATACCTCTTGTTTTGCCAGCTGTTCTCTTATCTTTGCTATCATGGGCTTGATCTCGTCCGCTTTCATCTGCATTGATACGCGGTTGACAACAACCCTTGCCGATATATTGTCGACTACTGTCTCGATAACATCAAGACCGTTCTCCTTGAGTGTTCTTCCGGATTCAACGATATCAACGATCACCTCGGACAATCCGATGAGGGGAGCGAGTTCTACCGATCCGTTAAGCTTGATTATCTCAACACTCTCCTTCTTTACGTCTTCGAAATAATGTCGCGTGATATTCGGATACTTCGTTCCGACCCTCTTGTTCGGAACAGTATCGAGTTTGCCTTTGAGTTCAGCAGGTCCTGCAACGCACATCCTGCACTTTCCGAATCCGAGATCAATTACCTCATAAAGATCCCTTCCTTCTTCAAGAAGAGTATCCTTGCCGACAACCCCCAGGTCTGCTGCACCATACTCAACATATGTGGGCACGTCGGCAGGCTTTGCCATTATAAATCTCAGTCCGGTATTCTCGTCCTCAAGTATCAGTTTGCGTGTCTTCTCTCTTCCTGCAGTTACGTCATAACCTGCAGCTTCCAGAATATCCAATGCCTGCTCTGCAAGGCGTCCTTTTGATAATGCTATAGTGATCATTCTTCATCCCCCTCATTCACATAAAATGTCGCAGGAATATTATTGAGATCGCAGTACTGATCAAGTTCTTCCTCACTCATTCCGCTGCTGTCAAGGATAACGGATGTGTACTCTTCGCGGAGTGCTCTTGCCAATGCGATCGCTTTTGCTCTCGCACCCTTGATGCTGCGGTCATATCCCACGATCGCGGAAGCCTGTTCCTTTGTAAACTCAACGCCCTGACGCATCAGTGCGGTTATTGCCAGAGTCAGTGACATCGAAAAACCGACAGCTTCCATCTTCCTTCCGAAGATCTCGGCAACGTTATCATATCTGCCGCCGCCGATTACAGGGAAACCGACCTCATATGTATAACCCTTAAATATCATTCCCGTATAATAACCTTCACTGCCGATAAGACCGAGGTCAACAGTTATATACTTCAGATATCCGTACTCGTCCATGATGTCCAGGATATCCTTAAGGTTATTCAACGCAGAGATTGCACTGTCTGAAGTAACTCTTGATGCAAACTGATCTATGACATCATATCCGCCCTGACACTCTATGAGCATGAGCAGTGTCGCTCTGTCATTTGCGCTCAGTCCGGCTTCCTTTGCCACGCTCTCGATCGTAACGGAATCCTTGGCAAGGATTGCTCTCCTTATAGAATCCTTTGCATCATCAGAGAGTCCGAACTGCTCCGTAAGTCCTTCAAAGAAATTTGCCTGTCCTATCGACACCTGAAGATCTGAGATACCAATAGCGAGTGCCGACTCGATCGCAAGAGCTATTACCTCGCTGTCAGCTTCCGCACCCTTTGCGCCCATGAATTCGACACCGGCCTGCGTAAAGCCGCTCTGCTTGCCGCCTCCCATCTGATTAAAGCGGTACATATTCTCAATATAGAATAGTCTCAAAGGCAGCGGTTCATCCTTATAAAGGTTTGCTGCAAACCTGACAGCCGGAACTGTGCCGTCGTAGCGTGCACACAGAAGTCTTCCCTTCTGGTCACAGAACTTGAACAGATCCTCCGCCTTCACAAGACCCGTTGATGTATAGATATCACAATACTCAACGCCGGGCGTCTCAATCTCTTTATATCCTGCCCCTGCGAAAACATCCCTCAGCTGACCCTCAGCCTTGCGCTTGAAAGCACAGATCTCGGGAAGCTGGTCCGTAAAACCGTCAGGTGTATAAAACTTGTTATTACTCATAAGCGTCTCCGTTTATTGTATTTACTTTAGTCCGCTAAAGTCTTTAGCGGACTAAAGTATTATAATCACCTCTGTCACTTTTGTCAAATCATATCTGCAATCGTTTGAATTCTGATTATTCCGACCTCCACAGGCGCGTATATCAGTCTTCCGGGCTGCCTTTCTGTTATTAGCGCCGAGAACCTGAGCAATGATCAGGATTCAAACGTTACTTGTGGTACTTCTCGCCTTTATATATCTTAAATCCTCTATATAACTGCTCCAGAAGCAGAAGCCTTGTCATCTGGTGAGTCATGGTGATCTGTCCGAAGCATATACGGCGGTCTGCACGCGCCACTACGGCAGGAGACAGACCGTTACTGCCCCCGATTGCTATGCAAAGAAGGCTGCCGCCTTTCTCCAGATCACTTACCATCATGGAAGATATTTCTTCTGATGTATACTCACGTCCGTGAAGGTCCATAACCCAAAGAACATCTGAAGAGGATACCTTGGACAAGATCCTTTCGCCTTCTGCGGCAAGTGCCTGGTCTACCGGCATTGTGTCTGGGCAGTCAGCTACTTCCACGATCTCTATTGTGCAGTATTTGGACAGTCTCTTCTTATATTCATCGATACCGTCTGTCAGGAACTTCTCGCGGATCTTGCCGGGACAGATTATGCGGATCTTCATATCTCGATCCCTCTCCCGGGTTCACTTCTCGGTGCCGTCTGAAGTTCATAATCAGTACCTTCCTCATATCCTTTGGATGCAAGATATTTGCATACAGTGGAACGTGCAATATCAGGAGTGTTGTTAATAGGTGAGATATGACCTAAGATAAATCTGGTCGTACCGCCCGTCAGAAGGAATTCTATAAGTTCGGCACTTTCTTTGTTGCTGATATGTCCGCCGTCTCCCTTTATACGGCGCTTAAGAATATAATCATACGGACCGTATTCCAGAAGGTCCGGATCGTAATTGGATTCAAAAAGACCGCCGTCACAGCCGTTGCAGAAATCAAGCAGGCCGTTGGTAACAACTCCTATATCGGTCATTACGCAGACTGAAGCACCTGTGATTTTATTCTCGATGCGGTATACAACAGATCCTGCCGCATCGTGATATGTGGGATAAGATATTACCCTCATACCGAAGTCCGGGAAATCCGTTACACTCTTCTCTTCGATCGTGTGCAGCAGATCCATGTGGTCAGTATCTATACGTGACAGAGTCGGTGATGTTCCGTAAACAGGCGTTGAATGCTGATTCATGAAGACCCTTACGCCGCTGATGTGATCACTGTGATAATGCGTGAGGAACATTGCCTCTATGTCGTCAGCGTATACTCCGGCTTTCTGCAGTGCTATGCAGCACTGTTTGTTGTTCTTGCCGCAGTCAATAAGTATGTGATGACCATTTACCGTAACCAGAGTGGAATTGCCTTCACTGGAACTGTAAAGGGGGATAAGCTTTATATCTCCCTTCATATCATGCCTCTGTATCGTCTAAGAAATTGTCGTATTCGACACGTTCGATCTCGGCTCCGAGTGATCTGAGCTTTGTTACGATGTGCTCGTAGCCTCTGTCGATCCTGTTGGCATGCGTAATAATAGATGTTCCTTCGGCAGCTAGTGCTGCGCATACAAGTGCTGCGCCGGCACGAAGGTCTGTTGCCGTAACCGTTGCTGACTTGAATCTCGTGATACCGCTTACGAGAGCATTACGCTCGAAAAGGTTGATGTTGGCGCCCATCTTCTGAAGTTCCGGAACATACTGGAATCTGTTCTGCCAAACATTCTCATGCATACGGCTCATGCCGTCAGCCAGGCACAGCAATACTACAGTCTGTGGCTGTAAGTCTGTCGGGAATCCCGGATATGGAGCTGTCTTGACATTTGTCGAATAGATCTCTTCTCCTTCTTCCCTGTATACCCGGATGCTCTCATCGCCGTCTTCTACGGTATATCCCATTTCGCGCATCTTTGCAGACAGCGGCTCCATATGGGTAGGTATAAGATTTGTTATCGTGACATCGCCGCCCGTTACAGCTGCAGCGATCATATATGTTCCGGCTTCGATCTGGTCGGGAATTATTGAATAAGTAAAGTCTCCCTTGAGGAAAGGAACGCCGGTAATCTTTATCGTATCTGTACCTGCGCCCTTGATCTTGGCACCCATTGCATTAAGGAAGTTTGCAACGTCAACTATATGGGGCTCTTTGGCCGCATTGATTATCTCCGTCTTACCGTCTGCCTTGCACGCTGCAAGCATTGCATTGATCGTTGCACCTACACTGACTATATCGAAATATATCTTCGCCCCGTGAAGAGGATTTGCAGACAAGTTAACGACACCTGCCTCGATATCACCGGGCCTTGCACCCTTCGCACCCATTAACTGGAAAGCCTTGAGGTGAAGATCTATAGGCCTGTCACCGAAATTGCATCCGCCCGGAAGCCTGATCGATGCTCTTCCGAATCTCGCAAGCAGCGCACCCATGAGATAATAAGATGCTCTTATCTGCGATACGAGATTACCTGATGCCTTATATGTATTGATCGATCTGGGATCTATCTTCAGCGTGTGAACGTCAACTTCCTCTATCTCGGCACCGAGGGATCTGCAAAGATCCACCATAACGCGCACATCGGAAATATCGGGAACGTTCTCAAGTGTCAACGGACCGTCAACCATCATGGCAGCAGCAAGAATGCCCAATACCGCATTCTTGCTTCCGCTTATCTCAACTTCGCCGGAGAGCCTGTTGCCCCCGTTTATCTTATATGCATAACTCTTCACAAGTCAGTATCCTATTTCTTTCCGCCTTTGAGCGTGTCATTCTCATCAAGCATCTTCTTCAGAGATGACCTCACGCTCTGGTGTTCATCTTCAACACGCTGCTGAAGATTGCCAAAAAGAGAATCTCTTTTGCCGGTCGGCTTTTTGGCTTCTGTATTATACTCCTTTTTAGGCAATTCGGGGTGAATAACACGCTTTTCGGCAGTTTTTGTAACTGTATTATCATTTTCCGCAGCATCGGAAGGCTTGAACTGGGCACTCCTCGGAAGGATCGTCTGAGTTAAGAGTTTCCTTGCCTCCTCTTTCTGCTTCAGGAGTTCCATCTCCTCATTTGCCTGATTAGCAATCTCCTCTGATGCTTCAGGTATTGGGATCTCAGGAGCATCTTCTCCCGGATCGGTAATCTGTTCGATGGGTTCTGCCGTTACATATTCAGGCTCTGTATTTTCGATCATGGGAGCTACAGTTTCCTCTTCGGACAGATCATCGAGATCTGCCATCTCCGTATCGATATAGAGAAGTTCATCGATGAGGTCGGCGTATCTTTCCTCATTTATGCCGCCGATAAGTGCCGCAAGCTTCTTGTCCTTCTCTTTTTTCTCGATGTCAGGAGTATTCTCATAGTCCTCCACCGTGGTGATCATGTCATCATAACCCATTGATCTTGCAGCCTCGCAGATCTGGGAACCCAAAAAGAGAGCTGCCGCACGGTAGAAAGGTTTGTCGCTTATAAGTCCTGCCTTGCCGTCATCTCTTGTGCTGTTGAATATCGTCGATGCAACGGGCATCACGAAAGTAAAGGTAGACCCTGACCCGAGTTTTGATGTTACTGCAATAGATCCGTCATGCATATCGGCGATCTCCTTCGCGATCGCAAGGCCGATGCCTGATCCGCCGACATCACGGGAACCTGAATTGTCAACTCTGTAGAATCTCTCAAACAGATGGTCTAAATCCTTCTGGGCAATACCGCGTCCGTTATCCTCAACCTGAACTGCGATCCTGTCATCTATTGTGACTATCGATACCTTTATCGCATTAGGAACGGTCTTACCCTCGAACTCTATGTATTTAACGGCATTTGTAAGGAGATTTATAACAAGTCTCATTACAAGCCTTCCATTACCGAACAGCAGCGGCGGATAATCGTCCCCTCTGTTGAAAGTAAGGTTGACGCGGTCTCTTCCCTTATAGTCTGCGATATTGGCGATTGCTTTATTGACACACTCTTCGATATCGAAGATACCCATCTTGTTAGTGGTTGATGTCATTGACAGGACAAGGAAGTCTTCCACTATGTCCTGCATCCTGTTGCAGTTCAAGACTATCCTCTCTCCCCATCTCCTGAAGTCGTCGTATGATGGCATGCTGTCGGGAGACGCATTGTCAAAGAATACTTCAGAAGCCTTTATTACCGTAAGCGGAGTCTTCAGCTCGTGCGATACATTTGCTGCCAGATCCTTCTGTCTCTTCTCATCATCCTTGATCTGAGTGATGTCCTCAACTATAACGATCTCAAGTGTTCCTTCACTTATATCTGAATTCTTACGCAATATCTTGATCTCATAGATCCTGTTGGAAGTGTAATAATTGGCTCTCGTTGTATTTATGCCGTTCTGAAGTCCCAAAAGATAATTGGACTTGAGTTGGTTATCCTTATCGTAGCAGTTAAGGAAAGACTGTATATCCTTAGGGATACCTCCTTGGATAAATCCCTGGAGTTTCTCGATAGTATTATTGGCAAACAATGCCCCGTTCTGATCGTAAACTATGACGCCAAGTCCGACATTCTCCAGTATCTGGCGCTGAACAAGACTCTTGCGCCTCTCATCTTCAAGTTCATCCAGATCTTTCTGGACTTTATTGCGCAGAGAAGTATTGCCGATGATATATCCGGTAATTATGCCAATTAGAATAAGTATCAGTCCGAGAACAACAACTACAAATATATTCTCGGACAATACAGGTAAGAAATCTGATGTCATAAGGCAGAATTAAATTATGTAAGATCCTTTGGGAAGAAATAACCGAATCCTCTTCTTGTGAGGATATACTTGAAGTTCTTCTGGTCAGGCTCGATCTTCTGTCTTGTACGCTTGATCGTAACGTCTACCGTTCTCTCGTCACCAAGGAAATCGTACTTCCAAACCTGCTTAAGGAGTTCAGATCTGGGACATACTCTTCCTTTGTTCTCTTCGAGATACTGAAGAAGCTGGAATTCTCTGTTCGTGAGGTTGCAGCTCTCTTCATGCTTAAAGACCTGCATAGCATCACAGTCAATGATAAGCTCACCATCCTGATATATGTGACGGTTGGCACCGGTTCCTGATTTGGAAACGGAATCAACTTCATAATTGGTTCTTCTGAGAAGTGTTCTTACAGTCTCAACAAGAACGCTGGGATTATAAGGCTTGGACATAAACGTATCAGCGCCGTCACGAAGTGCCTCAACCTGATACTCCGGAAGGTCTCCCTTACCGGTAAGGAAAATAATAGGAGTTGTAAATCCCTGGGCACGGTACTCCTGAAGGAACTGAAGACCATTATAGTTGGGCATCATCCAGTCAAGGATGATCACATCAGGATTCTCGCTTACAGCAAGTCTGAAACCCTCTCTGCTGTCTGTTGCAGAGATAGTATCGAAAGAATAAGTGCGCATTATATCAGCAGCTGAACTAACAATTGAAGCGTCATCATCAACAATAAGGATCTTGGACATTGCTGTTAACTCCTTGGAAAAGAAATATTACATTTAAATTTTACCAATAATATTTTTTTACGCAAATGTAATATTACATTTTTTACGAAAATCTTGAAAATTCCGCAATTCATGTTCCAGGCAATAAAAAACCCTTCCACCGTTTAGCGATGAAAGGGTTATATAATCCGGCAGCGATCTATCTTCCCGGGCCGTTACCAGCCAAGTATTGTCGACACTGGTGAGCTTAACTTCTGTGTTCGGGATGGGAACAGGTGTGGCCTCACCGTAATAACCACCGGAATGGCTGAGAGTTTGTACCCTCAGGACTACATACGTAAGATAAACAAAAGATAAAGAAGAAGGAGAATCTTTGTGTTTTGAATTAAAGACTTGAATTGTTCATAACTTGTGGTCAAGTCTTCGTGCGTTAGTACCGGTAAGCTGAACATATCTCTATGCTTACACGCCCGGCCTATCAACTGGTGGTCTTCCAGTGCACTTATCAAAGAGGGAAATCTCATCTTGAAGCTGGTTTCACACTTAGATGCTTTCAGCGTTTATCCAATCCAAACATAGCTACCCAGCTGTGCCCTTGGCAGAACAACTGGTACACCAGAGGTTTGTCCATCCCGGTCCTCTCGTACTAAGGACAGCACTCCTCAAATTTCCTACGCCCACGATAGATAGAGACCGAACTGTCTCACGACGTTCTGAACCCAGCTCGCGTACCACTTTAATCGGCG
>Ga0247611_10004912_pt1 | contig 18181 bp, 16 predicted proteins | sample 177DNAGHGhighgp2_FD_192422 | JGI IMG/M metagenome (GOLD analysis project Ga0247611, IMG submission 192422) | Sheep rumen microbial communities from Palmerston North, Manawatu-Wanganui, New Zealand - 1770 DNA GHGhigh gp2 | ecosystem: Host-associated > Mammals > Digestive system > Stomach > Rumen... | reverse complement strand
TGATCCGATCGGAACGCTCGCTATCGATTCCATCTATACCCCAATCCGCAACGTCATGATTTCGGTTGACCAGTATCGTGTCGAGCAACGTACCGACTACGAGAAACTCACCCTTGAGATTACAACAGATGGCTCTATCACGCCGCAACAGGCACTGACCGAAGCCGCTAAGATCCTTATCTACCACTTTATGCTCTTCTCCGATGAGCGTATCGTACTCGAAGAGGAGACCAAGAAGAACAGCAACGCACTCGATGAGGAGATCCTCCGCATGCGTCAACTGCTCAACCAGAAACTCCAGGATATGGACCTCTCCGTTCGTGCTCTCAACTGCTTGAAACAAGCAGAGGTGGATACACTCGGCGACCTCGTACGCTACCACCGCGCTGACCTGCTCAAGTTCCGTAACTTCGGTAAGAAATCCCTCACCGAACTCGACGAACTGCTCGAGCGCAACGGCCTCGCCTTCGGTATGGACATATCGCGTTATCACGTGAATGACTAATGTTATTAATTATTAAAAAGTACAATTTATTATGAGACATAATAAGAAATTCAACCACCTTAGCCGCAAGGCCAACCATCGCGCAGCGATGTTGTCCAACATGGCCTGCTCGCTGATCATGCACAAGCGTATCAGCACGACCCTCGCTAAGGCTAAAGCGCTCCGTATCTACGTAGAGCCGATCCTCACGCGTGCCAAAGAGGATAACATGAACAACCGTCGTTTGGCTTTCTCCCTGCTCAAACAGAAAGAGGTCGTTACCGAACTCTTCCAGAATGTAGGCGAGAAGATCGCTAACCGTCCGGGTGGTTACACTCGTATCCTCCGCACAGGGTTCCGTCTGGGCGATGCTGCTGAGATGTGTATCATCGAGCTCGTTGACTACAATGAGAACATGCTCAAGGAGACCAAGAAAGCTGCTAAGAAAGCTACCCGCCGTGCCGGCAAGAAAGCCGTTAAGGAAGAGGTTGCTGAGGCAGTAGCAGAGGCACCCGCCGCTGAGGCTCCCGCAGCAGAGGAAGCAAAAGCAGAGTAATTATGTTTTTGGATGCTACCAAACATAACGAAAACGTTACAGATCTCGCCAACTGCAAGGTTGGCGAATCTGTTTCCGTTTCCGGTATGATCCATAACGTCCGCGTCACCAAGTGGGGCGGTTTCATCGTTCTCCGCAAATCCCGCGGCTTGTTGCAGGCGGTAGTTAGCAATGAGACTTCCAAGTTCTTCGACGAGAAGGGCGCAGAGATAGCCATGAACGATTTATGCCGCGAGATGGCCATTACCCTCACCGGTACCGTCAACGAGGCGAAGATTAAAGACCCCGCAGCGTTCTACAACACGATTGAGATCGCTGTAGCCGAGGTTCGCGTATTGAGCCGCCCGACCACTGCCGAGGTAGTGGACATGAACGCCCTTAAGTTCGGCGACGAAGAGACACTCCTGCGCTATAAGTTCGACAACCGTCAGGTCACCCTCCGCAACCCGCGGGACATGGCGATCCTCAAGGTGCAATCGACTATCGCACGTGCCTTCGGTGAGTTCCTCGCGGCTAATGGCTTCACCCAGATCTTCACCCCGAAGATCGTTTCCGAAGGAGCAGAAGGAGGCGCTAACGTCTTCAAGATGGATTACTTCGGCAAGCAGGTGTACCTCGCGCAGAGTCCGCAGTTCTACAAACAGATCGGCGTCGGCGTGTACGAGCGCGTCTTCGAGATAGCGCCCGCCTACCGCGCAGAGAAACATGCGACCTCCCGTCACCTCAATGAGTACATCTCCCTCGATGTTGAGATGGGCTTCATAAAAGGTCAGGAAGATGTCATGACCCTCGAGGCGGCATTGCTCCGCCATATCATCGCCGTCGTTGAGCGTGATTGTGCGCACGAGCTCCAGCTCCTCAACGCGGTTAACCCCGTGCTCCCTGAGCAGGTTCCTGCATGGAAACTCTCTGAGGTTCACGAGATCCTCTTTGAGAATAACTTGTGTGAGGCTGATCACCGCGGTGAAGACGACTTGGCTCCGGAAGAGGAACGCGCTATCTGCAAGTATGCGTTTGAGAAATACGGTTCGGACTTCGTCTTCGTAACGCATTTCCCGAGCGAGCACCGTGCTTTCTATGCGATGGACGACCCCGAGGATCCGTCTCTGACCCTGAGCTTCGACCTCCTCATGAGAGGCCTCGAGATCACCTCCGGTGGCCAGCGTATGCATAAAGAGGCGGACTACCGCGAGAAGATGATCCGCCGTGGCATGAACCCCGACGCGTTCCATTTCTATCTCGACACCTTCAAGAACGGCATGCCCCCTCACGGTGGCTTCGCCATCGGCCTGGAGCGCATCACCGCTTGCTTCCTAGGCATTGCTAACGTCAAAGAATGTTCGATGTTCCCGCGAGATATCAACCGCGTGGCACCGTAATAAGAAAATCGCTCTTCGGGGCGATTTTTTTATTCTCAATAAGAACGAAGATAACGGATACAATCATCCTTGTGCCCGTCAAAATCGGACATCAACCATTGGTCGTTCACATGTTCCATGTACAATAAATGTTCCTCGATACCGCTCTCCGGATCAAACGAACCGTCTTCCCATACTTGACGCACAGTGTTCGTGGCAACGGCATGGTCTTTATCCGTTTGCTCCACCTTAGCCACCTCATAATTAGGAATGGTTCCTCCGTTTCCGGTGACGAAATAGTAGAGCCAGTCATGATCCATTGCATCTTCGGCCGGAAGATGATGGAACATCGTGTCGAGCACCGCATAAAAATCCGGCGTCATGTAGTCGCGTGAAGTCTCAAGCAATTCATGATCAGGGATGTATGCGCATAACTCCAAGGCTCGTTCTTCGAGCGTCTGAGATTTCTGACATGCCGCAAGTGTTACGGCTAATACGATATAAAATAGGATTCGTTTCATATTCAAATTTTCTGCAAAGGTACGAATAAATTTGCATATATCAAAAAAAATCTGTAATTTTGCAGCGCAAAATTGTAATGATCGATTAGAAACTATTACAGATATATGAAAAATGAGATTAATGCCTTGATCATGGAGGCGATGAAAAACCATGATGCGGTGCGCACAGAGACGCTGCGCGCGATTAAGAGTGCGTTCCTTAATTGGGCAACCAGCAAGGAGAATGCCGGTAAAGAAATGACCGAAGCGGACGAGATTCAGATCATCAAAAAGATGGTCAAACAACGTCAGGAGTCGGTGGAGCAATACATCGCAGCTAAACGTCAGGAGTTAGCGGACGCCGAGAACGCACAGATCGCAGTGCTGGAGACCTTCCTGCCGAAGGCCGCTTCGGAAGACGACATCGTACGTGCTTTCCATGCCACCAAAGAGGCCAACGGTTGGGATGCCGAGAAAAAGAATATGGGGCTTTTTGTGAAGGCCATCAAAGCGGCGTTGCCCAACGCGGACGGCAAGATGGTCGCCCAAGTCGTTCAAAGTCAATTGGCATAAACTCGGGATGCAGACAATAGCGTTCTATACGATTCAAGGCAGCGGTGGGTTGCTCGCTTTTTAAAAACTAAACGATATGAAACCGACATTATTTGTTTTGGCCGCCGGAATGGGCAGCCGATACGGAGGTCTCAAGCAGTTGGACGGGCTCGGCCCCCACGGCGAGACCATCATGGATTACAGCATCTATGATGCTATTCAAGCAGGATTTGGTAAGGTGGTCTTCGTGATTCGCCGTGTCTTCGAGCAGGACTTCCGCGAGAAGATCGTTTCGAAGTATATCGACCGTATTCCGGTGGAGTTGGTGTTCCAGGAGCTGGACAACCTGCCGGCAGGTTTCCGTGTACCGGAGGGTCGTGAAAAACCGTGGGGAACCAACCATGCTGTGCTGATGGGAAAAGATGTGATCCGTGAGCCGTTTGCAGTCATCAACGCCGATGATTACTATGGCCGTGAGAGTTTCAAGGTACTCGCCGATTACCTGTGTTCGATCGAGGGTACGGAAGGCAAGTATGCGATGGTAGGTTACCGTGTAGCGAACACCTTGTCCGAGTCCGGAACGGTGGCACGCGGCGTGTGCGAAACGGACGATAAAGGCTTCCTGACGAAAGTGACGGAGCGCACGAAGATCCTGCGCGAGGAGGATGGCGTGATCCGTTATATTGAAGAGGACGGCAAGACAGCCGTAGCGGACAACACACCCGTTTCGATGAATATGTGGGCGTTCACGCCGGATTATTTTAAGTATTCGGAGGCGGCTTTTGTAGATTTCCTCAAGGCACATGGGCAGGAACTCAAATCGGAGTACTATATCCCCAAAATGGTGGACGATCTGATCCATGCCGGTAAGGCAACTTGTCGTGTACTCGATACGCCGTCCAAGTGGTTCGGTGTGACCTACGCGACCGACCGTCCGCAGGTAGTAGCCAAGTTCGCAGAACTGGTTGAAAAAGGAGTTTATCCCTCTCCTTTATTCCATTAAAAGCGCTCAAATGTCGTAAAAAAGAAAAAAAACACGAAAAAGTGGCATACGCTATTGTGTATGTCATTTTTTTTTTGTAAATTTGCAGCCGATTTCATGCGCGAGTGCGTAGCGCGCGTACACACAAGAGAATATTGAAGAATTAATATATAAAAATGGAAGAACAAAAAGAAAAGTATGATGGATCGAGTATTCAAGTGCTCGAGGGATTAGAGGCGGTGCGTAAGCGCCCGGCGATGTATATCGGTGATATCTCGCTGAAGGGTCTGCATCACCTTGTTTATGAGGTGGTGGATAACTCGATTGATGAGGCGCTGGCGGGATTCTGTAACGAGATCGCGGTGCACATCAACGAGGATAACTCTATTACCGTTCAGGATAACGGTCGTGGTATCCCGGTGGATATGCACCCGAAGGAGCATAAGTCGGCTCTCGAGGTTGTAATGACCGTCCTCCACGCCGGTGGTAAGTTTAATAAGGATAGTTATAAGGTGTCCGGTGGTCTGCACGGTGTGGGTGTGAGCTGTGTGAACGCGTTGTCGAAGAAAATGCACGTAGAGGTGTATCGTCAGGGTGCTATCCACAGTCAGGACTACGAGAAGGGCAAACCGCTTGCGCCGGTACATACTATTTCCGAAGAGGAGGCAACCGGTAACTGGGAACAACGTAAGACCGGTACGTTCGTGCAATTCTGGCCGGACGATTCGATCTTCACGGAGACCGTTTACCATTGGGAGATCCTCGCCAACCGAATGCGTGAGCTCGCTTTCCTGAACGCCGGTATCAAGATCGTGCTGAAGGATAAGCGTGTGGTCGATGCAGAGGGTAACTGCAAGAAAGAGGAGTTCTACTCGGAGAAGGGTCTGAGTGAGTTCGTTCGTTATATCGACGGTACCCGTACGCCGCTGATCAGTGAGGTGATTCACCTCAATACGGATAAGTACGGCACGCCGGTAGAGATAGCGATGATCTACAACACCGACTTCAACGAGAACGTACACTCTTACGTCAACAATATCAATACCATCGAGGGTGGTACCCATGTAGCCGGTTTCCGTGCTGCCTTGACGCGTGTGATGAAGAAATACGCAGAGGACAGCAAGATGCTGGAGAAAGCCAAACTCAAAGATAAGGACGGTAACTCGACCATCGATCCGAACGATTTCCGTGAGGGTCTGACGGCTGTTATCTCTGTCAAGGTGGCTGAGCCGCAGTTCGAGGGTCAGACCAAGACCAAACTTGGTAACTCGGAAGTAGCCGGTATGGTATCCAGTGCAGTAGCTGAGGCGCTGCAGAATTACCTTGAGGAGCACCCGGACGATGCAAAGAAGATCGTAGAGAAAGTGATCTTGGCTGCACAAGCTCGTATAGCTGCCCGTAATGCTCGTCAGTCGGTTCTCCGTAAGAGCCCGTTGAGCGGTGGTGGTCTGCCCGGTAAACTCGCAGACTGTGTATCGAAAGATGCGGCAGAGTGCGAGCTCTTCCTCGTCGAGGGAGATTCGGCAGGTGGTACGGCAAAGACCGGACGTGACCGTGTTCACCAGGCTATCCTTCCGCTCCGCGGTAAGATCCTGAACGTGGAGAAAGCGATGGAGCATAAGGTGTTCGAATCCGAAGAGGTACGTAATATCTTCACCGCCCTCGGTATCACCTTCGGTACCGAAGAAGACCCGAAAGCGCTGAACCTCTCGAAGATTCGCTACCATAAAGTGATCATCATGGCCGATGCCGATGTGGATGGTGCGCATATTGCTACTCTGATTATGACATTGTTCTTCCGTCATATGAAAGAGGTGATTGAGCAAGGCCACCTTTACATCGCTTGTGCGCCGCTCTATAAGTGCTCGAAAGGTAACTACAGCGAGTACTGCTGGAACGATCAGCAACGTCTGGCGTTCATTCAGAACTACGGTGCAGGTGACGAGAAAGCGATCAAGACGCAGCGTTACAAAGGTCTGGGTGAGATGAGTGACGAGCAGCTCTGGGAGACGACCATGGATCCGGAGCGTCGTGTGCTCAAGCAAGTGACCATCGAGAACGCGGCGGAAGCCGATCGTATCATCGCGATGCTGATGGGTGACGATGTGGCTCCGCGTCGTGAGTTCATCGAGGAGAACGCAACCTACGCAAATATCGACGCCTGATGCGCATAGCGGTTTATTGTTCGGCGAAAGATGCGATCCCAGAGGAGTATCTGCAACTTGGTGACGCATTAGGTCAGTGGATTGGTGAGAACGGTCATGCGCTGGTGTATGGCGGTGCAACGGGCGGTCTGATGTCCCGCACGAGTGACGCGGCGAAGCGTGCCGGCGCTCATGTGATAGGAGTCATCCCGCCGCGCATCAAAGCCGCCGGCAGACTGGCAACGAACTGCGACTACCTCATCGAGGTGAACAATATGTCCGAGCGCAAACAGCGCATGCGTGACGAAGCGGATAGTATCGTCTGCCTGCCGGGCAGTTACGGAACACTCGACGAGATGATGGACGCCACAAGCAGCGCGATCGTGGGAGAACATCATAAACCGGTGTACGTGCTGAACTACAAAGGCTTCTACGAGCCGCTCAAACAGCAGATAGCGTTGATGCAATCCTTGCAGTTCATCCCGCAAGAGGAACACTACAAACCGATCTTCGTCGATACGCTGGAGGATCTATACAGAGAATTAATGAATTAAAGATATGAAATTATTCGAAAAATTATTTGGCAATTTGTTTTCCTCCAAGAAGGAGGCAGGTTGCACATTAGAGGATCTCGAGCGCGTAGTTCGTTACCGCGAAGTAGAGGAATCTCCGGAACTGAAGGAGTATCTGGCACTCGACAAGCTGATAATGAGCGATGAGTTTGTCCTGAAAAGGTACAACCTGAAGCATAAGGATTATAAGATGACGGATACCTACGTCATTGCAAGCCGCTACAAGGAACTGCTGAATGATGAAGAACTGCAGGCTTTCCTGGAGCTGGAAGAAAGTACGCGTCTAAAGAACTTCCTCAAGTTCAAAGCTTCGGAAGACTATGCCAAGTTGAAAAACAAGAACGAGGTAGCCAAATCGCTGGATCTGCAGCGAATGTATAATTTCGAGCACTCGGATGAGTATAAGCTCTATCTCGAATATCGTGACTCTGAAGTACCGAAAGAGTACAAGGCACTGGTCAAGAAGATGGAAACGCCGGAGTGGAAGAAAGAATATGCGTTCTGGAGCAATCCTAACCGCTGGAAAACTACCGACGAGTACCAGCAGGAGATCCGCTACAAGCAATTGGCCAAACGGGCGGATATCGTGTTCTATCTCAAGCAAGATCCTGCCGAGATAGCCCGCTTGGAAAAAGAAATGAAGAAATAATTAATTAATAATATAAAAAACAGAGTTTTTTTATGAACCTATTTGCAGCCCGATTAACCGGAAAAATGCTCTCGACGGATGCGTTCGAGAAAACTATTTATGACATGCAGGAGCGTGTTAAACGCTGGCGCGCCATTGAGAAATCGCCCGAGTTGGCAGAGTACCGGAAACTAAAGGAAGTGGTGGAGAGTTCGGACTTCCAAGAGAAGAAGAACGAGCTGATCAACCGTAAGTACAAAGATACGGACGAGGGCCGTAAGATGACAGCATTCGAGAAACTGAGCTCTTCGCGGAGCATGCGCCGTTATAAGAACGCGGCAGAGAACCCCGTGCTCAAGGAGTTCCTGGCGTTCCGTGAGACGGAGGATTTTGCGAAGATCAAGAGCGTGAAGGCTTGTCTGACGGACTCGCAGATCCGTAAGTTCAACATGCTATACTATTCGCCGTACTACAAGAACTACACGAAGGTGCTCAACTCGTCGGAGTTGCGTCAGTTGCAGGAGTTGGAGAAAGAGATCGTTACTCCGGACTTCCAGAAGCGTCATGCGCTCTGGGCAGATGCCAAGCGTTGGCAACACTCGGAGGAGTACAAGATCGAGCAGCGTTATAAGGAACTGGCTAACTCGGACGATATCAAGTTCTTCTTCACCTCCCGCGAGGAGAAGATCGACTGGGCTGAGTTGTTCCGTCCTGCTTTCGATGATGATATGTCGAGCAGTAAGAACTGGAAGCCGGGCTTCGGTTACGCTAACAAGGCAATGAAAGACGGTCACTCGCGTACTAGCGAGCGTCAGGCGTATAACGGCGGTAAGAACGCCTTCTTCGTTGATGGCCGCATGGATATCGAGACCCGCGAGGAGAGCAAGAAAGCTGTGGCATGGGATGAGAAGAAAGGCTTCATGGAGCAAGTGTTCAACTTCACTTCCGATGTGATGAACACCAAAGAGGCGTTCGCACAAGAGTCCGGTATGTTCATGGCTAAAGTGCGTAGCCAGGGCGCAGGTCACCATTTCTTCGGTTTGACCACCGGTAAGCCCAATAGCCCGATCATCTCGCTATATCACTACAACGGTGACCATCATCAGATAGGTCTGGTGAATGGCGCCAAGACGGAGATGGTGGATCTCAATTACATGCCGCGTTCGATGTATCAGATATATACCTTCCGTTGGACGAAGAACGAGTTGATCTGGTACGTCAATAACCTGGAGGTTCTCCGCTTGCCGAACCGCCTGCCCAAAGAGGCGATGTTCTACCTTGCACAGAGCTGGCTGCCGATAGCAGAGAAGGGTGGCGAAGGAAAACTGAAAGTGCAATGGGCGCGCGCTTATAAAGCAGTTGATTGATTACTGAATACGGACGACTATGTTCCTGATCGGCGGGCCGTGTGCCATCGAAAATAGAGACTGCGTAATGCAGACAGCAGAGACGCTCCGACGCCTCTGTTACGACCTTGGGATAACGCTGTATTTCAAGTCATCCTTTGACAAAGCGAACCGCACTTCGGCTTCGGCGCGGGGTGTCGGGATGGATGAAGGACTGCGTATCCTCGAAGAGGTGAAGACCTCTTTCGACCTGCCTATCGTGACCGATGTGCATGAGAGTTGGCAGTGTGCGCCGGCGGCGGAAGTGGTGGATGTGTTGCAGATACCCGCTTTCCTCAGTCGTCAGACCGATCTGTTACAGGCCGCTGCGGCTACAGGACGTATCGTGAACGTCAAGAAAGGGCAGTTCATGGCGCCGTGGGACATGAAAGGGGCGATCGAGAAGATCGAGCAAGTGCAACCGAACGCAGCCCGCGAAGGCAAGGTCTGGCTCACAGAGAGAGGTTCGTCCTTCGGCTACGGCCGACTGGTAGTAGATATGACCTCGCTCGTGGAGATGCGCCGTTTCGGTTGTCCGGTCGTCTTCGATGCTACCCACTCGGTTCAACAGCCCTCGTCGCAGGCCGGTATAACAGGCGGTAACCGCGCGATGGTGCCCTACCTGATGCGTGCAGCACTCGCCGTGGGCGTGGACGGACTCTTCATAGAGACCCATCCTGATCCCGATAAGGCGATATCTGATGCCGCCAACCAAGTCAGACTCGACGATATGAAAGCCCTGTTGCAACAGGCGCTGGAGATAGATGCACTCATTAATCGTTAAACGATAACCCGTAACCCATAAGCCCATATGGAAAAGACCATTACCATTTATTGCAAGAACACCCGCACGTATCATGAAGTGCCCCGTGGCATCTCGCTTATTCAACTCAAAGACCTCATCGGCCTGCAGTTGAAATACCCGATCATTGCGGCACATGTGAACTACAAAGTGGAGAACTTGGACTTCCTGCTCTACAAACCCAAAGATGTGGAGTTCCTCGATGCTTCTTCGCCTTCCGGCATGCGTGTGTATGTGCGCACACTTGGTATGGTCATCGGCGCAGCGGTCAATGAGTTGTATCCCGATATGGACTTGCGCGTGGAGCACCCGATCAGTAAGGGGTATTACTGCACGCTCCAATGGCATCAGGACAAGACCACGGAGATAGGTGAAGAGAAAGAACCGCCTGTACTGACGCGGGAGATGGTGAAAGCGATCAAAGAGCGGATGCTGCAGATCATCGCCGAGAACCGACCCATCATCGAGGAGGAGAAGCAGACCAAAGAGGTGATTAAGATGTTCGCCGACCGGTATAATAACGAGTCGTCGATCTTCGAAGCCCTCGGTAATCCCTACTGCCGTTATTTCCGAATGGGCGAGTACATCGATTATTACACGAATGTGCTATTGCCCAGTTCCGGCTATATCAATGTGTTCGACGTGCGCCTGTTCCAAGACGGATTGCTGCTGCGTATCCCGAACCGTAATAACCCGACCGTCCTCGAGGATGAGGTGGCGCAGGACAAGATGTTCTCCATCTTCCAGGAGTACAACCGTTGGAACAAACTGCTGCGCATCAATAACGTGAGCGATTTCAATATAGCCTGCAAGCAGAACAAGTCCTTCGGGCTGATCAAGTTAGCCGAGGCGTTGCACGAGAAGAAGATCGCCCAGATCGCCGATGCGATTGCCGAGAAACGGCCGAAGATCGTCTTTATATCTGGTGCATCGTCTTCCGGTAAGACCACGTTCTCCAAGCGTCTCCAGATCCAGTTGCTCGTAAACGGTATCCGTCCCGAAGTGCTGTCTATGGACGATTATTTTGTTAACCGTGTGGACACGCCGAAAGATGAGAACGGACAATATGATTTCGAGGACGTCAATGCCGTCGATCTGCCGTTCTTCCGCCAGCAGATGCACGACCTGATGGAAGGTCAAGAGGTCAATCTGCCGACCTATGACTTCACGAAAGGTGAGCGTGTCTTCCGTGGCAATAAACTGAAACTGCAGAAAGACTCTGTATTGGTCATCGAAGGACTCCATGCCCTCAATCCCTGCATCCTGCCCGATGTGGATAAGAGCCTGACGTATAAGATCTACGTCTCGGCGCTGACGACTATCAATATCGATAACCATAACTGGATCCCGACAACCGATATCCGTTTGCTCCGCCGCGTCGTTCGTGACTATAAGTACCGCGGTTATTCGGCGCGCGAGACGATTGCTCGTTGCCCGTCGGTGATACGCGGCGAGACCAAATGGGTCTATCCGTTCCAAGAGGAAGCGGATGTGATGTTCAACTCGGCGCTGATCTTCGAGTTCGCTGTGCTCAAACGCCATGCCGAACCGATCCTTCAGGAGGTGCCTAAGTTCTGCGAGGAATATACGGAGGCGCACAGGCTGCTCAAGTTCCTGCAGTACTTCATTCCGATCCCCGAGAAAGAGATTCCGCCTACATCGTTCTTGCGTGAGTTCGTCGGTGGTTCGTCCTTCCGGTATTAATGGCACGAAATTTGAAATCAAAAATCAAAAATCAAAAATCAGAAATAGAATGCATATCATTCTCGTCATATTATTGAGTATCTTCGACTCGCTTCCCGGCGTGCAGATCATTCAGGACTCCACGGTGGGCGTCTTGTTGGACGAGGCCATCAACGGCAAGCACGAACTGGTCGAAATGGAAGGCTATCGTGTGCAGATATACTCCTCCAATCAGCAGCAGACCGCCAAAACGGAGGCGCTGGAGCTGGAGACGAGACTCAAAGATGCCATCAGTCAGACGGTCTATGTGCAGTATTTGCCGCCGTTCTGGAAAGTGCGTGTGGGTGACTTCCGTACCTACGATGAGGCGCGTGAGTATAAACGGCAATTCGTGGCGCAATACCCTGATCTGATGGGAGATACGTATATTGTGCGCGATAAAATACTGGTAATGCAATAATGGATTTGCAAGAGTTTCATAGTAATCCCGAGGTGACTGCCGCGATTGAGAAAGCGGTGGAGGCTACCTTGCAGCAGATAGGTGAAGACCCGCAGCGTGAAGGCCTGAAGAAAACCCCGCATCGCGTGGGCAAGGCCTTGCAGTTCCTGACCAAAGGGTATAAGGAAGATCCGGAGGCGATACTCCGTTCGGCATTGTTCGAAGAGGACTATCGTCAGATGGTGGTGGTCAAAGATATCGATTTCTATTCGCTCTGCGAGCATCACATGTTGCCATTCTTCGGTAAGGTGCATGTGGCGTATATCCCCAACGGACGTATCACGGGACTGAGTAAGATCGCCCGCGTGGTGGATGTGTTTGCCCGCCGTTTACAAGTGCAAGAACGCCTCACAACCCAGATCAAAGATTGTATTCAGAACACCTTGGATCCGCTGGGTGTGATGGTGGTTATCGAAGCCGAGCACCTCTGTATGCAGATGCGAGGCGTGCAGAAACAGCACGCGATGACTGTTACATCGGACTTCACCGGTGTCTTCCAGCAGGCCAAGACCCGCGAGGAGTTCATGAAACTGATCAAGGGATGAACATGATCTTCACGGCCGTGTGTCCACCCGTGGTGTTGCACAGCGCCGTGTAGATACCCGGAGTAGCACGCTTACCGTACGCATCCTTCCCGTCCCATACTGCCGTGCCGCCGTGGCTACGCGTCTTGCATACCAAATTACCTCCACTATCAATGATTCGTACTTCGGAGTTATCCATCAGACCTGTGATGGTGATCACTCCGCTGTAGCCCGGCCGTACGGGGTTGGGGTAGGCGTAGGCGTTCTCCATCGTCTCTTGCGCTTCGCTCGCGTCGCTGCGGTAAGAGGCTATACCGTTGTCCGTACCGACAAACACTTCGCCTGTCGTCGGATGGATAGTAATGGACTGAATACTATTGGATGGTAGCAGCGAGTTCGTCTCAGTGAAATGTGCTACGGTGATTGTGTCATCTTCTATCAGATAGAGTCCTGAACCTGCCGTACCGATCCACATTCGGTTACCGCCGTCCACCGCCATGCAGTTGATCTGCTCATCGCCCATCAGGTAATCACCTAAGCCCGTACCGTCGTTGCGGGGGATGATGATGCGGTAACATGCATTCGATGTGAAGAAGTCCGTCTCGGCCTTAAGAAGGAATAAGCCTTTTTCTGTTCCGATCCATATACGGTCATTGTGGTCTTGCGCGAAGCACTGGAATGTAGACGGGGCAATCAGTTTGCCGTTTTGATCAATGAACTCACTGCGCTTTACACACCGGTCATCGCCGCTGCTGAACGGTGTACCACCGTCATCCAGCAGTATTACTCCCTGCGTGGAACGCTGATCGAACATCCACTTACGTTTCGTGCTTCTGCGATCTACCCATATGCCGCTCGGCGTGGTGAATGTGAGATTCGTGCCGTTGGGGTATAGACGCAATGCGTGCCATTGACCGTTAGGAGATAGGATATGCAGCGGTTGACCGATATCTGTCGCATTCAAAACCCAAAGATTACCCTGTTCGTCCAGCATAGCTCCGTCTGTACGCGTGTAGTATTCCGGTCTGTCAATCGTCGCATTGACAGGCTTTAGCGTGCTGTTGGTGTAGGTGTAACGTTGTGTGAGTGTATAGTCACGGAACTCCAGTACACCCGTTCCGTAGGTAGCCACGAAGAAATGCCCTGCGTCTTGCGGATCAACGGCAATGCTGACAGGGTCTAAAATCCGCTGACCGACTATGCTGTTCACTGCACCCTCATCGATACCACGCCATGTCAAACCGTCGTAGATATTCATGCGGAAATCACGGATGTACTCACCTGCCCAACGACCGCCTACTAGAGCGTAGATATGATTAGCGGCGGTATGCATGCAATATCCGGAATTGCTGTTCGGGCCGCTGGGGTGATAGATCTCCTCGCCTGAAGAGTTCACGCGAATCAAACCCCAGTTCTTCTCGCCCAGCCAATACTCACCTTGCGAATAAACGGCATCGTGGATATAATACCGGTCGTATAAACCGATCCGCTGTCCGTCTTCCGTCAACCGATAGAGGATATGTCCCTCCGTGCAGAACAGCAATTGACCGTCTGAAGCATGGATCCAGTCGATAGCCTCCGGTCGAACCAATTCCCATGAACTGCCGTTGCGCATATAGAGCGAGTCATGTTGCAGCGAGTAGAGTTTGTCTTGATAGACTACCGCTTGCTGAATCTTCTCGCACGGCATCGCTTCCGACTTCCAGAACGAGTAATCCACCAGATTGTCGTGTAACGACGCCTTATACAGCGTGTCGAAGGAGAAAGCATATAGCGAGTCACCCATCTCTACCACTTGCTGAATATCCAGCGCTGCGGCGTTCGAACCGATATAATAGGTGTCTGCTACTTCTCCTTTCTTTGTGTTGATGGCCACGATACCGAATGGCATCGCCAGATATGTGTATCGCGAACCCGATGTGATGCTGTTGATAGTCAAAGCGATCGTGCCGGCTTTCAGATTCAAATCCGGTATCTGCGTTACTTTCCCATCTCGGTCGAGCAGGTCGATGCGGCCGTCCGTATAACCGATCACGAGCACATCCTCCTTCTTATCATAAGCGATATGTGCGATAGTCGATCCGTTCAAACCGCTGGCTTTACTCCAGTACTTCAATGTCCCGTCGGCGCGGTCATAAGCGAAGAGCGAACTGTTTCCTACGGCATAGACAACATGCGGAGCAGCAACTACTTCCGTTGCATTCAGGTACGAGAGATGTAGCTTCCATTGCATCATAGATCCCATCTCTAATCCCTCTGTTTGCTCTCCATTCTGGCCGTTCAGACCTTCTTCCGAACCGTCCGGGTCGTATTCTACCAAACCCTCCGCCGTACCGATCCACACCTTGCTTGATTCATCAATAGCCAAGGACAGGATGCTGTTGGAAGGCATAGCTGAGTTATCGGTTGTGTAGTGTGCGAGCACTTCGGTTAAGGCATTGTCCAGAACATATACACCTGCAGTCTTGGTACCCACCCAGATGTGTTGGTCTTCGTCAAAATCGATATCCATGATCTCATGTGCGCTCAGAAGATCATCTCCGTTGTCGTCTGTTATCTCAGGGCGGAAACAACGGTCGGAGGTAAAGAAGTCCGTCTCGCTCTCAATGACGGTGATGCCGTTCTCTGTGCCCATTAGAATCCGTCCATCAGCCATCTGGCGAAGGACTCGGAGTGCTCCAAAGCGGAATGTTTGACCATGTTGATCCGTCCATTCACTGCGGATGATAAACTGATCATCGTCTTCTTCCCATGTGCCGTTGTCATCCAGTAGTCCCAAGCCCGGGAGAGCACGCGCCGCACCAATCCATTTACGATGCGGATGTCGGTTGTCAAAGACCAAACCGCCCGGAGTATTGAGAGCAAGAGCAGCATTGCCATTGCGAACAGTGATGGCATGCCATACATGGGAGGCATCAACGCATTGCAGTTGTTTCTCACTGCCGGCATTCAAGAACCATAGATGACCGTTCGCGTCAAAACGAGCCCAAATCACACGAGTGTACATTTCCGGTTGATTGGCTATGACGGAAACTAACGTGTTGTCTCCACCGGCGATATCGTGACGAACTAGTGTATCATGGTCGAACTCATACAAACCGGTTCCGTAACTGGGTATAAAATAATGATTGATATTCTGCGGATCAACGGCTACATCCATGAAATCTTTTGCCGCCATACCCGTCTTGGCCTGTATTGCGTCGGTGGGAATATTGATCCATTGCGTACCGTCGTAGTGCATTATGATTCCCGGGAAGAGGTCTTGCGCAGCCCAAGCACCACCGGGAACAACCCATACCTGACCTTGTTTGGCCGTCATTCGGTAGGGCTTGTTTAGCATCGGACCATTCGGCTTATAGGTCAGTCGATCCGTGGCTGTATAGCGCACAATACCTTCTGCTCCGCCCGCGTACCAGTTGTCCGAGCCGTCCTGGTAATGTATACCTTTCTCGGTGTCCGGAGCAATACGACCGCTGCGGATCTCACGATGCCAGTATGTATAATCCACCAAGTTGTCACTCAGTGCTGCGCTGAACAGACTATCGTCCGTGAAGGCGTATATACTGTCGTTCGTCACCACCACATCCTTCACCGGTGTCTCCTGACCGCCCGGACGCAACCAATAACTATCCACCAGTTTATTATCCCTCAGATTCATCGTCTGCACACCGTAATGCGTGGACAGATAGGCCGTACGACCCTTGAGCGTCACGTTATAGATCGTCTTGCGTTGCGTCATGTCCTTGTCGTACAGCTCGCCGATATACTTCACGCCGTTCGATGACAAGATATCGATCTTACCGTTGCTGTAAGCAATGATCAACTGCTCACCCGTTGCATCGTAATGGATACACGTGATACCCACCTCATGCAGACCGGACTGGCGGTTATACACCTTGATCTGCTCCGATTGTTTATCGACGCTGAACAGACTGCCATCCGAGATGGCGAACACCTTGTCCGATGACATCGCTATCTGCGTGATGTTGTTATACGCAAAGTGCGTACGCCACGCAGCTGCTTGCAACGTGAGACCGATTGTCAATGCAATCCCCAATATGTATTTGCGGAGTTTCATTTCTTTGCGAGTATTTTAACTAATTCTGCAAGTGCTCGCGCTCTATGACTGATGCTGTTCTTTATTTCTGCCGGTAACTCACCGAAGGTCTTGTCGTACCCCTCCGGAATGAATACCGGATCGTAACCAAACCCTCCATTGCCGTATTCTTCTTCAGCTATTCGTCCGCGCACGATTCCGCTCACCTGTAGCGTAGCGTCCTGCAGGCGCTCTGCGCCGTCCTTTAACCTTATAAGCGTGATCACCGTCCGGAATTGTGCGGATCGGTCTTCTTGTCCTTTCAATTCCCGCAAAGCCTTTGTGCGATTGGCTTTGAAGATCATCATTTCATCATTGAGCGGCGTAGCCGCGCTCATTCCATCATTGGTTAGGTACCACCGTGCCGTATAGACTCCCGGTTTGCCGCCCAATGCATCGATTTCAAGCCCCGTATCATCCGCAAACACACCGTCTACACCATTTAGCGCAGCGTCACCATTCATCAATCTATCATGGATAAACGCAGCAACCGCCTCTGCTTTTATCTTACTGTTCTCCTCCAGCGTCGTTCCTGTCTCGTCTATCTCTGCCTCGAAACCGATATCGCGCAGACTCAGTACCTCAACGCCTTCCGGCATGATCCTGCGCACTTCCTCTAACTTATGTGCATTATTTGATGCAAAAACTAAAACCATATTATTCTTTTCTTTTTTATAGCGAAGAGTAGCATACTGAGCGCTACTTTACCCACTCTTGATTGCGTCCAAAGAACCCGCGCTTGTCCAGCGAACCGCGCAGCACTAACTTGTCGTCCTTCAGGTATATCTTGCCGTAATAGAACTTACCGCTCTCCGGATCAAGCACCTTTCCGCCGACTAACTCGCCGTTCTCCGCTTTCATGCCGCGGATGATTACCAGTCCTACGATGGGTTTGTTGTAATCTTCGCCCTTGCATTGATCGCACTTCAGATCCATGTCGGTGTACATCAGCATCTTACTGATCTTGCCGTAATAGAGCCCGTCTGAACCTTTGTAGATCGTCACTACCGAACGTTTCTCGCCGGTCTTGTCATCGACGGTCTTCCAATCGCCCAAAATCTTATTCACCTGAGCGCTTGTACTCATCGTCACCAATAGGAGCACTATGATTCCAATTTGTCGCATAATTACTCAATTTAGGCTGCAAATTTACAAAAAATAATCCGAATATTCAAAGAAAATGCACTTTTTTTGCATTTTTTTTCAAAAATATTTGGTCATATCAATTTTTTGTAGTACTTTTGCACCCGCTTTCGAGAGAAAAGCAATTTGATCTTACTTTTAGAGTCAAAAAGATTGCGGAAATAGCTCAGTTGGTAGAGCACGACCTTGCCAAGGTCGGGGTCGCGAGTTCGAGTCTCGTTTTCCGCTCTTTTTTTTTGCCCAGATGGCGGAATTGGTAGACGCGTGCGTTTC
>Ga0247611_10004911_pt1 | contig 18181 bp, 35 predicted proteins | sample 177DNAGHGhighgp2_FD_192422 | JGI IMG/M metagenome (GOLD analysis project Ga0247611, IMG submission 192422) | Sheep rumen microbial communities from Palmerston North, Manawatu-Wanganui, New Zealand - 1770 DNA GHGhigh gp2 | ecosystem: Host-associated > Mammals > Digestive system > Stomach > Rumen... | reverse complement strand
GTCCTTTATCCTTTGTAAGAAAATATTTACATAATAATTGTGGAGTTAATCCTAAGTGGGACAAATTTTACAAATTATGGTGGAAAGGTAAAAAGGAATTTTATATTTAACCCTTATAGTTAAATGGTATAACATTGGAATCCAATTCCAAAGTAGAAAGTTCGATTCTTTCTAGGGGTTCAAAAAAATTTGGATTATTATTAAACTGCCCATAATTTAATTAAGATTATTTAAGAATTTTAACTTTTAAAAATTATACAAATTATGGCACATGGAAACGTAACTATTCCAATTCCAATTGAATTACGCAGTGGTACTGCTGGCGGAGTATTAGTCTCTGCAGACGCTGTTTATGATTACAACTTGGGAAAAACTCAAGAAGAAATAAATCTGTCTTCAGGCGCAGATATTGCAGACGATTTAGCAGATTTAAGAGATGATTTAGACGCTCTTCAACAACAAGTAAATTAGATTATTGGTGATTAGACTACAATCAACCTTACTGTGAGTCCAACTGTTATATTTGTTGGGCAAAGTTATAATATTTCTTTAACTGCAACTTGTAATCCTGAAGCAAATAGTATTGTTGTAAAAAAGGCAGGAACAACCCTTGGTTCTGGAAATGGAACTAGGTATACATTTACAGATTCTTCAGTTACTGCTTCTGCTTCTGGTAATATAGCATATAGTGCAGATTTTTCCTTTGATGAGGTAACTAAGAGTGCTTCAAAGAATGTAACAGCAGTGAATAAAATTTATTATGGAATCGGTACTGATTCAAGTTATGAGGGATATAGTGATTATCAGACAGCTAGAACAAGTGCAGCTGGTTCTTATCAATTCACACCTACAGATGCTAAAAGATATATATATATTTTACAACCCTAGGCAATGACAGCAATTAATTTATCAAATGTTAAATTGAGTAGTGGTTTTGGATATAATCTTACCCTTATTACAGATAATGCATAGATTGATGGAGCAAGATATAGAGTATATCGTAGTGCTGCTGAAAATGCTGCTGAACAATTTACAATAACAATTTCTTAAACATACGATTATGGCAAAAAATAATTTAATTCAAGTTGGTGGTGAGCTTAAGAGTATAGCATATGATGGAATCGTTGTTGATGCGAAAGCAGTTTATGACTATACTTTAGATAAAACATAGGAAGATATAAATAGTGAAAATTCATTATAGGAAATAGTAGGTAACTATACTACAGATAGTACATCTACTGTAATTACTACACAAAACGATAATATTGATACATATCTTGATGTATATTTTGCTGACTTAAACTATTTTACTCTACATCCTAATGAGTCCATAGAAGTTACTTCATCTGATTCAAGTTCTACAGTTTATATAATTGACAAAGTAGGTAGGGCTAATATTATAACAGGGGTTACATATAATGATGTATTGGCATCTGGAACAGAAGAAGCAACTTACTATAATGATACTAATGACATAGTAGAGGTTAAGGTAGGACTATCTGAGGCTTCTACAGAATATAATTATATCCTACATACTTTTGGAATCCCAAAAGAAGCTTTAAGATCAGATGTTCAAGATATATTAGAAGATGTAAGTGGAAAACAAGATATACTTGTTTCTGGAACAAATATAAAAACAATAAATAATCAATCTCTCTTAGGTAGTGGTAATATTACAATTGAAGTTGATGGAAGTGATGATGGTATTACCGAAGCATATACAGTTGTAAATGCTGGAACTTTAACAAAAACTGGGGAATAGTATAACATTTCAAATACTGTTGTTACAGCTATTAATAGTGCTTATAATTCTGGAAGGATTCCAATTTTAATTGCAGTTTTAAGTAATGATAGCAATGTAGAATTTACTTCTATTATTAGTAAAAGTTCTGATAATAAATTCTATGGAGAGTTTCATACTAGTTCAAATAGATATTATTTTTCTTCACTTACTTATTCTCAATTAGCTACTGGAGTTATAAGTGCAGAAGTAAATGTTAATGAATCAAATTTAAAGACCGTTAATGGTAATTCATTATTAGGTGAAGGTAATGTTTTAGTTGGAACTTATACTAAACCAACTGAAGGTATTCCTACTAGTGATTTAGCATTTGCTATATAGACGTCCCTTGATAAAGCTGACAGGTCTTACCAAAAACCAAGTGGTGGTATTCCCCCTAGTGATATGACAACTTCGGTACAAACATCAATTGGTAAAGCAGAAAGTGCTGTTTAGTATGAAGAATCTATAGATAGTTACAATGGTACTACTAATACACCAATAACTATTAATGATAATACTTATTATACTACTAACACTGTTTATATACTTAATCCTGGAGATGCAATTAGATATACTTGTGAAACAAATAATCATGCCACATATCTTATAAATGCTGGAGTAACTCCTAAGACATTATTATAGGAGAGTACTTATGGAGAGGTAAGTTATACAAATGAAACTGATGATGTAATTTAGGTACAAGGCGCTTGTATATCTAATAATGATAATTTTTATGTGTAGATTACTAAACCTGGTCTTGTTAGCTTATAGAATACTAAAGTAAGTAAGATGCCTTTTACTTCTTTAGATGGTTCATAGATAAGTACTCTTAGTACTCAAATAAATAGATTGTATTATATCAATAATGTAAGCACACTTACTATTACTTTGCCAGGAATAACAGGTACTGATACTAACTATGTTCAAAACATTGAATTTATAGTTGAAACTGTTAGTAGTGGAAATGTTATGGTAAATTTTGGTCCCACTAATAGCGTTAAAGTAGTGGGATATGAATCTTTATCAAATGCTACTACATATAGATTTAGTGCTATGTGTGTTGCTAATATATGGTATATTACAATGAATATAATATATGCACCTTCAAAATAAACTTTAAAATTTAAATAATTATGACACCAATAAAAAATTATGAAAAATTATACAGTTTTCCAGAAGTTTGGAAAGCAATCTTTTAGCTAATATATAACGGAAGCGGTTGGGGCTCTCCCACAAAAGGAATAGGTGATCCTTATGTAAAAGAATTACAAGATATTGAACGAGGAATTTAGGAACGTTAGTTCTATCCAAAAAGTTTTTCTAAAGTATGGAGAGCTTTAAGATTTATAAATGAGAAGTATAATCTAGATGATAATCCAGATGATAGTTCTGATGATAGTTCAGATAGTGGAACAGGTGGAGGCAATGAATAGTTAAAAAAAGTGTCAAATCCTACAAAAGAAACTAAAATACAAGAAGAACCATGAACTCAAATAGTCATATATTAGGAACTTTTAAAAAAGTTTGGGAAGTAATTAATTCATTTAAAGATAAAGAATACGAACACATAGGAAAAAGAGTGAAAAATTCTTAATCATGAATGAATTAGATGAAATAAAAGCTGAAGTTCATGAAAATAACTTAATGCTAAAAGAGATAATTTAGGCTATTAATTATTGGCTAGCTAATCATCAAAATGAAAATGATGAAGATTTTGGAAGAAATATTCTAGCCAATTTAATTAGTAGTGCTTTAATTGATAAGCATATCCGATAACGGGTATGCTTTTTTTGTATATGAAAAGAACTTTAAAACGATACGAATATAGAAGTAAGGATGGAATAAAATGGACTAATTGGTTTCCATCTATGACAAGAGATAAACAAGAATATCAATTTTATGATAGAAGAATATCAAGTAGATTAAAAAATGAGTACAAAGATGAAGAAAGTTTATGTGATGGTTGTTGATGCTTTGACGGGCATCTCACAAAATGGTATGATTGAAGAACCTGTTAAAGATGGGTTAGAAATCTCTAATGCATTAGCTCACTTTGGAGTTAATTATGGATTAGTTGATTGGAGTAAAACCTATGTTGACAATGTTAAAATGATGTCTGGAATTGTTAGTGATACTAAAAAAGTAGTAACTGTTATTGCAATATCATAAGGTTGTGTACGACCAACCTTCTTAATTGATGTAGGTTCGAGTCCTACCCTTGGCCTCCTCTGGATTGCCGAGGTGGTGCAATTGGATGACGCATTAAGAGAATCGATCGTTGATTGGGGCGACTCTTAACAAAATTGAGAAGACTGAAAGGCATCAGTGGCAAAATGAACAAGTATTAAAGTTGGAGACTACCTCCAACTTATTTTAAAGATTTTAACAATATGAAACTTAGAACATTAAAAAAGAAAAATCCAAATAAGTTAGAAAGAATTTGGATTAAACATTTAGTAGAATGGATTAAGTTAGAAACAGAATATAAATCTATTAAACAATATTACATTCAATCTTGTAAAAAGAAATTAAATTTTAAAATTTTGAAATTTAATCAAAAATAAATATTTTAACTTATTAAAAGTAGATAGTTTATTTTTGACGTTGAAAATTATTTTAAAGATTTATGAATAAAAATTTAATTTCTTAGAACCCTGTTTAGAGATTTAAACAGGGAAAGTAGATTTAGAAATTTTAGAATCCATCTGGAGCTTTAGGATTAGGAATGTAGAAAGGGGCTATTCCTATTAATAGAGATAAAAAGCCTATCAATAAAACTCCAAAAATATTAGTTATTCCTGATAAAGATGGAGATTGGCACTATCATGAAGCTTATGGATTAAGAAATGCTTCTTGGAGAAGAAAAAATACTAGAACTGGTAAAACAGAAACTATTTCTTCTGATTGGGCTAATAGAGGGAAAGGAGCATATAGAAAAGATTATAAAACTTCAAGTGGATATACTATACATGCAGATAATGCTGGTTATACTGCTCCTTATACAAATATAACTAAAAGAAAAAATGGATAGATTTGGGGAGTAAAGGATGGGAAAACTTATGATGTATCTACTGGAAAACTTGTTAATAGTGGTACTATATTAGATAAAAATTCAGGAAAAAAATATAAACTAGTGAATGGAGTAAGATAGGAAGTTACCACTCCAGTTGTTGAAACTGAAAATTCTAATAGTACTTCAGCATCTACTCCTTCCAAAACTTTTAGTGTAACTCCTAGAAGTGGCTGGTCTTATGGTTATGATAGAAGCGGTGAAATTGCTGATATTAAAGCTGCTTAGGATATGTTAAGGGCTGGAGGATTTTATGCTAAAGGAGAAAATTCCAAATCTGATGGAGCTTGGGGAAAAGCAACTGAAGCTGCTTACCAAAGATATTTAGCCAGTAAAACTCCTTAGAATTAGACTCCAGAAGTTTTATAGGAAAAACCTGCTGTAAATTAGTATCCAGAAGAAGTCAAATAGCTTGTTAATAATGCTATGAATTAGACTCAAATTGATCCTTACAGAGCTTATAATAACTATTCTGGGTAGGCTTTAAAAAATTTAGGATTTAATAACTATAACACTATGGTGAATTATGTTCTTAATAATCCACAAAATCAATTTTCTAAAGATTTAACAAAACGATTTGGAGATGTTAATACTTGGAATCAGGCTGATATTGAACAAAACTTAGGTGTATATGGAAATTATAGAGGTTCTAGGACTGGGGATTTTGGAGATATAGCTAGGAGTATGAGTACTTGGGCTGGAAACTTTAATGGAACTTAGGATGGAAAGGTTGATTTAGCTTCAAGAACAGGTAGTGACGGTATAGTATATTCAAATTCAAGAGTTAGAGATTTATTTGATAGAGCAGGTAAATCTTTATTATCTAAAAATCCAGTAACTAGATTTAAAAAAGGAGGATTTGTAAATTTTAGAGTAGCGGTCCAGTAACCGCGTTAAAAACTGGAATTGTAAAGGCATAGGAAGGATATAAAGTAAAAAAAGGTAATACTTTATTTAAAATTGTCAAATAGCATGAAATATCTTTATAAGAACTTTTAAAATTAAATTAATAAGTAGTTGCAAATACTTATTAGACGTACTGATAAAAGTTTATACTTTTAAAGAATCGTAAGTCTATATCTTATACGACAGGAGATATTCAGTAGTTCAGTAGTTTACTTTAGGATTAATCCGGAAAATACGAACTGTCGTGTTACCGAAAAAGGGTTTACAGTAGGTATAAGAACATTAGTCAGAAACCCTGAGTCCAAATTGGGTAGAAGTGTCTTCATCCTGGACGACAGCCCATTGGGTAATTCCATAGGAGTGCTGTTAATAATGTTCTATCCGTACTAATCAACCAGGAGAAAGGTGGTAGATTTTAAATGACTATCTTAGGATAGCTATCGAGGCTTAGCACTGTGCCGGTTAAACAGTGCAATTGGAAGAATAAGCCTAATTGCTAAGGCAGATAATAAATTTATAAATAAATAAATATAATGTTTTATGTAGAAATTGTGTTCTAAATGTGGAAAACCTATTTGTTCTTAGAATAAATCAGGGTTATGTCAAGATTGCTTAAGGGAGAAAGAAAAAGAAGAAAAAATTAAGAAGTGGTTAGAAACAGGAGAAACTGGATGTAAAGTAGCCACAACTTTAAGAAATTGTATAAGAGATTATATATTTGAGTCCCAAAACGGAAGATGTGCTATATGTAATATGGAAGCTAATTGGAATAATAAAGAATTACACTTTATTCTAGACCATATAGATGGAGACGCTTCTAATAATCATAAAGAAAATCTTAGATTAATATGTCCTAACTGTGATTCTTAGTTAGATACATATAAATCTAGAAACAAGAAAAGTGCTAGAACACATAGAAAAGATTATGTTTAACAATTTTAGGGTAGATTGCCGGAACGCTAACGGGCCTGACTTGAAATCAGAGGCATCTTACGGGATGAGTAGGTTGGACTCCTACATCTACCTCTAAAATTTATTATCAGTAATCGTGTAAAAACGGTGTGTGGGTTGAAGTCCCACTTCTTCCACAAAAAGAGGATTACCCAAGTTGGTGACGGGGAGACATTGCTAACGTCTTAGGTCGTGTAAAAGCGGCGCGGGGGTTCGAGCCCCTCATCCTCTGCTATTTGCTTCCATAGTTTAATTGGCAAAACTTCGGTATTGTAAACCGACATTCTCTGATCGTTGCAGGGTGGAAGCTCTATGCGGAATTAGTATAATGGTTATTATGCCAGCCTTCCAAGCTGGATATGAGGGTTCGATTCCCTTATTCCGCTCAAAAAGTTTGCTAGTATCTTTAAAAACTATCGTTTTAGGTTACAACCTTAGCTCAGTTGGTTAGAGCAATAGATTTTTAATCTATGGGGCCTGGATTCGAGTTCCAGAGGTTGTACTTATTGGGATGTATCTCCTCACTCTTATAAAGTGTAGAAAGAGTAATAGGTTGCATGTCGGTTCAATCCCGTCCATCCCAACAATTTAAACGCGTTTGTAAGCGGAGATTCTTTAAATTTCTTATTTTATAGTAAGAAATTAATTAAAATTTTATAATTATGAAGAAATTATTTTTAGCATTTGGTTTAGTGCTTATGACAGCATGTAACTTTACTAACAATGGTGGTATCAATGTTTCTAGTGATGTTGATTCTACAGAAGTAGATTCAGTTGAAGTAGTTGATACCTTAGCAATTGACAGTTTGGCTGTCGATAGTATTAACTAATCTAAGATCCGAGGAAAGTAAATCTTTATGATTTACTTATTCCCCGGAATTTTACTCTTATGACACTTTAGGAAATAGAATAGATTTGTAAAAAAGGAAAAGTCGGTATTATTCCAGGTTGGAAAGGTTATTTAAAATACAATTACGGCTTAGATGAATTAACTTTTGTAAATGGAGATTATTTAATGAGATAGGAAGAATTGAAAAATAAACTCCTTGACAGAACTGATTTATATTTTATAATATGATATTAGCAACATTAATTTTAATGATAACAGCATTTTTAATGATAGTTATCTATGAACCTTATATAGATGTGTTTAAGGTAGATGGAAAATACCATATTATATTATGGTATACAAATTTAGATGGTGAACGTAAATTTATTAATATTTTAGGCGGAAATTAACCGCCTTTTTTCGTCTTATGATAATTGATACTAAACTATTTTACTTATTATACGAGAATCCATTTAAAACTATGAGGAAACTTAAAGGAGTTTTTAAACCTTTGAAATGTAGATTTTATTATGGAATAGGTCCTGAAATGTGGTGTTCTAAACCTCATTTTATTCACTTAGTATTTCATGATGTTATGTGGAAAGATAAATATGAAACTCCTAGACATGAAGATTCTCCGTATATTTGGTTACATTTTTTTAAGTGGGATTTTATTTGGTATTGGAAATTGCCAAAAGGCTTTGATGGATATGATATGGATTATTGGGAACAAGCATTATGGTATCTTTACTATGCTTCCTATAATCGAGAAAAGAAAGGTTATGATGAATTAAGTGTAGAAAGGGCAGAAAAAACCTGGCCTTGGCAAAATTTTGATGGAACTTCCAATTGGAATAAAGATTTTTTATTATGACAAAGTATGAAATTTATGTAGATGGTTCTTGTAGAGCTAATAAGGTTGGAGGCATAGGTATAGTTTGGTTAAAGAATGGGAAAAAGGTGTTAGAATATTCTAATAGATATGAAAATACTACTAATAATCAAATGGAACTTTTAGCTATTTATATTGCCTTAAAGTCTATAAAGAAACCTATAGATTCTTTAACTATCATTTCTGATTCTGAATATGCTTTAGGATGTGCATTTAATGAAAAATGGAATCCTAAAAAGAATCTTAAATTAATTGAAAGCATTAAAAAGGAAGTAAAAAGAGTTTTAAATTTAACAACTTTAGAGTGTAAACATATTTATGGTCATCAAAATAAACAGAATTGGAATGATTATGTTGATGCTCTAGCTCAAAAATGTAGTAAATGTATATGACAAAAACTGAATGTATAAACATTTTTAATGCTATGATACGTGGTACTCCAGTTTCCTTTCAAGACAAACTATTACCAATGATTTCAGATTTTTTAACAGAAAAAAATGTGGAAAATTCTGATAAAATGATATCTTTAATAGTACAAAATCCTCAAATGACTCATCAGGTTTTTCCTGAAGTAGTGGATTTTTATTGTAAGAAGTATAATATTTTAACTTTAAATACCGTTGTAAGCGGAAGATTAAATCCAATTATGTATTATGAATAATGTAAATTTGCCTATCGAAACGATTAGGGATGGTAATAAAATTACCAAGATTTGTGTTGAAGATGTTACTAAGATGCTTAATAGAATTAAACACGCTATGAATGTTTCTTATTCCAATATGTCTTCACATATGCACAGTATTGATAAAAGATACAAGGGTGCTAGTGGCCCTCTTGTTGTTGGAAAAGGAGTTTCTCAACCCTGTTTTACTGATGCATTTGATGAAGAAATTGGAAATAATATTGCATTTATGAAAGCTAAGTTAAATGCCAATATTAAGAAATATAGACTTCTTCTAAAGATAGTAAAAGAACAAGCTAAACTTTATGATGCTATTCATAATGAATTATCAAAGTTAGCTAGTTATATTACATTAGATGTGGAAGGGATTAAAAAACATAATCCCGATTATCATATAATACTTTAAGGAATGAAGTATAAAAAGTATCTTAAAAAGTTAGAAGCTCGTATAAGATGGTATGATAATCTTCCTAAATCAATTCAAGGAGGATATACAAGACCTGGTTCTAAAAAGAAGTAAAATGATTGATTTTAGAATTGAAAAGTATTCTAATTTTCATTACAATTTAACTTTCAAGAAACTAGTACATAAAAGAAATGGAGAAGTTGTAGAAGAAGATGGAAATACTATATATTCTATACCCCTATCTTGTGCTAAGCTTAAAATAACTAATGCAGATGTTCAGAATAAGTTTGGAGATAGAGATGTTTCTTTAAAAGAATATTTAGTAGAATTTTACAAAAGTTATAAAGAAGTATGCGAATCGTTGAAAAAGATTTTGTAATGAAACCTTGTACTCTTAGTTCTTTTGATATTGCTTTTTTAAAACAGGTTAAAGATAAAGAAACGGGAGAAATAAAAGTAAAACCTTATGATGTAGCGTATGGGTGTAGTTTATCTACTTGTTTAAAGAAAGTAGTGAGACATAGGTTGAATACTAAGTACGAAAGTGAATCAATTTATTTGCTTGATGCATTAAATGAGATAATTTCTTTAGAGAAAGAATTAGTAAAATTATGTAAAGAAGCCGATGAAGGATAAATATGTTTATATATTAGTTGTAATTTTAGTTATCTTAGAAAACTTTTTTATATGGTTTTATATAAAAGATAAATTAGATGAAAGAGATAATGTCTTTATTGAAAAAATTGATAAGATAGAATCTAGAATAGGTTCTTTACAACCTAAAAAGGATAGTATAAGAACAGTCATTGATTCTACTCATGTAAAAATTATTACTAATGAACAACATTATCAAGAAGTTGTTAATACTATTATCTCTCAACCTACTACTGCCGACTATGTGTTTATCAAGGACTACATTCGACAGTACAGAAGTCAAAACGATAGCTCTGATATTCGCTGAACATCAAAAGTTATCAACAGAAAATCCGCTGCTTAAACAGCAAATTTCATCATTAGAAGAATTAGTTGAACTTTATGTTGAATCAGATTCTCTTCAAAGAGAAGAGATAAAGATATATGAAGATAAAGTTTCTTCTGATGCTAAAAAAATTAAGAAATTAAAGTCCACCCGAAAAGGCATAATTATAGGTTCTTCGGTAGGTGGTATTGTTTTATTTATTATAGGATTACTTATATGATTCAATACAATATTTATTTCGGAACAATTGGCACTTGTCAATATCAACAGACAAAGTGGTGTAAAAATGAACAAGACGCTAGTAAGATTGCAGAAAATTCTGCAACATCTTTTTATTATAAAAATGAAGGAAAGTTTGGCATTCCAACTTATAATACTATAGCCAAAGAATCCGAAATAACAGGTATAGATATAGAACAGCTTTATAAAGAGCATATCTACGATATAATGCGGTGGTATGCAATTCCTACCACAGATGATTCTATCCCCAGTAAAAAATTAAAATATTAAATGAAAGTTTAAGCAGGAAACTAAAGTTTTGACAACTTATACTATAAAATGTAAACTTATCGCTAAAGAAGATGATATATTAGATTATCATACTTTAGTATTTAAAACTTTTGAACCTAACATTCCTTTTGGATATCATTATGTAATGTGTACAGTATTTCCTAATTGGCAAGTAAGAATACCAGAAATTGGTGAAATAGGTATATTAATGTATGATGAAGTTGAAGGAGGGGTAGATACTTATTATAATAGAAGTACAGATTCTATTATGAAATATAACTTTTCAAATTTAATATTTAAGAAATTTGTAAAGGAACAAGCAGATAATTCTAAAGATATTATATTATAAAAGAGTTAAAAATGAACAACATGTTAGGCGATGCTTTGAAAAAAGCAATAGATGCAAAGAAGAATGACTATTCAAACTTTGTTTGGAAAGGAGAAAAGAAAAAAGATGGTGAAAAATATGTCCAAGATTCAGAAAAGATTGTTGATATGTCTCCAGAAAGACTAAAAGAGTGTTGGGATCATTGTGAAAAGATGTTAAGAAATAGTGATCCAAAACATCTTGGCCGTTATAATGTTCTTGAAGAAGTAACTTCTCAAATTAATAAGTGTAATACTGAATTACTCTTAAGATATTTTGAGAATACTTATCAAAGAAGAGAAAACGGAACTGCAACAAAGAGATTTTCTTTGATGGTTAGTCTGAGACAACTTATGAGTAATAATGCAGAAATTTCTGATTGGAGTGTTGTTCCAATGTCTCACATAAGTGAGAATCTTCCAGACGAGTTTAAAGATGTCAGTATTGCGGATGTATTAGATGGTTGTACCGATAATCTTGGAGCATTTAGTAAGCAACATCTTACCATGACTTTCATTACTAAGATGGGATTATGGTTTACTAAAGCTGAAGAAAATGAACTTAAGGGTTCTACTAATTCTAATACTGAAAGGCTAAAAGTTGCTAAAGAAAGATTACATCTTCCTACAAAACTTGTTCTAAGATTTAGTGAAAAAGGTCTCTCTTATCACGAAATGAGAGCTATGCTCACTCTTCCAAAGAAGCAAAAGTATTCTGACATGACTACTGAACAGCTTGTAACTTTAAGAAATAAAGTTCTTTTAAGGTTATCAAGAGAAATTGATGGTCATATCTTTAGTTGGAGAAGACTTCAAAAGCAGATAGAACTTGTTGCCAAAAGTAAAAATATAGACTTAAATGACTAGAACTGAACGACAACAAGAAGCTATTAAAAAATGGATAAAAAATAAGGGCGTGGGAACATGGGAGTTTCCGACGGCTTTCGGTAAGACTTATACAGCTATCACAGCTATTAAGGCTGTTCGTAAAAAGTATCCTAATTTAAGTGTTCTTGTTGTCGTTCCTACAACAACCCTTAAAGATCAATGGAATGATGAATTAATCAAACATGAATTGTATTTTAATATTGATGTACTTGTTATAAATACTGTAATTAAGCATAAATATAAATATGATATGCTTATAATTGATGAAATACATTCCTCAGTAGCTGATACTTTAAAAGAAGTATTTAATTGTGTAAAGTATAAACTTATTTTAGGTCTTACGGCAACATTTGAAAGACTTGATGGTAAACACTTATTACTGAATAAATATTGTCCTATTATAGATCAAGTATCTACTTATGAAGCTCTTGTAAATGATTGGATTTCTATTTATAAAGAATATCAAGTTATTATAGAAGTTGATGATATTGCTGAGTATAAAAGATTAAATAAAGAATTTATACAATATTTTGAATTTTTTGGATATGATTTTGATAAAGCTATGAAAACAGCTGGACCTGAAGGTTGGAAATATAAATTAAAACTTAGGGACGAAATGTATCAAGGCAAGGATGAATCTAAAAGAAAAGAGATTCTCCAAGCTATTACTATTAATTCAGTTGGATTAATGAGAGTAATGCAAAAAAGAAAAGCTTTTATAAATAATCATCCAAAAAAAATTGAAATTGCTAAAAAAATAATGAAAGCTCGTCCAGATGCCAAAATTATTACATTTAGTAATAATGTTAATATGGCAGAAGCATTAGAAAATGGAGAAAATGTTTATACTGGAAAAACTTCAAAAAAAGTTGGAAGAGTAATGATTGAAGATTACTTATCAGGAAAAATAAATCATTTACACTCTGTTAAAAAACTTATTGAAGGTTTTAATGATCCTAATACTAATGTAGCTATCATTTTAGGTTTAGATAGTAGTGAAAGACGAGCCACACAAACAAGAGGACGTGTTATTAGAAAAACAACAACTAATAAACAAGCTGAAATATTTAATATAGTTATCAAAGATACTCAAGAAACTAAATGGTTTGATTTGTCTCATAAAAAAACTAAAGATTATATTACCATTGATGAAAAGGGACTTGAACAAGTACTAAGAGGTGAACAACCGGAACCTTATAAAAAGAAAATTGGGGAAATTTTATTTAGATTTTAAGTTATATGTTAAGTTTGGATGAAGTAATAGAGTTTATTATAATGCTCTTATTAGAAAATAGATGTCTTAAAAAAGAAGGTGAAAATTTTCATTCCTATTTATCGAGACACTGTGATATTGGAACCTTTAATGCACGATATAAAGAATTATTAGATAAGTTTTTAACTAATTATGCATTGAATACCACAGAGAAATCTGATTAACACAGTAGCAGCTAAATATTATTATTTATGCTGTGCTTAATATTGATAATGAACTAAGTATACTTGAAAAGTATAAACTTACGCCAACAGAATTATTCACTATAAGAGTAATTTTGTTGGCGCAAGATGAAAATTTTACAGACTATTTAATTAGATTTAATAATTTATTGGAAGGTAAATTTAGAGAAGAACTATTAAAATTACAAGATAAAGGTATTATATTAAAATCTTATAAAATTCCAAATGCTGGAAAACTTTTTAATCCAGAAGACGTAGAATTTAATAAGAATTTTATTAAACAATTTTATCGTGCTTCTTATGAAATGGGAGAAGAACTTTGGAAAGTTTATCCACAAAGCTGCATAGTTAGTGGACAAGTTTTTAACTTAAAAAGTATATCTAGAAAATTTGATTCTCCTGAAGAGGCATTTCAAAAGTATGCAAAATATATAAACAATGATCCAGATACTCATAAAGAAGTTTTAGAACTTATTAAATGGGGAATAGATAATAGTTATAATTTTACTACTTTGGATAAATTTATTATTGATAGAGCTTGGCTTGCTTTAAAAGAATTTAAAAATGGTTCTGCTATAAATGTAAATTCTGATGCAATAAAAATGATATGAGATACTCATTAATAGAATGGCCTGATGTCCAATACTATATGGAAAAACCTTGGTTTGGTGACAAGTCATATTTCGATCCAATAGCTAATGTTTGGTTTATCCCAGAAAAATTGGAAGAAGATATGGAAATATATTGGAAAGATCCAGAAAGTGGGGGAGATATAGGTGACTTGGAAGATGCAATGGGTTAATTAAAATTTATTAACATGAAAAAGAAAGAATTTATAACTAAAGAAAAATATGTAGACGTTTCTGATGCTGATATAGTTCGTGACTTTATGGAAAATGAATTTTATGTTGGAGATTGGGATTGTGGATCTTATATTTATTATGACCCTTTTTGGAAAGATTATGAATTAACTGATGAAGATAAAAAAAGAATTTCTGAATTAATAAAAGTTGAAATTAAAAAAGAAATTGAAAACTACAGAGAGCAAGAAAAGCAACTTTTAAAGGATAGAAAAAGTATTCTTTATTTTCTTTCTTCTCATATAGAGTCTTATGATATAGATCCTGGAAAAGTAGGATATATGCTATCTGATGAAGAAATACTTGATTTAATTCTTGAAAATGGTAGAAAATGAAAAAGTATTTAGTAAGATTCACTACTAAAAGTGGTGATTATGATAAAGAATGGTGTTATGCTGATTCTGAAGAAGAGGCTAAAGATAATATTCTAAATGAACATTGGAATATAGCATCTATCGATATGGTTAGTGAGCTATGACAATAACTGAATCTGTAAAAAATCAAATTCAGTTAGGAATTGAAGGAAAAAATCAAGGTTTTACCACCGGATTAGATAAATTAGACTTAGTTACTGGTGGTATAGTACATAGTAGATATCTTGTACTAACATCTAATCCGGGAGGAGGTAAAACTGCTCTATATTTATATTCCTATGTCTATTCTCCTTTAAAAAATCACTTAGAAGATGGAAAGTATCGAGGATACTTCTTTTCTATGGATATGTCTGCTGAACAAGTTGTGGGAAGAATGTTGTCCATGTATATATTTGATACTTATCATATACAATTATCTTCTGATCAAATATTCTCTAGTAAAAAAGGATATATTCTTTCTGGAAAAAATTATGAATATGTTCAAGAAGCCTTAAAATGGTATGAAAAAGTAGAAAAAGTTTGGACTATTTATGATAAAAATGTAAGTGCTGGAGGTCTTTATAAAAGAATATTAGAAGATTTGGAAAAATATGGACATTTTGAAGAATCTGAAAATAGAAAGGTTTTTATATGGAATGATCCAGAAATGATTTATGTTGTAGGTATAGATCATGTGTCTTTACTTTATCAAGCAAATGGGCATTCTATTAAAGAAGAAATAGATCTAGCCTCTAATTATCTTAAAACAGTTCGTAATTATGGGCCTTATATTGTAGCCCTACAACAAACTAATAGAACTCAAGGTTCTATGGATCGTAGACAACAGGGTATGACTAACTTTGTCCTAGGAGATTTAAAGGATAGTGCCAATCCATCACAAGATTGTGATATTGTAATTGCTGCATATAATCCAAATAAGGATAGACTTAATACTTATAAAGGATATGATATAAAAAAATTAGGTGGAAATTTTAGAACTATTACAACTTTAAAACATAGATATGGAGAAGTTGATAAAGAATTTGCATCTACCTTTTATGGAAATATAAATATGTTTGGAGAAATTCCATATCCTAATGAAATCTATGATTATGATAAATATTTAACACCAGATTATCTAATTAAAAAAGATGAAGATGAAATAAAGAAAGAAGATGAGAAATGTAAAAATGATTTTAAATTGATTTTATGAGTAATATAATTGCTCTAGCTGGACTTAGTAATAGTGGAAAGAGTACTTCTTTAAAGTATCTTGATCCAGAAGAAACTTTTATTATTAGTTGTACTAGTAAACAACTTCAGATTCCAGGATTTAGAAATAAATATCGTAAGATAACTACCGATGGTGGAAAGCTATGTGGTAATTGGCTAATTAGTAATAATTATGCTAATATTGAAAAAGTCTTAAAAGTTATTTCTAAAACAAGACCAGAAATTAAGGTAATTTGTTTGGATGATTGTAATTATCTGTTGTCCAATGAAACATTCCAGAATGCTATGGTTAAAGGATATGAGAAATTTACTGTATTAGCTAAGAATTATTATGACTTAATTCAAACTTGTCAAGAATTAAGAGACGATTTAACAGTAGTATTTATTTCTCATATAGAGAATACTGGAACTGAAATAGATCCAGAATATAGATTATGGACTACTGGTAAAATGTTAACAAATGCTGTTAATCTTGATGGTCTATTCTCTTATATTATTTATGCTGAGAGATATATTCCAGACGGTCAAGATGAAGTAAATTATAGGTTCAAAACTAGAACTGATGGGAATGATACTTGTCGTTCTGTAGCAGGATGTTTTGAAGATAAATATATAGAGCCTAATATGAAGTTAGTCATAGATAGGATCAACGAATTTGAAACTGGAGAATAATGCAAATTAATTCCGCTAAACTTATTGTAGAAATTTTGGATGAAACTACGGGAGAGTTAATTACTAGAGAAGCTACTCTCGGAGATTTTAAGGAAGTTACTCCTAAGAAAGCAACTACCACAAGAACTAAGAAACCTAAAGATGATGATCCTGTAGCTAAAATTACTCTTCTTGAGGGAAAGTGGCAAATGAATCATGCTTGTGTTGAACTTACTGGATTTGAGCCAGAACAAAAGCTTGAAATTAAGTTTGAGAAGAAAGGAAGAGTAACTACTCCAGTACTTTGTGAAGATGAAAAGTCTGGAAATCGTCTTACTAAAACCTATACAGTTTCTTGTAGAGGTTCTCGTCATGATAATCTTGCAGAATATGGTGATGTATTTGTAGTAGAGCCTTATGAAGGTAAGGATGGTTATTTCAAATTGAAAGGAAATTCTGAAAAAGAAGATGATATAATTGACGTTCCAGAAGAAATAGTAAATCCTGAAGAATTTGCTATTGAAGATAATGATGGAATAGATATTAGTGATTTTGATTTAAATCTTGATGATTAATTTAGATAATTCTTTTTAATTTTTTAATGAAATAATGATTATGGATTTTAGTTTTAATAACCTTAAAGACACCTCTTTTGCTAGTACTAGCGGACAATATTTGAAGCCTTATGATATTTATGAAGTAAATTTGACAAAGATTGAGAAAACAGAACTTAAAGGCAGTAAAGATCCTAATGCAACTTATCCAGTTGTAGCTTTGGAATTTACAGGATGTGGTGATAGTAAGGGAGTATTCTCTCAGAATATCTTCATTCCTACCACAGAAGACGATATGAAGCGTCCTGTATTCCAAAATAAAGAAGGTCACGATTATGAAAGACCTTCTCGTTTTGAGAATTTCCAATTTACTTTGATGCAGATTGTTCATGCAATCAATCCTGCTGGAGAAGAAAAGATTAAGGAAAATGCCTCTAAGATTAAGACTGTTGATCAATTTATTGATCTTGTAGTTAAGGCTCTTACTGGAAAGAATAATGTTACAACTAAGTTGAAACTCGTAGGTAAAGTAACTAATGGTACAACTTATGCTGCTCTTCCAAACTCTTGTGGTTTGAATAAGGCTGGAGAAGTCTTCCCAGTTAACTTTATTGGTGATAATGTATTCTTCACTAATTATGAGTTGTCTCAACAGAAAGCTTATAAGGAAGCTAAGCCTACTGATATGGCAAAGGTTGAAAATAATCCTGATGAACCAGCTGATGATTTAGATCTTACTAATATAGAACTTTAATAAGTAATAAATAAGACTCTTGATGGAATTTGTATCTTTAAAACCAAATATAACAAAAG
>Ga0247611_10004910_pt1 | contig 18183 bp, 33 predicted proteins | sample 177DNAGHGhighgp2_FD_192422 | JGI IMG/M metagenome (GOLD analysis project Ga0247611, IMG submission 192422) | Sheep rumen microbial communities from Palmerston North, Manawatu-Wanganui, New Zealand - 1770 DNA GHGhigh gp2 | ecosystem: Host-associated > Mammals > Digestive system > Stomach > Rumen... | reverse complement strand
TATGCCATTTGTTACTATATATCTTGCCAAAGGAAATCTTATCCTACTCTTTAAAGGATAAAATAATTCTACACCCTGCTTTGTCATCATATCCATTATTATATGAACAAAACAACCAACACAAATCCATATATTAACAAGCGACATTATTAAACAAAATAATATACTATGTGTAAAACCACGATGTTTAAATAATCTTGCTAATAAAGGAATATTTTTTCCTATCACACTCCCAGGGTGATCTATATCAGGAAGTATAGAACCTATTACTACAAATACAATTGCAGTCATATCATCACCACAAAATAATAATGAAGTTACAATTCCACCACTTATATGAGTTCTTCCTAACATTATTTATAAAACAAGTTTTTTAATTATGGAAAAATTTTTTTCCAGAATTTTTTTGAAATCGTCTTTTGGTTTTTACCCCCACCCCCCTCTTTTATTTTTGAAAAAATAAAGTGTTTTGAGATATGAGGTCTTAATTTTTTTTATTTTTTTTTAGAAGTTATAGATACAAAACCGTGTCACCCATATTACCTTTACATAGGTAGGGGTATGAGAGGGGAGATACGTAGGTAGGGGTAGTAGGTAGGGCTACCCCTCACCCCTATGTGTTCCACATGAAACCTTTTTCTCATTGTCTTATCTGTTTAATGTTACACTTCTGTTTTGTTTGACATTACAAATGTAGTACAAATTTTTTAATTCACCAAATTATTTGTGTTAAAAATTGTTAAAGTTTATATTGTTATATTACAAGTAATATTATGCGGTTTTCAGAGCCTTTTTTCCCTCTTTATATGGATAGCCTTCTGTATAGTCGATAACTTGTTCCATAATGTCCTCAAAGGCTTTTATGATACGTTTTGCGAGGTCTTTTGCGTCCTTATAGGTTGACTTTCTCATGACCTTACTTCCGTTACGTTTTGCAATTTCGGTTATGGAGTGCATAGCAAGATATCTATCTTTTGCATAAAGTTCTTTGTCTTGCTTTGAAATCCAAACGTGACCGCTTGAATGAATTTCTACCTTTTTGCTTGCGAGGTCAATTTTGAACGTAACAAAAACACTATTGTCTTTAATTCCGTTTGGCCAATCCTCTTTGTCAAGTGCGTCAAGTGTTATAAATTGCGACCAAGGACAAAACGTCTGAAACGAGCCATAAACCGCTTTATAGGTAATGTTATTACTTGCTGACTGCAAAAAGTTCATGGATTCTGCAAATTCATTTTTCCAATCATTGAGAATATTCACGTTTTTTGCCAATAACGATTTTTCCCATTCACTGATATTTACTTTTGAATTTGCCATAACTTTATTTATTTAAGTTTTACAACGCAAATATAAGTAATTTATTTGAAATATGCAAACAAATTATCATTTATTTTTCATAACACAAATCCAATTGTTCTATAATAGGGGAAGAATAGTCATCATCCCATACTGCAATAGTTTCGCCAAGTTCACATTTGCCATCTTCCGTTCTGAAAATTGTGCCGTTGATATGTTTGAAATTATAGTCAAAACGTACTTGAATGGAAAGCAATTCTTTTTTCCAAGTACATTTATCCATTTCGAGGTGAAATCCACCAAGTTTATTATAAGCCTCAACGAAAGTAACACCCTTTAAAAGTTCGTAGAGTTCGTTATAATCGTGTTGTGCGAGTTCTGTGGCGAGTTTTTTAATAAGGTTTTCGTTTTCCATATCTTTTAATTTTTAAGTTGTCGATATTATTGCTTTTGTTTTAATTTGACAATGCGAAGATATGTATAATTTTTGAATTATGCAAATATTTTTGGTTAAAAGATATTAAACACCTCTATATTTTTTTCATTGCAACATGTGACAAATACCATGTAGCATCCGAACCTCTTTCAAATTTTTGGGTAATTATATCTACAATTTCATATTTATCCAAAACTCCCATTGAAGGAGAAATCTCCTTAATCTGACCAACAAATATTTCCTCTTTTTTACCACTCTTATACCACTTTTTTAGTAACGTCTTATTTTTAGTGGAAGGCATTTCACTATCCACATAAGTGTAACCAAGTTTTAAAGCATAATTCATAAGACCTTTGGCAAATCTGTTCGGATAATAATAACCGTGGCACGGACTTCTAAGACCTTTGGCACGTCTGTTCGGATAATAATAACCGTGGCACGGACTTACCTCCTTTTTGAAATGATTTACCAAACCTACATTATATGGATAGCCATCCTCAAAGGTTGATGTCAAAAACTCACAATCCAAATTGTCGTCACCATTAAAACTATATTTACTTCCTTTTCCAAACATAATTATTATTTCTTTTTTAATTTAACAATGCGAAGATATGTATAATTTTTGAAACTACCAAACATTTTACTAACTTTTTTCTTTCAATTTAGTATTTTTCACACTTCTGACAGATATTGCAGCAAAATGTTAAATTTATATAAATTAAATTATATTTAACAAAAATTAAGTCTTTTTATAAAGTTGAGTTTATATAGTTGTGAAGGAAAATATACTCCAAAGTTTTACCCTTGCCCTTCAATAAGTCTTATCTCTTATTGACAATGCAAAGGTACAAAAAAAATCGGAATATACAAATATTCCGAGTTAAAAAATGTTAAGATTTAATTAAAAGTTGAATTTTAAATCTTTTTATGTTCTGTATTTAGAAGTTTGTCGATTACACTTTCACAATTTTCAAAAGAAGTTAAGTTGTTATATCCCCCACGATAGTCTTTTATATTTTCAGCAGTACGGCAAAACATTGCTTCTCTCTCTTTCAATTTAGGGGTTGCCCTATCTCCACAAAGTGAAGAATCGTAATTAAAATAAACATACTTTCCATTCCTTTCAATAAATCCACTTACATAATAATGTCCCTTTGAGAAACTTACAAGTGTTGCACCAATATTCTCTGCAATTCTACTTATTTCACGCTTAAATGCGTTCTGAAACGTGTTATATTCTTTTGAAACATAACACCCATCGTCTTGCAAAGACTTATTGTTCCACTTTTTAATAAATGATGACGTTGCCATGATTTTTAATTGTTTTATTTTAATTCAACACTGCAAAAATAATAGTAATATTACATATATGCAAATATTTTGTGTTAAATTTATTTGTTATTTACTTAAAAATTCTTAATAGATTTTTTAGGTTGTTTTTAGGTTCTTTGCCGTGTTTTATATGTCAGATAGTACACTTTATTATTTTAATAATAAAATCCCCTTAAAACGCAAATAAAGTGGCAAATTTTGAATTTTTACCACCTTACTTGCATATAGGTTTTTTATCTTAAATCAGTCATCATACGTTCTACATATAACATTCTTTACACCTTTCTCTCTCATAAAACTTGCCACTGCGTGTTCATACGTTGAGGATATCCGTATGTCTTGATAATATAACGCTTGCAGTGGTGAACCTACGCTTTCAAAATACTTAATTTCCTTTGCGGTAAAACCTTTGAGAAACATTTTTAAAAACGTAGTCATATGGTGCTTGGTTGAAAGTTCTTTAATAAGTTTTCCCTTCTTGCTACGTTTGTCAAAATCAATAATGGTAAAACCACAACCAAAACCGAAAAACGCATATTGTTTTCTATCCTTTTTGTTTGGGAAAAACTCAGCATCATCCTCGACAACCGATTTAATTTGAATTGCTTGTCTGCAAATGGCTATAATTTCTTTAATTTCGTTTTCCATATAGGAAATGAATTCTTCTTCCAAAGTTGGTTTTTTAGTCTTTACAGACGTTTTTGTAACTTGGTTTTTGGTGTCATTCACACCTATCTTTGAAACAACCTTAGACGCATTGAATTGCTTTATTAAGTTGCTTGCGTCAAGCATTGTAAGGTCTTGGTTACGATAATCTTTTTTTGTAAGACAATACAACGCCCAAAGTTGCTTTTTGCTTGCGGGACGCTCTGCATTCTTTTCTGTAATGTAACTACTCATATCTTTTATTATTTAAGATGTTAGACGTATTTTTTAATTTTCAACACCGCAAAGATATGTAATTTAATTAAAACTACCAAATATTTTTTGAAACTTTAACACAATATTAATTAAATGTTAAATAATTTTAAATCGTTGAAAATAATTACCAAAAAATTTGTTTATTCAAAATTTTCTTTCTATATTTGTCACATCAAAATGAGAGCGGTAGGTGTGACAACCTAAAGTATAGTCTTGGACACACTCTTTTTTTAATTGTTAAATTTTGTAAAAAAAGTTATCCCTCTATCCGTCACAGACAGAAGGATAACTTACTATAAAAACTACATTACTCCATTGCCAAATACCTCCGTACTTCGTCCAAAGGAGTGAACGTGTTTATGACAATCTTCCACTTAATGATATTATCTCTGTCTTTCTTGTAACACTTTCCTGCGTCACCGATATAAAAACCATTGTTGGCTGCAATCTCTTCAATACTATCCCACGAACAAGTCCACGCAAAGCGGTAATCATCATCAACCATCTTTTGGTTGAAACGGCTAAAATATCCGACACTTGCATTTGCCAATTCTGTCACTTCTTTAGATATCTGTTTTGCCGCATCTTCAAAAGAGTCGTAATAACCATACGTGACATCACCAATATTGGAACCATTACGGACGATTGTAAAATTTATCTGTATCATAATCTAAATGAATGAAAGGGTTTAACTTTTAATTGACAATACGAAGATAGACATAAAAACCGAGACTACCAAATATTTTGTGTTAAAAGTTATTTAAAACTTGTTCCGAATTTTCTGACGTTTGGATAATTTGCATTTTGAACAATCAACTTTATCCATATCGCACAGAGAGCAAGGTATAATTTGTTTGTGACAATTTGGGCATTTTTGTAACTTCATAACCGCTTTTAACTCTACTTCTCTACCGCAATGTGGGCAAAGTTCATAGGTTTTTCTGTAAGCCATAATTTTAGTATTTAGTTGGTTAGTTTTTAATTGACAACGCAAAAGTATATATAAAAATTTAATTATGCAAATTTTGAATGTTAAAAGTGATTCACAAATATGTTAAAATTATATAAAATTTAACACTTTTTTTAAATATATACCGGAAATTATACTTTAGGATTTCACTCCTACCATTCTTATTTTGATGTAACAAAGGTACGAAAAAATTTTGAATATGCAAATTTTTTGATAACTTTTTTCTTACATTTAAGAAAATTTAACAATTGTGTTAAATAACAATAATTTACTGAAAATAATTGCAAAAATGTTTGGTTGTTTCAATTAAATTACATATCTTTGCAACGTCAAATTAAAAGTTTAATCATTTAAAAACATCAATTATGGCAACTTGCAATTTTTGGTTAAATAATGCACATGGTTACTATGCCTTCAGCAATACCTACAAAACGTATAATGAAGAGGGTGAAGAGGTTGAGGTTGAACGTGAAGAATGGGATTGGGAAGACTTGTTGGACTACATCTGTGAACGTGGCAAGGAAGGAAAATTCTTTGATTGCCCATCGTCAAATAAGTCCAACACAAATATGGAGGGACGTAATATATGTGAGACAAATACGGATTGGCAAACCTTTGGAAACGGCAATGCGTGGACAACTGAAACAAACGTAGAGAGCGTGATTGTCATACGTAATGGTTATTATGAGGGGGCCGTGCTTGACTATGACGTGAAGGTTGATCTTTCGGAAGGTTATGAATTTTATCTGTCTGACTATGACAACGTGGATGACATGGTTGATGACTATCTTGACGCAATAAAGGATATTGTAGAATGGAAAGGACATCAGCACAAATGGAACGTAGGAACTTTCAAAATGCAGAAGAAAAATATCCGCAAGTGGATTGAGAAACGTATCAACACACACATTGAGAAATGCGAGAAATTCTGTAAAGAGAATTGTGAGATGGAACTTGAGGTATGCGCAAGGTTCTCAAATGGCGAAACATGGTACAATAAGGTAGGTTAACCCCTACCTTATGTACTCAAATGAGTAACATATATTAACATATCATTAACATCTTTTAAATAGATTTATTTGCATAATTCAAAAATTATATATATCTTCGCATCATCAAATTAAAAATCAAATAAACTATGGTACAACAACTCATCAACGACAACGGAAACCCTGCATCAAATCAGTTCATTATCAAGACGAAGAAGGCAACTTATTTTCAGTCTTATCGGTCTGTGGTGTGCAAGTGGGATGGTATCAACATTGTTCTTTCAACCGATTGGGATTATAGCAACACTACACGAAAGCATCTGTATATGTTTCTTCGTCAGTATGGGTTTTACAATCTTTGTTCGGCAAAGGATATGCGTAAGGCTATCAAGAACAAAGAGGTAATTCTGAAAAAAGTTTCAAGCCTTAACATTGTTTAACTAAATAAATTTGGTAGTGTGAAGGAAATTTACAACCTTTGCACTACCAAAAAACAATTAACAATTTAGACATCGACAACTATAAACAAATAATAAATTTGATTATGTTAGCATCAGAGTTTGTGAACACAATGGTTTTCGGAATGCTCAAAGGAACAGAGCGTGGTTGTACTCAAATGAGTAACATATATGATAATAAGAGTTTTTTCCTTCCCCGAATCTATTGCAATGATGGTTTCAATATTTCCATTCAAGTGAACCATTTTAACTATTGTGGTAGTGAAAACGGAAGACGCACCTTTGGGTTGGATTGGAAACTTGTTGAATGGGGTTTCCCATCACAAAATATTGATGGAAAGAAATACAAGACTGAATCTTCACCCACAACGAAGTCTGTTGGTTGTGTAGAGATTGGTTTGATTGACGAACTTTGTGAAAAGCATGGTGGTATCAACCTTGCCAAGACACTACAAGAAGAGTTTAATAAGGAGTAATTGTTAAAAAAGTGTTAAAGTGATAGAAATATTTGGTCAATTCAAAAATTATATTAACTTTGCACTTGAAATCAAAACCAATTAACAAAATAAAAAACAGATAAAATTATGAACACGATTACAACAAAGTACGGAACATTCAATGTAACAGACAATGGCAATAATGGTGCTATTATCAGTATTGGAAATGAGAATATTGCAGAATTCCCAAATGTATCGTGGTGGAATGCTGACTTGCTTGAAAAGGTTATTGAGCAGAATATTAAAGTAATTGAAAAGCGTATTGAGGAACGTGTAAACAAAACGAATGTTAGTATTACCAAAGATAATGCACTGCAAGTATTGGAGCAACTGACACAAGTTTTGGGAAATGAACAGAAAGGTTTTTATTCAAGTCGCTTGAAACAATGTATGAATAAACTAAAATCCGCATAGTATGGTTAAACCTTTTCTTAAAACTTTTTAACATAAAATATTTGGTACTTTCAAAAAAATATCGTACCTTTGCTTTGTCAAATTAAAACAATAATCACTATGAACAACAACAAGACATATTATTTGGTTGGTGATACCAATGGGACATTTATTTCCAAAGTTGAAAATGAAAAAACGACAAGCAGTTTAGATAATGCAAAACGTTTTGAAACTATTGGTGATGCCATGAGAGAATGTGTTGAATATAACAGAAATGCAGTAACATTCCGTATCATACCGATTGGATAAAAAGAAAAGAAAGAAAAAGTAACATAAAAAGAAATAAAATAAAAATACTTAAGTCTATAGATATTATGATCTTAAGTATATATTATATATAATAATAACTAAAGAAAATATAAAATATATTAATATTAATATTCACGCACGTGCGCACACGCACACGCACGAAGGAAAAAACAAACATTTATCTTCAAGTTGTAATACAGAATTGAAAACACGTCTATTTCGCATTTTAAGCCACCTTATTGCTCTTCAAATTGGTTTGGTGGTAAGTTGTAAGGATAATCATAAAAAATGGCTTAAATCACATTAAAATGTATTTTGGATAACGATACGGCTAATAATAATAATAATTCAACAAGTAAAAAATATTTTGACTATGAATAATAACTATTACAATGTTTACGATAGAACAGGAAATTTGGTAAGAGGTAACTTCAAAACGTGGAAAGATGCTTATACATTTCTATGTGTGAATCAAAGATATGATTGGTCTATCAGAAAAGTTTATTGAATTAACATCTTTTAACTGAAGAAATTTGGTTGTTTCAAGGAAAATATTTTACCTTTGCAAACGTAAACATTAATAATTCAACAATATGTGTAACAAGAAGAAACACAAGAATGAAAACGATTATCAAGAAAATCGTTTTTCGGATGGAAAACATTTCAATAAAAGAAACAAGTACGTGGATAATAAGTCACGTAACAACGTAAAAATAAATCTTAAAAAGGAATATATATGGTAACGGATATTGAGATTGCGAGAGCAAAGAGATACAAGGATTACCTTTTAGGGTGGGCATATATTCCATTGACTGACCTTCCAAGATATGAGTCTGCATACAAAAAGGTGTATGTAAAGAAATAAACCATTTTGCGTAATGTATATAATCGTAGGCGAACATAAGGATTTATGGCGGTTTGAATATTGGAAATGGTATTTCCCTCATCCAAACTATGACCCGAAAAACAATGGAAGAATCCATCTGTTTTGGAAAATTTATTGGAGACGTTAAGTTTTTTTAACAGAAAATATTTGGTAGTTTCAGAAAAAGGTATTATCTTTACACTTGAAAAAAAAGTAAAAAGCCATCTGAATTGGGCAAGTAGAAACCCGTAGCAAAATCACTGAAATCTGTCTAAACAAACATGGGTACAGATGGCAAAAAAACGATAACAAGGAAACAGATATTAATAGTTCAAAGTTAAGTAGAACAACTTGTAATCGTTAAATGCTGATGAAGCGGTATTAGTATTCGCACCATTCTTATAAAATGGAGGCAGTTGGTGCAAATCCAACCGTCAGTACACGTTTCAAAGTAGTTCTTTGAATAGTAGGAAGAGCGGTGAGAGCCTATGATAAGAAGTGGAGTAACTACCACAATAAGAAACCGCAAACATAAGTGATTGAGTTACCTTTGGATGTAATGGAGCGACAGAAAGTTGTGAGGAAGTGAACCCAAAGTGTTTACAAACCACAAATAACTTTGAAACCTTTGAGCGAAGTTTTACCTATCATAGTAAGAAGAGGTAACTCTAAAGTGATAGTGATTTTATAGCGAGGTTTTTCTATCTAACAATTTGATGTGTCTTGTCTGTGAAGATAGGGCGCATTTTTCGTTTTTAGTGACTATTAACATTTTTTAATAGATTGTGAATCACTTTTAACATAAAAAATTTGCGTATCTCAAATAAGATACATATATTTGCAATATCAAATTAAAAATCAGATAATATATGGATGAAAAAGAGAAAGAATTGTTGCTACGCCTTCTTGAAAAAGCAAATGAAGAAGGCTTATTAAATGTATATGATAGCGAAGAGAATTATCATAGTGTAGAATGGATGTTTCTTGATAGAGGTAATATATATTTTCAAATCAATTAAAATATGACAAAGAAATTGACACATAAGGTTGTTATTTCCCAAGGTGGGGTTAACGCAACGTTCCGTCTGTCTGACAAGGAAATGGATGGTTTACGTGCGTCAAGTTGGAACAGAGGTAATAAACATATGGGAAGTTTGCATAACTTTGAAATGTATGCTTTCTTTGAGTATGAAACAACACGTTCAAAGTATGGTAGGTTTGCAAGTCTGTTTAACTATCATAAGGAGGATTTCCTTTGGTGGGAGGAATAATAAGTGATTAATTGGTGAAATAGTTTTAATTGATAGAAAAAAGTTGGGAAAACGTTTGGTAGTCTCAACTTTTTTTCATACATTTGCATTGTCAATAAATGATAAAGGCAAGAGTGAAATCTTGAAGTATGGTCGCCAACATATTCAAATATATAGAATTTTCACTTTTATTAACACTTAACCATATATTTGGTAAAAAACTTAAATATACAAAAAAAGTTAGAAAAATATTTGGTTATTTCATTTTTTCTTTATATCTTCGCTACATCAAACAACAAGTAAATATTATGACAACGATTTTTTGCCTTACAAAGTGGGATTCAGACATGAACTTGATGAATAACAAGTTATTTATGACTATCGAAGGAGTAACAAAGTATCTGACCAAACAAAAACCTATTGACAACAAGATTAAAGTCATGGATAGGGATATTGAGGGAGACTACGACATCACCGCTGACAATCTCCGCTACATCTTTAATGAGACGAAAAAGCATGGTAGCCATTATGCACCACGTTTTAGTTTTGAACAAGACTTTGTACTTTACACGGCTAAAACAGAATTCGGTCTATCTACCATCGAAGTAGAAGACTAACCAATTAAAAATTATTTAGTTTATATTTTTAACTAAAATAATTTGGTAGTTTCAAATATTCTTTATATCTTCGCATTGTTAAATAAAAACAACAGATAATATGAAAGAGTTAAATAAAGACTTATTATGTTTTGAAGTTGAAACCATATACAAAAGTGGCTACAGACGTTCAGAGACTATAATCAGTAAGGATGAACAATCAATGTGGGAATATTATGACAAACATCATAATCAGTCATTGATTTCAACATCTACCATTGTTGATACTTGGATTTCTTAATATGTGGTTATAAAACAAAAGTAGTATGAAAGAAATTGTAAAATTTTTAATATGTATTATTTTGCTTATCGTTATATGGAATAATTTTGGCAAAATTGTTTCAATAGGTAATACAATCGTAGATAAAGTTTATACCACGATTGTTAAATAAACTAAAATCGAAAGAAAAAAGTTAGTAAAATATTTGGTGATTTCAAAATAATTGTGTATCTTTGCATTGTTAAATTAAAACAAAGGAAATAAGTATTAACATTAAAACATTGGCAATGGAAACAATATATGTAACGTTTGCAGTTCCTCATTTGTTTCAAGAGGACGAGAAGTTTGCAGTTAGGTGCGAAAGTATGGAAAAAGCATTGGAAGTGGCAAGAGACGCAAATTCACTTGACGGAATCAAGAACATAAGACTGCGCAAGTGTGGCAAGCCAAGAGATAGAGAATGTATGTCATACGACAATTATTGGGAATATGGAGAGTGGTTTTAATGACAAAACATTAGCAAGATTTAAAGAAAATGGTGGTTATTAACCATTTTTAACATTTAAAATTTGGTAGTTTCAAAAATTATATATATCTTCGCATTGTCAATAAGAGATAAAGATAATGACAAAAGGCAGAAGTGAAATTCTGAAGTATAGTTTCCTTCATACCCTTATATAAAGAATATAATTTTTAAATATTTTTTAACATTTACCACCTTAAATTTTAACATAAAAAATTTGCTGGGATAGAAATAAATGCTTATATTTGCACTACAATATTAAACAATAGTATTAACGATTAAACCAAATAAAATTATGACAACAGATTTCATTTTAAACAACATGAGAACGGCAGTTAAAAACAATGGTATAGGCGGTTATTATATCTTTTTTGAGGATGCCGTTGAGTTGACGGACGGAACACTTATCAATGAAGTGCGTTTGTCAAGACATAGAAATAGCGTTGAGTTTCTTGAAAAGGGAACAAATAGAATTATTTCAAGGTTGAGAAAAAAAGACCTTTTGCTCATTTATAACAGAATTTAAAAAAACGTTAAATTCATGTTAAAGTAACTAAAAATATTTGCATATATCAAATAAAATACATATCTTCGCATCGTCAAATTAAAAAACAAATAAGAATATGAAGAACATCAGAACAAATAAGACAAAGGAAGAGTTTATTAAGGAAATGAAAGAACGTATCAATATCCGTAAGACAATTATGGAATTTGTCGATAACGTATATTTCCCAATGATGGCTACCAAATTTAACGGAAAGGTATATAACGCTCGTTTTCTTAATGCACTCAATGAGGAAGCAAAGAAAGTCAGTGAACGTATGTACGTCAAGAAAGCCTATAGCAATGACGAGATTGAAATTCGGTTGCGTCGGTCAGATTGGAATTACAACGACTATGAATCTATTTTGCTCAAATGCAAGACCAATGCAGAGGGGAGAATTGACTATGACGCAACCATCAACGACCATTATACAAAGGTTTGGATTGAGAATTTCAAGTCTTATGCAGAAGAGTATCAGAACTCTATTGATAACTATGACGAATATATGAAGGTATTTGTCGAGTTGGCAAATGCTTTGGAAAATTACAACAAGTTGCCACACTCGTTTAGGGGGCATCTTGATACATCGTTCATGAGGATTTATTAACAAATCATAGGCACTTTTTAACTAAAAATATTTGGCAGTTTCAGATATTCCTTGTATTTTTGTAGTGTTAAATTAAAAATCAGATAAGAATATGATAAAACTTTATTGCCCATCAAATAGGGATAATATTTACATCAATCCAAATCACATCATCTATATGTATTCCATAAGCAATGTTTTGACCTTGGTGCAACTTGTCGGAGACATCGAATTTCGTGTTGAAGAGTCAATAGAGGAAATTCTTGCCCTCATTAATAAAAAATAACAATAAAAATTTGGTTATTTCAAATAAATTGCTTATCTTTGAATTGTAAAAATTAAAGAGATGGAAATAATGGAAAGACCTCCACCCAAAAACAGAGATTAGATTATTATTTGATATTTTATAAAAACGTCAAAAATAACCAACGGATAGTGTAGTAACGCTACGTCAGACTGATGGTTTTTTCCATATTGTTTTTTGATTCAGTCGCAAAAAAAGTCCACGACTATGGCAAGAGCATCGCCCTAACAGAGAGTATAAATAAATATAATATTTGATTAATGGTTTAGTATTAACCCCCAAACTTACGATAAATTGCTTAGTATTAACCCCCAAACTTACGATAAATGACAAGAGCATCACCCAAAAATAAGAGAATAAAATAAGATAAAATGAAATATCTTGAATTTTTGTACGGAAAGTTAAAACAATACATACAGAGAGAATGCCATTATTCAATGGCAACAATTACACGAAGAAGAACTATAACACAAAAATACAAATAAACTATGGCTATTACATTACGTGTATACGACTCAGGGAAGAAGTATAAGGACTTTGCAGACCGCTATGCGTTGTATGTTCCAACCCCACGAAATAAGGTGCGTGAATGGGGTTTTATGGGATTGTACTTGGGTTTCAATTTTAATGAGAAAGGCACTACAAGAAGTTGGTGGGACGAATGTAGGCACGGAGTTAAAACAATGAATTTGGGCAAGAAAATCAATCGTGATAGCCTTCCTAAACACGTACAAAAATGGATTGATACAATGGAAGAAAAATATAACAGAGCAGTAAAAGAAGATACTGAAGAAGCATGGAATGAATGGAATAGAGCATAAATAAAGGGTTGTTAGGTTGGGTTGTATTCCTTATCCGTCTGTGAAGATAGATAAGGAATTTTTTTTATATATTAAGTTTTTTTAACTAAAATAATTTGCATATTTCAGATTTTATTCATACATTTGCATTGTCATTAAGAGATAAAGGTAGGAGTGAAATCCTAAAGTATTGTCTCCTTCACATTTAAAAGAAAAATGTTAAAAAGTGTTTAAAATTAATTTTTTTTTTTAACAGAAAAAATTCATTCAAAATTTGTATATATCAGAAATTATACTTATCTTTGTCACGTTAAATTAAAAAACAAATAAGATTATGGAAAATAACATTTTGAAAAACGGAGAATTGAAAACTATCAATACAAAGTATGTGGCAATTGGCACGAACGACATTAAGAATTGGTCTGACGGAGAGCCTTTCGTTATTCCCCTTGATTCTGAGGATGACTTTGTCAGAAATGGTTTAGACTATGAGAACTACAAGGATATGAAGGTGGGAGAGACAAGGGATTCTTGCTCTGTCTATGAGGGCATTTTGGTAATTCGTATTCGTTAAATTAAAAAACAAATAAGATTATGGATAAGAAAGTATTTCTTTTAGATAAAAGTCATTATTCAGAGACTTCGGTTTTTAAATATAAATTAACATTCCATTAACACTTTTTAACTGGAAAAATTTGCATAATTCAAATATTATTCGTACATTTGCAATACAAAAATTACAAAAAAAAATATTATTAACAATTAAATAGAATAAACACTATGGCAAAGAATGTTATTGAGAGTGCAATTCGCAAAGTTGCAAACAACAAATTGGCAGGAAAGTATAATCTTTCGCAGTACAAGGATGGTGGCTCACGTTTTGAGGAAAAGAAGAAGGCAATGCTCCATAAGCAGATTTGCGAGGAAATTGTTGCCTTTGCCGATTCTCACAAGAATATCCCATTCTACTTTATCCTCTCCGTAGGTGTCTCAAAGGGTGCTTATAAGATGAGCGAGTTTGAGAAAGGTTATAAGCGTTTCAATGCCGAAGAGGTGGAGTCAGTTCATGAAATGGGTATGGCTTACAATGCCTATAATGGACTTGGAAACAAGAAAATGAGCGATGTAACCATCCGACTGATTATGCGCTACTATGAGAAAAAGTCAAAGGATATGGAAACCTTTAACAATGACCTTAACAACTCAAAGGTTTTGGGAAAACTCTGTGGTAGCCGTGAAATGGAATATGCTGACCTATGTAAAAACCTCAACATTCCTATCAAGGAAAAAGAGGAAAATAAAGGACTTTCGGACGTAGCCTAAAAAATAATTAACTACTCTTAACCTTTTATGGTGTGGGGGAAATAATAACTCTCCCCACACTTTTTTTAATTAACACAAATGATAATAGCAGAGAGAGGGATAATGTACTCAAATGAGTAACAATGAGATATAACAACCCAACAAGAAAATACCATACAACACAATTCAAAAACGTAAAAGAAAATGAAAACATATAAAGTAATTTCAGATATAGAAAACATATACCAACCAAACACAATAATCACTTCTGATACACTTATAAATGACTTTCTAAACACTTGTAATGAAACAGAAGATGCAGACCTTATTGGATGGCTATATACATTAAAAGAAACCGATACAGACAATTCTATCGCACAAGCAATAGCATTTATTACTGATGCATGGGATATACAACTTGAAGATTTTAAAGAATAATGTGTTAAATAAATGTTAAAGTTTATAAAAACATTTGGATATATCAAAATAATTTCATATTTTTTAACACAAAATATTTGCATATAAAATATATTATATGTAATTTTGCACACATATTTAAAAATTACATTTAATATTTATCGTTATGGCTAATTTAAAAGATTTTAAAGTCGGTGACAGACTACTAACATATGGATTTGATATGCAATGTCATAAATGCGTAGTAATAACTCAAATCGTAGCACGTAGTAAAAGCGGTATCGTAACTATGAATGAAAATGACGGATGCCGTACCCTTACAACGTGGAAGCAAACGAAATATGCTAATGGCTATTTCCTCTATTCAAAAGAACAAGAAGCAATAATGCAACAACACTGCAATAAACTAAACAAACAATGGCTTGAATATTGCAAAAAACAAATAGACAATAACAAAAAATAAATAGCCACATTAACCATAAAATAAAGCAATACAACAAAAAAACACATAATAAAAAAATATTAAGCAATTAACATTTTTTAACACAAAACATTTGCATATTCCAAATATTATACTTACCTTTGTATCGTCAATGAGAAAGAAATAATCTTATTGAATGGCAAGGGTGAAACTTTGGAGTATGGTTTCCATTACGTCTTGTACGAAAATGTTAATTTTATATAATTTTAACATATGATTTTTAACATAAAAATTTTGGAAGTTTCATATATTCTTTATACTTTTGCGACATCATTTCAAAGTTAAACCATTTAATATTAAACAAAATGGCAGCACCATTCAAAAGAACAAGAACAAAAAAGATTAGCGAGATTGCAACAGAAGTTATTACCGCAGTCAAGAAAGAATTAAAGGACAAGAAAGAGAACGTAAATGAGGTAAAGGTAGAAGTGTGCCTTTATGGGCATGGGGCAAGACCATTCGGTTCTTATCTACCAAATGACTATCGTGACGTGACAATTAAGGTAGGCAAAAACCATTGGGATGGTTTGGATAACTATGATGTTTCAGCACTTAAAAACGAATTGAATAAGTTTGTAAGCGAATTTGACGAGGTGGCTACTGATGGTATTTTCTTATCATACGGCAACTTTACTGCTGATGTGGAGAATTTTCCGACAACATTCCGTATGTTTGGAAAACCATGTAAGGAGTTTAAAGCACTTGCTAAATTGGTTGAAAAGAAATACGGCATTAGTCTTAAACTAACTGACCTTTATAATGTGCGTTTGTTTGGCAAGAGTGGTATATATGATGAGAGTGGAAAGAGGGAATATGTTGCATTCAACGAAACCATGTGCAATGATTTTATAAACGAAATAAAATCGTTTGGTCGTAAAAAAACCAAAGCCACAATTACAAATATGGATGATATTGATACAGAGTATTCAAAGAAGTATCTGACTGAATGTTATGGCTATCGAAAACGTGGTATTTCAATCAAATTGGGGGCATAATTGCTCCCTTTATTTCCTAATGTAAATAAAACACCAAAATATTATTTAACATTTAATTAAATACTTTTAACATAAAACATTTGCATATTCCAAATATTATACTTATCTTTGCCACATAAAATAACAAACAATATTATGGAAAGTTACATGACTGAAAAAAACTATTATTGACGGACACGTCATTGAGGGAATTGAAATGCTTGATGATGACACTTGTTGTCTCTATTTTGAAGACGAAACGGAAGGTGACAACATCATCACAACAATCGTGGAATATTGGGCAGACGAGGATAGTTGGCACTTTTTATGCAATATCTACGATTTGAACGGAGTGTTCTTAGACTATTGTGATACAGAACGTCTCACTGAAGAAGGAAAAACAAAGGTAATGGAATATATGAAAGGATGGATGGAAGATTTGGAGAAATAACAACAATAAAATTATAAAAGACTTTTATCCCCTGTAAAACATTGATTATCAATGAAATATAGGGGATTTTTTTAATTTTGCCCTTTCTACTTCCTCCTTCCTGTAAAATATTGATTATTAGCATTTTAATAAAGCAAAAAATGAGGATGTACATTCAATCCCCTGCAAACCCTTATAAATAAAGGATTTTTTTAACATTTCAATTATTATTTTTTAACATTAAAAACTTGTATAATTCAATTATTATTTATATCTTTGCATTGTCAAGTTAAGGGAAGAACTTGAAAGGTAAGAGTAAAATCTTAGAGTATAGTTTCCGTCACGCACAATACTGAACACCATTAATTAAACATTTATTAACAAATTATTTAAACATCTTTTAACATAAAATATTTTGTATTCTCATCATACTTTACTATCTTCGCAAAGTCAAATGAGAAAAAAATAAACAATTAAATAATATAATATATATGTCAAATATCAAAGAACAATACAGAGAATTGATAAAATCATTCCTTATTGAAAACAATATCAAAGAGGTAACTTGCAAAGATATAAAAGAACCCTTCTTTGATAAAATTGTCGTATCTGACAAAAAACAAAGACAAATAAAAGTATATAGGTATAAATCTACTAAAACAACATTTGATAACCTTTATTTTCACTTTACTTGTGATTATGCACAATGTCTCGCAAAAATGGAACATGACCTATATATGCAGACAAGAGACGCACGACACCATAATTATGACTTCATTTTTGACGAAGATTATGTCAAGCCTACACTCTTATCACTTGAAGATATTAAAGGTTTAGATAAATATGACAATTTGTAAACAAAAAACATTATTTTGCTTACACACTACACTCTATAGTAAAATTTTTTAAGTAACTTACATTTTGTAACAATTTCTAAATAATTTAATAACATTATGACAAATGATAATAAACACATATACCAATATATCCCATAAACACAAATGTATGAAAATAAAATTAAGCATCTGAATAAGGATTTACAACATTATAGGAACGCATAACACACACAAGCAAGTTCTCTCTATATGATACCTTAAAACAGATGCTCTATATCAGATTTCATATATTAAATAGTATATTATTTCCGAAAAATCTGTTAAATACTTGTTTTGTCTTGTAAATAAAGGGTAATTTTTATTAAAATTGGTGAAATAACTTAATTTTTTGTGA